>Ga0207689_10004388_pt1 | contig 12820 bp, 13 predicted proteins | sample KBSMisM52_FD_184312 | JGI IMG/M metagenome (GOLD analysis project Ga0207689, IMG submission 184312) | Miscanthus rhizosphere microbial communities from Kellogg Biological Station, Michigan, USA - KBS Miscanthus M5-2 (SPAdes) (version 2) | ecosystem: Host-associated > Plants > Roots >... | reverse complement strand
CGCCGCCGAGCGGTTGCACATCGCACAGCCGCTGCTGTCGCAGCAGATCCGCCAGCTCGAGCGCGAGCTGGGCGTCACACTGCTGGTCCGCAGCACTCGCAAGGTCGAGCTGACTCCAGCCGGCAGCGCCTATCTGACTCGGGCCGTGGCGATTCTCGACGCCGTCGACGACGCGACCGAGCAGGCCCAGCGCATCGCCGAGGGGGTGGAGGGACGACTGGCCATCGGGTGTGTCGGGTCGGCGACCTACTCGCTGCTGCCCCGGCTGGTTCGGGCTCTGCGCGAGCGTCTGCCAGGCGTCGAAGTCAGCATCCGCGGCGAGATGCTGGCGCCGGCTCAGATCAGTGCACTGCTGGCAGGCGAGATTGACCTGGCCCTGCTGCGCCCGCCTGTCGAGCAGTCGGGCGTCCTGCTGGAGACCGTCCGCCGCGACCGACTGCTGGCGGCGCTGCCTGAGGGACATGCGCTGGCGCTACGCGACGAATTGAGCATCGCGGACCTGCGTGATGAGGAGTTCGTCGCGCACGCCGGGCACGGCCGATCCGTGATGAACAGTGTGCTGACGGCGATGTGCGCGGACGCGGGTTTCGTGCCCCGCGTGCGCCACGAAGTCGAGGAGACATCCACACTGGTCACCCTCGTGGCTGCGGGGCTTGGCGTGGCGATAGTCCCTGATCCCACCGCGGCCCTAGACATCGCCGGTGTCTGCTACCGACCGCTGACCGGAGACCGGCTGGGGGTGGACCTCGTTGCCGCCCGCGCGGTGCAAGCGAATTCGCCGCTCATCGAACGCGTGCTGACAATTCTGCGGCAGGTGGCACGCACCAAATCCGCACCGGCATAAGGTGACCCCATGTCGCTTTCAGGGAAAACCATGTTCATCTCCGGCGCCAGCCGCGGCATCGGGTTGGAGATCGCCAAACGCGCCGCCGCTGACGGCGCCAACATCGCGTTGATCGCGAAGACCGCCGAACCGCATCCCAAGCTGCCCGGCACGGTGTACACCGCGGCCAAGGAGCTCGAGGAGGCCGGCGGTCATGCGTTGCCGATCGTCGGCGACATCCGCGACGAGCAGTCGGTGGCTGACGCGGTCGCGCAGACCGTCGAACAGTTCGGCGGCATCGACATGTGCGTGAACAACGCCTCGGCGATCAACCTCGGTTCGATCAAAGAGGTGCCGCTCAAGCGCTTCGACCTGATGAACGGCATCCAGGTGCGCGGGACGTACACGGTTTCGCAGGCCTGCATTCCGCACATGGTCGGCCGCGAGAATCCGCACATCCTGACGCTGTCGCCACCGGTCCGCCTGGAGTCGGAATGGCTCAAGCCGACCGCGTACATGATGGCGAAATACGGAATGTCGTTGTGCGCGTTGGCGATGGCCGAGGAGTTGCGTGAGGACGGCATCGCGTCCAACACGCTGTGGCCCCGCACGCTGGTGGCCACCGCGGCGGTGCAGAACCTGCTCGGCGGTGACGAGGCGATGGCCCGGGCCCGCAAGCCCGATGTGTACGCCGACGCCGCGTACGTCGTCCTCAACAAGCCTGCCCGTGAGTTCACCGGCAATGCCCTGCTGTGTGAGGACGTGCTGTTGGACTCCGGTGTCACCGACCTGTCGGTCTACGACTGCGTGCCCGGCGGAGAACTGGGTGTGGACCTGTGGGTCGACACCCCGAACCCGCCGGGATACACAGGTCCTTAATTGAATTCGATGATGCCGCGGATGTTCCGGCCTTCGCGCAGATCCTTGATTGCGTCGTTGAGCTGGTCCAGCCGGTAACGACGGGTGATCAGCTCGTCGAGTTTGAGGTTGCCGCTGCGGTACATGTCCAACAGCATCGGCGTACTCGCGCGGGCATTCATGCCGCCGTAGATCAACCCTTTGAAGGTTTTGCAGCTCTGCAGGAAGTCGACGAGTATCAGCGGCACATTGGCGATTTCGAACTTCGGTACGCCGGTCATCAGGCAGGTGCCACCTTTGCGCGTCAGCATCAAGGCCGGGGCCAGCATGTCCGCGGAGACCACACCCGGCGTCAGCACGACCCGGTCCGCCATCACCCCGCGGGTTAGCTCCTGCACCAGAGGGAAAGCCTGCTCGATCGACGGACTGGTGTCCGTCGCCCCGAAGAACTTCGCCGTATCACGTTTGAAATCAACGGGATCTACGGCGATGACGTTGTTGGCACCCGCGGCGCGGGCACCCTGCACTGCATTGATTCCGACCCCGCCGGTCCCGATGATGACCACGGTGTCGCCGGGTTCCGTCCCGACGCCAACGGTTCCGGAGCCCCATCCGGTCGTTACGCCGCACGACACCAAGGAGGCCGCCTCCAACGGAATCGACTCGTCGATTTTGATCACGGACTCCTCTGCGAGGACGGCGTATTCGGCGAAGGTGCCGAGCTGACAGAAGGCTGTCAGGCCCTCGTCGCCAACGCGCCGCCTCACGGTGCCGTCGGTGACCGACTCCCTGGCCAGCATCATGGCCCCGTTGTCGCACAGGTATGTCATGCCTGACACGCAGAACCGGCAGGTCCCGCACGCCGCGATGAACGACATGGCCACGTGATCACCGGGTTGCACGGACCGGACACCCGGACCCACCTCCTCGACCACGCCCGCGCCTTCGTGACCACCGAGCAGCGGGAAGTAGTCAAGGCGCGGGATACCCATGGCCTCCATCATCGCCGCGAGGTCCGGGGTGGGAACCATGTCGCCGGTGGCGAAATGGTCGTCGGAGTGGCAAACGCCCGCGACGGCCATCTTCACCAGGACCTCGCCCTCATGGGGTGGGTCGAGCGTAATGTCGGTGACCTCCCAGTCCTGGCCGACGCCGCGCAGAACCGCCCCCTGACACTTCATCGGGCGCCTCCCCGCGGCTTGAGGCCCACCCGTCGCACGCCGTGCGCCGCCGCTGCGCGCACGACGGCCATCAACATCCGGAACTTACGCCGCGAATACGGGTACCACAGCAGCTCACGCGATTGGGTGGGGACACGCGGCGCTGTGATCGCTTGTGGGCGACAGTATTTCAATATGCCCTCGGCGCCACCGTTGCGGGATCCGATGCCCGAGTGCTTCCAGCCCGGCATCGGCAGGGCGAAGCTGAAGCCGTTGGCCATCACGTCGTTGATGTTGACCGCACCGGCCTCGAGCTGACGTGCCACCCGCTCGCCTCGCACCGCATCACCGGTCCACACGGTTGCCGAGAGCCCATAGCGCGAGTCGTTGGCGAGCCGGATCGCCTCGTCCTCGTCGGCCACCTTGACCACGGGCAGCGTCGGGCCGAACGTCTCCTCCGTCATGCAGGACATCGACTGGTCGACGTCGGCCAGCACGGTGGGCTGGAAGAAGGTGCCGACCCCGGTTGGCCTCCCGCCGGTAGTGACGCGCGCACCCCCGGCGACGGCTTCGTCGACGTGGCGTTGAACGATATCGCGTTGTGCCGCGGTCGCGATCGCGCCGACATCGAAGCGGTAGCCGCGGTCATCCTGTCCCTGACGCAGCTGACTCACCTTGTCGGTGAGCTTGGCGACGAACTCGTCGTAGATGGGCGCCTCGACGTACACGCGTTCCACCGACACACAGACCTGACCGGAATTGAACATCCCACCGAACGCAATGCCGTTCGCGGCGCGCTCGAGATCGGCGTCGGCCAGCACCACCGCGGGGTCCTTGCCGCCGAGTTCGAGGCTGTATGGAATCAGGCGCTCAGCACACGCGACCGCGACCTTGCGGCCGGTGGCCGTCGAACCGGTGAAGTGCACGTAGTCGGAATTGGCGATCACAGCGGCACCGGTTCCCGCATATCCGGTGGTCAATGCGAGCACCGGTGGAGCACCGATTTCGGTCCACCCGCGAACGAACTCGACTGCGCTCAGCGGGGTGACCTCCGACGGCTTCAGAAGCACCGCGGCACCCGCGGCCAACGGGGGAACCCCGTCGATCGGGGCGTTCATGAACGGGAAGTTCCACGGAATGATCAGGCCGACAACCGGATACGGCCGGTGGACGGTGGTCAGCCGCTTGGTCTTGCCAAGCGGGCTGTGAGGCTTCGGGTGGCTGTCGGCCAGAAACGCCTCGGCATTTTGGGCCCAGTAGTTGAGGATGTCCGCGGTCATGGGTACTTCCATTGACGCCTCGGCCCGCACCTTGCCGGTCTCGGACTGCAGGACATCCGTGATGTGTTCGGCGTTGTCCAGGATCCACTCCTGGAACTTCAGCAGCCAGGGTTTGCGGCCCCTCGGGCCGAGGGCTTCCCACTCCGGCTGGAACAGCCGCAATTCACGCGCCTTGGCGGCGACGGTCTCAGGCGAATCGTTCGGTACTTCGCCGACGATGGTGCCGTCGGCGGGATTGCGCACCTCGATGGTGCTCAGTTCGGTGATTGGCTGGGTAGCGGTCATGCGGGGTCCCCCGTTCCACTGTGTGGCTGGACGTGCGCCGCGTGAGCGGCGAAGTCAGAATCCCACCGGCCTGACACCCGCAAGCGAGTATTCGCATATTCGGATTTCCGTTGCTCACATAACGCACACATCGACGCCGAAGAGCGTCGCCGGCCATATCAGCGCCGTCAGTCCGTAGGCCGCCACGTCGGCGCCTGCGGGTAGCCGGGTCTGCAGCTGCGTCTCGATCAGCTGCACTCGCTCGGCCCCGAAGAAGGCGAACACCAGCCCGATCACGATGTAGGGAATCGCCATCCACAACGCGAACTCGATCATCGCCTCGACACTCACCCGACGGCTCAGCACACGACGAAGCACGGCCTCACACCAGCGCTCGGTGATCGCGGACCCGCCTGCGCACGTCGGCCAGCAGCAGGTAACTGCCGCCTTGGCGGATGAACACCGGCAGGAACCGGTTGACGAAGGCGACCAGTAGGTACAACCGCTCGAACTGGCGCTGCTTGAAGTCGCTCCACTGCGCACCCATCGCGTCCCGGAAGACCGGCGCCAGGAACCCGATGGTGAGGAATTTCAGCAGTGGCCGGAACGGCAGTGCCAGAACCGGATTGATCATTCGCAGATTCAGCAGATCCTGCAGATAGGCACGCACCCGATCGTCGATCGCGACGCGCAGGCAGGCGTCCTTCCAGTAGATGTCGAAGTCCGCCCGCGTTGGTGGCCACTGGTCCTCGGTGACCTGCAGCGTCGTGCCCAACGACCACGCCGACCGGTAGAACTGTTCAGCCTGGTCGGCGGTCATCTCGCCCGCGCAACAGCCGGTAGGTGTCCTCCAGGCCGACGAAAAGGCATGCGGCGACCCACATCTGGAGATCGCGGTCAAAGGCGTTGTAGCGGACGGGACTGTCGGCAGTGGACTTGACATGGCGGTGCGAACTGTCGACGGCCTGTCTGAACGCGGCACGGTCATCGGGTCCGCCGAGGATGGCCACGGCCAGATACTGAAATGTCGTCCTGGCCCGTTTCCACGGGTGCTTCAGCAGATTGCCGGAATCCACCTTGCTCTCGACGACGCCGTGCCCCACCTCGGGCCACGACAACTGCATGATCACGTTGGCCGCGCCGGCGGCGAAAGCCCAGAAATCCATGGCCTCGGCGGCGGTGACGTCGGCCGCCGGATCCCAACGCACCGTGCGCCGTCGGCTATCGATGCGCAGTCAGCGGGTCTCATGCCAAGCACACCGACCCGCGAGGGCTTATGTCAATGATGGTTCGACTGCGATGGGTTGATTTTGTGATTGTCTGAACGACTAAGCCCACAGAATGTGAACCGCGGTCCTTATTTGAGCATGGCGTGCACACTGTCGGCAAACGCGGCGGTGGTGAAGCACGTCGGTTCGGCGAATTCCTCCAAAGTGAGCGCGTGGTTCCAGTCGGCGTCGGCGGCGGCACGCAGCAATGGCTTGGTCATCGCGGCCGCGTGCGGAGGCAAATTCGCGATGCGAGAACACCATTCGTCGGCGGCGGTCAGCAGTCGGTCATGCTCGACGACCTCCTGCACGAGCCCGAGCCCAAGCGCAGTGCCTGCGTCGATGTGGTCGCCGCGCAGGTAATAGGCGAGCGCCCCCTGGTAACCCAGGCGGCGGGTAAGCGCCCAGCTGGTGCCGACCTCGGGGATCAGGCCGAGGCGGCCGAATGCGGGCACGATCACCGCGCGCTCACTGGCGATGACGAGGTCGCAGGTCAAGGCCCACGCGAGGCCAACCCCCGCCGCGGCGCCGTTGAGCGCGCCGATGAAGATCGTGTCCGAACCGGCGATGAGCCGGGTGATCCCGCCGAATTCGCGGCGGATCCACCGCCACACATCGGCCACGCCTTCCGGCGCGTCGAGCGAGTCGATGGCCACCTTCATCATCTTCAGATCACCGCCGGCACTGAAACCGGGACCGGCTCCCGTCAGGACGACGCTGCGAACGTCGGCGTCGGCGTCGAGCTCCTGCAGCGCCCGCCGTAGTTGGCGCACCAGCGGAGCGGACAGCACGTTGAGCCGGTCGGATTCGTCGAGCGTGACCACAGCTCGGTCGCCGCGACGATCGACGTGGACGCGTTCGGGCGCATCGGGGTCGTCGCCGGTCGCAACGATTGTGCGATACATGGAATTCATTGCTCTGGCTCCTCGATATCATTGGCGCGCAAGGCCGCCCACGCGGCGGTCGCGAAGATCTCGACCGCGTCCCGGGGCATCTCGGCGTCGCTGCCCGCAATCCAGTACCGGCCGTACTCCTGTGCCGCGCCGAGCCAGAGCGCGGCCGTGACCCCAGGGCGCATCGGCCGCAGCACTCCGTAGGTGTGGTGTGGACGCCACCAGTCCCGGACGGCGGTGAAGAAGCCCCGATTGGCCTTGCGCAACGCTTCACTGTCGAGCCGGTCACCGACGAGCAGCCTGGCCTCGCCACGGTGCTCGCTCACCCACTGCAGGTGATAGGCCACCCCGCCTCGGATGCCGTCTTCGGCGGTGTCGTGCTCGCGCAGAACGGCAATGAACCCCGCTTGGTACTCGCCGATCAACTGCGCATAGACAGCCGCGGCGAGAGCGGGCTTGTCCGGGAAGTGGTGATACAGCGCGCCGACACTCACTTCGGCCTCGCGCCGAACGTCGTCGAGCGTGGGCGCGAGTGCGCCGTCGACCGCGAACCGGCGCCGCGCCACATGCAGCAACCGGTCCCGGGCGTCGGTGGCCTTCGCACCAGAGCGTGGCACGAGGAATACTCTAGCTCTACCGAGGAATCCTCGGTAGAGGATTTCTACAGCAGCGTCGCCTGCCCGGGCTCCGGTTTGGCGGGCTCGATCAGCTCGGGGCCGTTGTTGCGGATGCTGTTGACCAGCCGCGACACCTCGCGGATCTCGATGCGGTCGAGGTCGCCGTGGCCACGCAGCAGGCCTTCGTCGATGGGAGCGTCGGGGTCCAGCCACCGATCCCAGTCGTCGCGGCTGATGGTCAGCGGCATGCGGTCATGGATCTCTGCAAGCGGTCCCGCGGCGTCCGTGGTGATGATTGTGCAGCTGAGCAACGGGGGCTTTGCGGAGGGCGCAGCTCCGCGTTCGGCGGGCCGCCAGGTCGACCACAGACCCGCCATGAACAGCATCTCCCCGTCGCCGCCGTACATATAGAACGGGGTCTTCGGCGCCTTCCTGCCCGAAGCGTCGCCGTTGGGCCGCCACTCGTACCAACCGTCCATCGGCACCAGGCAGCGCTTGCTCTTTGCGGAGTTGCGGAAGGCGGGTGAGGCGGTCACTTTCTCGGAACGGGCATTGATCAACAGCGGGCCCTTGGTGTCTGGCCCGCCGTCGTCGGCGGTCTTCGCCCACGGCGGCACCAGGCCCCAGCGCATCAACCGAACCCGCCGTGTCGACTCGTCGTCCGGTTCGGTGTGTCGTTTGACGACCGTGCTGATCGTCGTGGTCGGCGCGACGTTGTAATTGGGTCCGGGCGTGTCCTTAGTTGTGGCCGCCGCGCCTGCCGTGCTTTCATCGATGGCCTGGATCTTCTCCGCGAGCAGTGCCGGATCAGTGGTCACCGCAAATCGTCCACACATATATCCCATGGTGGCACGCGAATCGGACAGGGCAGGATAGAGGCCGTGAGCACATCCGGGGCGAGCGAAGCGACGGGAGAGCGGTGGCAGGCCCCGTCGACACCGACCCCCGTGCATGCCACCGTGACGGTGCCGGGCTCCAAGTCGCAGACCAACCGGGCCCTCGTGCTCGCCGCGCTCGCTACTCCGCATGGGACGTCGACCGTCAGCGGCGCGTTACGCAGCCGCGACACCGACCTGATGATCGGCGCGCTGCAGACGCTCGGCGTGGACGTCGACGGAGAGGGCACCGAGCTGACGATCAGCGGTGCCATCACTCCGCGGTCGCGCGCGCGCATCGAATGCGGCCTGGCAGGCACGGTCCTCCGGTTCGTCCCGCCGGTGGCCGCGCTGAGCACCGAGACGGTGTTGTTCGACGGCGACGAGCAGGCCCGCGTCCGCCCGATCTCGCCGCTGCTCGATGCGCTTCGCGGCCTCGGGGTTGACATCGACGGCGACGGTCTACCGTTCTCGGTACGCGGCGCAGCGTCGGTGGCCGGCGGGACTGTGGAGATCGACGCGTCGGCGTCATCGCAGTTCGTCTCCGGTCTGCTGCTGTCAGGGGCCGCCTTCACCGACGGGCTGACGGTCGTCCATACCGGGGAGTCGGTGCCGTCGGCGCCGCACGTCGCGATGACGGTGTCGATGCTGCGCGAAGCCGACGTCGACGTCGACGACGCCCAGGCCAACCGCTGGCGGGTCGCGCCCGGCCCGATTGCCGCGCGGCACTGGACCATTGAGCCCGACCTGTCCAACGCCGTGCCGTTCCTGGCCGCGGCAGTGGTGAGCGGCGGAATCGTCCGGGTGACAGGCTGGCCGCAGGTCAGCATCCAGCCCGCCGAGGCCATTTTCGCGATCATGGAGAAGTTGAGTTCGGTTGTGCGCCAAGGTAGTTCGTACCTAGAGGTGCAAGGCCCCCAGTTCTACGGCGGGTTCGATGTCGATCTGCATGACGTCGGCGAGCTGACGCCCGCAGTCGCAGCCCTGGCGGCGTTGGCCTCCGACGCCTCGGTCTCGCAGCTCAGCGGGGTTGCGCACCTGCGCGGGCACGAGACAGATAGGCTCGCGGCGCTGTCCGCCGAAATCAACGGCCTCGGCGGGCAATGCGAGGAAACACCCGACGGGCTCCTCATCACCGCACGCCCGCTGCAAGGCGGGGTGTGGCGGTCGTATGCCGACCACCGGATGGCGACGGCGGGCGCCATCGTCGGGCTGCGGGTGCCCGGCGTTGAGGTGGAAGACATTGGTACGACGGCAAAAACGCTTCCGGAGTTCCCGCAGATGTGGGCCGAGATGCTCGAGGGCGAAACGACGGAGGGCAGCCCGCGCGCGAGGAGGACGAAAGGGATTTGAGCCCTCGCGAGTACGACGAGTCCGATGTCCGGGTCCGGCCCGGCCGAGGCTCGCGGCCGCGAACCAAGACTCGCCCGGAACACGCCGACGCGCAAGAAGCCATGGTGGTCACCGTCGACCGTGGCCGCTGGGGATGCGCGCTCGGTCGTGACCCCAACCGCGTTGTCACGGCGATGCGGGCCCGCGAACTGGGCCGCACCCCGATCGTCGTCGGCGACGATGTCGGTATCGTCGGCGATCTGTCCGGACGACCCGACTCGCTGGCCCGCATCGTGCGCCGCGGTGAACGGCGAACGGTGTTGCGGCGCACGGCCGATGACACCGACCCGACCGAGCGCGTGGTCGTCGCCAACGCCGACCAGCTGCTGATCGTGGTCGCGCTTGCCGACCCGCCGCCGCGTACCGGTCTCGTCGAGCGGACACTGATCGCGGCCTACGCCGGCGGGCTCGAACCCATCCTGTGCTTGACGAAGACCGACCTGGCCCCGCCCGAACCATTCGCCGCTCAGTTCGCCGATCTCGACCTGACGATCACCACCGCGGGGCGCGACGATCCGCTCGACGTTGTCAAGCCGTTGCTGGCAGGCAAGGTGACCGTGCTGCTCGGCCATTCGGGGGTCGGCAAGTCGACGCTGGTGAATCGTCTTGTGCCGGAGGCGGACCGGGCGATCGGTGAGGTAACCGACGTCGGCAAGGGCAGGCACACGTCGACCCAGTCGGTGGCGCTGCCTCTTCGCTTCGGCGGCTGGGTAATCGACACGCCCGGTATCCGGTCGTTCGGGCTTGCCCACATCGAACCCGACGACGTGCTGCTGGCGTTCTCCGACCTGGCCGAGGCAATGAAGGACTGCCCGCGCGGGTGCGGGCATATGGGGCCGCCCGCCGACCCCGAGTGCGCGCTCGACACGCTCGCCGGGCCCGCCGCGGGTCGTGTCGCCGCGGCGCGACGGCTGTTGGCAGTGCTGAGGGAAAGCTAGGAGAAAGCGGTGAAATGGCCAGGATTCGGGGCACCGATTTTGCTCGTTAGCCAAGCAAAGGGTTACACGAGCTAAGTGTGTGCTGAACGCATAGACGGGACATCTGGGACCTGGCGACGAGCACGATGGTCGCCGCGGGCAGAGGCGGCGCCCACCAGGGCCCAACTTTTCGACCCCCGGTTCGCAGAGCCCTTGGTAAGGACTGTCGGCGTCGACTTCTTCACGCGCCGCGCCAAGGGCCAAGGGCCAAGGTGCGAACGGTTCCAATCGACCTCCGTCAGGACTGGGACGCGATAGACGATGTCACGAAGCGCTGACGAGACCATGGATTCGACATCGAACTCGGCGAAGGCGGCCAGGCGCAGAAAGTGAGGCCCTCCCCGTTTCGGGGAGGGCCTCTGCGCGGGTTCTATCAGCGGCTGTAACCGGGAACCAGGTGCTCGATGTGGTTCACGCCGTGGTGGCCGTGCCACCCCGGCTGCGCCTGGGGGGCGGGGTGGGCCGCGACGCTGGGGGCGAAAGAGTGGCCCGGGCCGGTGGGTTGCGCCTGTGTGGCTGCGTTCGCCATGCCGGCCATGCCTAGGGCGGCGCCGCCGATGATGCCGGCGGAGACGACCGAGAGGGCGAAGGCGCGGGCGATGTTGCTGGTCATTTCTGAGTTCTCCTGTGTCAGTAAGCTTTTCGGCTTTCGCGCCGGTGTGTTTTCTGCGATGACTCAACAATGCCTGCGCCGGCGCCCGTTGTATGTCCGGTGATCGGCCAGCGCAGGGGATGAAATGCGTGTCCCCCGATCGGGGGAATCAACGTCGTGCCGTCTCGGTTACCGCACATGGTGATAGGGGCTAGCGGGTACCCCATTTGGGCGCTAACACCGAAGCTGGTGCCGGTGGTAAGCATTAGTGTCGCAACAGCCGGACTACGAAGGAGGTTCAAGCTATGTCGACGATTCCCACGATCGACCTGAATGACGGCGCACGCATCCCCCAGCTTGGTTTTGGGGTATTTCAAATCGAGCCTGACAAGACGGCCCAATCCGTCCAGACGGCGCTGGAAATCGGCTACCGCCACATCGATACCGCGGAGATGTACCAAAACGAGGCCGGCGTCGGGCAGGGCATCCGTGACAACGGCCTCGACCGTGCCGAGGTGTACATCACCAGCAAGCTGAACAACGGCTACCACAAACCCGACGACGCGCGACGCGCGTTCGACGCAACGCTGCAGAAGCTCGGCTCCGACTATGTCGACCTGTTCCTCATCCACTGGCCGCTGCCGACGCTCTACGATGGCGACTTCGTCTCGACTTGGCAGACGCTCGAGGAGTTCAGGAAGGATGGACGCGCCCGCAGCATCGGGGTGTCCAACTTCCAGGTCGACCACTTGCAGCGGCTGGCACGCGAAACCGAGACCACACCAGCGGTGAACCAGATCGAGGTACACCCGTACTTGACCAACGACGCGGTGCGCGCCTATGGCGCCGAGCACGGGATCGCCACCGAGGCGTGGTCGCCCATCGCCCAGGGGCAGGTGCTCGGCGATCCGGTCGTCAAGCGAATTGCCGAGGTTGCAGGCCGGACACCGGCTCAGGTCGTGCTGCGTTGGCACATCCAGCGCGGCGACATCGTGTTCCCGAAATCGGTGACTCCGCAACGCGTCAAAGAAAACTTCGAAGTGTTTGACTTCACCCTCGATGATGCCGATATGAACGCACTGTCGGCACTGGACAAGGGCGAGGCGGGCCGCACCGGCCCCAACCCCGACGATTTCGACTACATCCCCGACTGAACCTCGACGCGCGGGTGCGCTCTACCTATCCGGCTGTGCTGACAGCGCACCGGGTTCCCGGCTTATCGCCGAAACGGCGGCGAGATCGCAAAATCTCGTCGTGAGACATCGCGGTCCGACCGCCGTCTCGACGCTTGCACGTCGTCTCGATCAGCGACATGACCTTCGAGCGTGCGAACGAGGTACCCGAAATACCGTGTCGGCGGGCAGATGTGCTCGCCTGCAGAAAAGCCGCTAGGCCGCGACGTCAGTGCGCTTGGGCGCCCGCTTCTCGGCCCGCTTGGCGCGGCGCCAGCCGCGCACCGTGGCGATGGCGGTCTTCAGACCGCGACGGCGACCGGTGGCCGGATCCGTAACGCCGAAGCCAGGCTCCAGCTCCGTGAACATCCGCTCGCTGCGGGTTTCCGGAGCATTGTCGGCCGTGTCGCGCAGATACTTGTCCGGCAGCGACAGCTTGGCGATGGTCCGCCATGTCTTGCCGTACTGCATCAGGAACGAGCCTGTGGTGTAGGGCAGGTCGTACTTGTCGCAGACCTGCCTGACCCGCACCGAGATCTCGTGCAGCCGATTGCTCGGCAGATCCGGATAGAGGTGATGCTCGATCTGGTGGCACAGGTTGCCGCTCATGAACCGCAGCGCAGGGCCGCCCTCGAAATTGGCGCTGCCG
>Ga0207689_10004387_pt1 | contig 12826 bp, 15 predicted proteins | sample KBSMisM52_FD_184312 | JGI IMG/M metagenome (GOLD analysis project Ga0207689, IMG submission 184312) | Miscanthus rhizosphere microbial communities from Kellogg Biological Station, Michigan, USA - KBS Miscanthus M5-2 (SPAdes) (version 2) | ecosystem: Host-associated > Plants > Roots >... | reverse complement strand
AGGGACTGCGTTCTTCTGTGCTGGTTCCATCACCAGGTCGCGATCCACCGCTGGGGCTGGACCCTGATCGTCAACCCCGACGGGACGACCACCGCCTGGAACAAGGACAAGACCAAGGTGCTCCACAGCCACGGACCCCCGGTCCGGCCCGGGTAGCATCCCGGGGCACCTTGCGCCCCAGGCCTAGGCAAGGAACACGAGGCAAGCTCGAACAGCTGCCACTCTCCGCCGCGGCGGCCCGTACAGGAAACCGCGGCTCCGCTACCAGAGGCCGAGGAGGGTACCGAGGGAACGGGCGGCCTGGCCGCCTTCTTCCTCGGCGATCCGCAGGGCGGTGGGAACATCCAGGTCGCGGGCGAGCGCCGCGCGCATTGCGGCCACCGCGGGACCGCCGTCGCCGGCGACGTCACGCTCCGCCCGTCCGGCCGCCCCGTGCAGGCGCTCGAGCCTGGCGGCCGCCGCGTCCAGGCCCGCCGGGCTGAAGTCCCAGTCCTCGCCCCAGCGGCGATCAAGGATCAGGAGCCGGACAGCGGCCGCGGAATACTCCTTGAGCAGGTCGCTGACCAGGACGAGGTTGCCCGCCGACTTGGCCATCTTGGCTCCCGCCACGCGTACCACGCCCGCGTTGAGCCGGGACCGGGCAAACGGCGTAACCCCGGTGAATGCCTCGGCCAGGGCCGCCTGATAGGCGTGGTGCGGGAAATTCAGGTCGCCGCCTCCGGCTTGCACGTCGACCGCCGGGCCGAACGCGTGCAGCGCCATCGCCGCGCATTCGGCGTGCCAGCCCGGCCGGCCGGTACCCCACGGGCTGGCCCAGCCGGGCTCCCCGCTCTTGGACGCCCGCCACACAGCCACGTCGAACGGGTCGTCCTTGGCCGGGTCGGCCGGGTCGTCCCCGTATTCGGCGGCCAGCCGCAGCGCCAGCTCACGATCTGACACGGCCGCATGGGCGGCGGCGGCACCGCGGAACCAGACCTGGCCATCCCGTTCGTACGCGACCCCGCGGTCGAGCAGCCCCGCCGCCAGCGCGATCACCTGTCCGATGTAGGCGTGCGCCCGCGGCTGCAGGGCCGGCTGGCCGACGCCGAGCGCGGCCATGTCCCGGTCGAAATAGAACTGCTGGATGGCGGCGAACCTGTCGTAGGGCGAGCCGGCCCGGTCGGCGGCGGCGAGCAGCACGTCGTCTACGTCGGTCACGTTCCGGCAGATGATCACCTCGGCGCCGCCATCGCGCAGGACCCGGGCCAGGGTATCGACCCAGACGAAGGCCGCGGCGTGACCGACATGGGTCACGTCGTAGGGGGTGATCCCGCAGGCGTAGACGCGCGCCCGGCCGACCAGGGGCAAGGTGGTGCCGCCCAGCGTCATCGGGCCGGGCAGGCCAGCGGCCTCCATCTGATCCATCAAGCACCTCCCGCAGTAAGCACTGCCGGGAGCCACGCTATGGCATCAGCCGCCGCCCGACGTCAGCGGGCGCGGCCGCCGCAAGAACAGAGCAGCAGCCGCACCCGTGGCCTGACGCCGTACGGCTAGAGGCTGACCTCCACCTTGGTCACCTGGCCGTGGTCCGCTTGCACCGGCTGCTCGGCGCGCAGCCCGTTGGGCGCGAGAACGCGCAGCGTCCACGACCCGGGCGCGGCGAAGAACCTGAACCCGCCGTCGTCTCCCAGCGGGACCTCGGCTACGAACTCGTCGCCGCTACCCAGCAGCCGCGCGTAGCCGGTGGAGACCGGCGCCCCCTCACGGGTGACGTGACCTTCCACCACGGCCTGGGTACCGGTAGCAGCGCTGACGCTGACGCCGCCCGCGGGCGCGCCGCACCCGTCGGCGCTCATCGTGCCTCACCCAGCTCGATCGGGACGCCGACCAGCGAGCCGTACTCGGTCCAGGAGCCGTCGTAGTTCTTGACGTTGGGCTGGCCGAGCAACTCGTGCAGGACGAACCAGGTGTGCGCGGACCGCTCGCCGATCCGGCAGTAGGCGATGGTGTCGCGGCCGAAGTCCAGGCCCGCCTCGTCGGCGTACAGCGAGCGAAGCTCGTCGTCGGAGCGGAACGTGCCATCCTCGTTGGCGGCCTTGGACCAGGGCACGTTGCGTGCGGTCGGGATGTGCCCGGCCCGCTGCGCCTGCTCCTGCGGCAGGTGGGCCGGCGCCAGCAGCCGGCCGGTGAACTCGTCGGGTGACCGGACGTCGACCAGGTTGCGCTTGCCGATGGCGGCTATCACCTCGTCGCGCAGGGCGCGCAGCGACGCGTCCTGCTCGCGGGCGGTGTAGCTGGTCCGCGGCCGCTCGGGCACGTCCTTGGTCAGCTCGCGCGAGTCGAGTTCCCACTTCTTCCTGCCGCCGTCGAGCAGCAGCACCTTGTCGTGCCCGTACAGCCTGAAGTACCAGTAGGCGTACGCGGCGAACCAGTTGTTGTTGCCGCCGTAGAGCAGCACCGTGTCGTCGTTCGAGATGCCGCGCTCGGACAGCAGGTTCTCGAAGCCCGTCTTGTCCACGAAGTCACGCCGGACCGGATCCTGCAGGTCCTTCTTCCAGTCGATCTTGATCGCGTTCGGGATATGGCCCTTGTCGTAGGCGCTGGTGTCCTCGTCCACCTCGACGATGACGACATCGGGATCGCCAATGTGGGCCTCCGCCCAGTCGGCGTCCACGAGGACGTCGGATCGGCTCATGGTGAGTATTCCTCCTTCTCCGGTCGCGCTCTAGGCGGACGGCCGGACCCTTAGATTCCGCTGGATGAACAGGTAAACATGGCAGCCCAGGCACAGATCGAAGGCTGCGTTCAGGAACGCCGCGGCCAGCGCGAGGGCGGTGACGACCAGCCCGGCCGTGGTGGCGCCCGCGGCCAGGCAGATGAGCCCGACGCCGGCGATGACCAGCCCCATCGCCTGGGCGAACCGCGGCGGAGCCTCGGCCTCGGTCCGCGCGGGCGGTCCCAGCCTCGGCCTGATCAGGTACCGGTAGACCAGGCCGTAGGGCGCGTACCGGAGCCCGGCCAGCGCACCCACCGCGAACACGGCCACCTGCGCGGCGAGCAGCCAGGCGCTGCCGGTGATCAGCACCACCGCGAGCACGATCGTGGTGATGACCGCGCTGAATCTCGGACCACGCGGGTCGATTTCCATGCCTGAACTCCTGCCACCAAACGGCTTTCCTGGTTGAGTTACCGCCCTGAGCTCACGGGCAGGGCGCCGGAGTCAGCACAACACGGCGCCGGGAAGCCCGGGCTATCAGGACAGCGCGGCCCGTGGACAAATCGCGGTGGCGACGTGGCAGAAATCGACGGCACGCCGCTTGGTCAGCATCTGCGCGGTCGGGGAGGTCACGAATCCGATGCTATGCGGGCTCAGCAAGGCTGTCACGGTCACTCCGCCTCCGCTCTGGTCCCGGACGAGACGGGCTGGGTCACGCTGCCCAGCGCGGCGATCACGTCGGCCTTGCGGGGCACGCCCACGGCGCGGGTGGCGACGGCGCCGTCCGGGCCGAGCACGAGCACGGTGGGGGTGCTGTTGATCCGCAGCCGCCGGACGAGGTCCAGCCGCTCGGCCGCGTCGACCTCGACGTGGCTCACGCCGTCCACCATGCCCGCCACCTGTCCCAGGATCTGGCGGGTGGGCCGGCACGGGGCGCAGAACTCGGTCGAGAACTGGACCAGCGTGGCCTGCTGGCCGAGCGGGCCGCCGAGATCGTCCTCGGTCAGCACGTCGGCCCGCGTACCGGCGGCCAGGGACCGCCCGGCGCGGAACCGGCCGGCCCGGCGGCGCAGCACCAGACCGAGTACCGAGGCGGCCGCGAGAGCCGCGGCGAGCGCGATCAGCCCGCCGGTCACGCCCATGCCCCAATCACGCGAATAAACAGCGCCCGCGCGGCGTCATCCATTCCCGCGGACCTGGTTAAGCTCGGCCCGGTTCAGGTCGGCACGGCTGTCAGCAAAACCTTGCGGTCCGCGGTGATCTCGAATTTGCTGATCGGCTGCGAGGAGGCCGCCATCGAGCCGGAGTACCAGACGTTGCCCTCGTCCTTGGCCGTCGTCCAGGCTGCCACCTGAGTCCGCGTCCCGTCGGGGTGGACGACCCACAGCTGGCAGGTGGTCCCGACCGGGATCTTGTCCACCAGGACCTCGAACGCGTCGCCCCACAGTTCGTGCGAGTAGGCCACGGACGCACTCACCCCGCCGCTGCCCGTCGCCTCGACAGTCTCCCAGTTCGTGCCGGCGGGCGAGACCGGGACCGGGACGGTCCGCGTGGTCGTGATCGAGCTCAGCCCGCCGAACAGGCCCCCGGCGATGGCCACCACGGCCGCGGCCGTGGCCAGGAAGCGCCACCGGGTCCGGCGCCGTCTGGCTTCGGCCAGGTCGAGCACGGTGCCGATCAGCTCTTCCGGCGGCCGGTCGTCGGCGCCCGCGTACGTTCCGGCGCGGACGGTGTCGTCGGCGCAGATCCGGCTGATCTCGTCCGGATTCACCCGGGCCAGCAGGGCGGGCAGGCCGGCCAGGCCGGCCAGTTCGTCCCGGCAGTCCCGGCACGTCACCAGGTGCGTGTCGACCAGAGCGCGCTCGGCGGGATCGATAGCGCCGAGCACGTACACGCCAAGCGAGAGCCTGGCGTCGGTGCAGTCCCATATCTGGGTCATGGCGCCAGCCCTCGTTCCTGCAGCGCCAGCTTGAGCGCTTTCAATGCGTAAAACGTCCGTGACTTCACGGTCCCCGCCGGTATGCCCAGCGTGGCGGCTGCTTCGGCCACCGAGCAGCCCCGGTAGTAGGTCTCGACGATCACTCGCCGGTGGTCAGGTCGCAGTGATGCCAGGGCATCCGCGACGGCCCACGACTCGAGCGTCCGGTCGGCGTCGTCGTCGGAAGGGAGCAACTCCAGCGCCGCCTGCCCGGTCTCCGGCGGCCTGGCCTGCCTGGCGCGGTAAGAATCGACCGCTAGGTTGCGCGCGACGGCGAACAGCCACGGCCTGGCCGGCCGGTCGGTCAGCGCCTCGGGATGGCGCCATGCCCGCACAATGGTTTCCTGCACTAGATCCTCCGCGCGCTGCCTGTCACCGCCGGTGAGGTGGAGGGCATAGCGAAGCAGGGCACCGCCGTGTTCGGCGTACAGTGCCCGTACAAAAGCCTCGTCTGCCACCCGCCCTGAACGGGGTGCGGTTCCCGCGTTCGGCACATCACTAGATACGTCTGGTGGCCGCTGGTGGTTCAAATGGTGGTTCAAATGCCCAGGAAAGTTCTTGTCGCCGGGCGCTGCCCCTGGTATCTGGGGGCCGGGAGGAGGTCCGTGCTGGCTCATGGGGCACCGCTATATAACTTCGGAAAGTAACAACTCGGACACTGTAGGGCGTTATTAACCCAGTGTGCCGCAATGCGGCCGGAATGCCCAACTGTGTGGTCCGGAACGATGGTAGTGCGGGCATTGATCATCCTCCGGCGAACTGGGGGAGGACCTCGATGACGGCGGCGTCAGGCAGGATCACGCCGGACGCTGCGGCACGGCTGGCGGCCGCGCCGTCGACTAGGAAAGAGGACGCGGCCAGCACCCGGCGCAGGCGGGCGTCGTCCCCCCGCCGGGCCAGGACCACGTCGAGTGCCTCCGCCAGCGTGCCCGCATCGACGGATTCCAGCTCCACGCCGGCCGCCTCCTTGGCCGCGGCCCAGTACTGGATTGTCACGGTGGCCATCTGGGATATCCTTCTCTAGACGGACCCGGGCGCTGTTGCCCCCGGGTCCTTGTCTGTTTTTATACAAGCAGTCGGGTAGTGGAGGTGCCGCCGAGTGAGCGACCTGCTGCTGATCACCAGCGCGCTCGAGCCGTCCGCCGAGGTGCTGCCGGCCCTCGGACTCCTGCTGCACCCGGTCCGCGTGCTGCCCGCGGACGCGTCCGCCCTGGTGGAGGCGCCGCCCGCCGATGCCGTGCTGGTAGACGCCCGCCGCGAGCTCGTGCACGCCAAGAGCATCTGCCGCCTGCTGCAGGCGACCGGCCTGGACTGCCCGCTCTTCGCGATCGTGACCGAGGGCGGCCTCGCGGCGATGAGCGCCGAGTGGGGCGCCGACGACGTGATCTTGCACACCGCCGGCCCCGCCGAGGTAGAGGCCAGGATCAGGCTGGCCATCGGCCGCCGCGCCGCCGCCACGGTCGCCGAGGCGCCGGATGAGATCCGCTCGGGCGAACTGGCCATCGACGAGGCAACCTACGCGGCCCGGCTGCGCGGCCGCGTGCTCGACCTCACCTTCAAGGAGTTCGAGCTGCTCAAGTTCCTCGCCCAGCATCCGGGCCGGGTCTTCACCCGCGCGCAGTTGCTGCAGGAGGTCTGGGGCTACGACTACTTCGGCGGCACCCGCACGGTTGACGTTCACGTCCGGCGGCTGCGAGCCAAACTCGGCCCCGAACACGACGCCCTGATCGGCACCGTGCGCAACGTCGGCTACCGGTTCGTGCCGGTCAAGGGGGACAGGGCAGCTGCCGACGAGCGTGCCAGGGGCGTGCGAGACCACACCGCGGCCACGACACAATGACTGGATGACCGAATCGGAGATCACCGGCGCTGAACTTACCACCGCCCAGGCCGGTGAGGTCCTGGCCCTGATCGAGGCGGCGCGGCTGGCCGACGGCGTGGCGCCGCTCTCGGAGCACGGGATGCTGCGGCTGAGCTACGGCAGCGCCGGCGGCGGCCGGGATTTCATCGTGATCGCGGGCGGGCGGATCGCGGGCTACGCCTACCTGGATCCGCCATCGGGGGATCAAGGGGGCGAGGGCGAGGTGACCGGCGAGCTCGTCATTCACCCGGATCGCCGGCGGCACGGACTCGGCCGGGCGCTGACCGGCGAGCTCGCCGTGGCGGCGGATGGTCGCGTCCTGCGGCTCTGGGCTCACGGCGATCTGCCCGCGGCCGCCGCGCTGGCCCGGACGGCCGGGTTCGAGCGCTTCCGTGCCCTGTGGCAGATGCGCCGCTCGCTGAGTGAGCCGCTGGACCAGCCGGCGCTACCGGCGGGGCGGGCACTGCGCACCTTCGTGCCCGGCCAGGACGAGGACGAGTGGCTGACGCTGAACGGCCGGGCCTTCGCCAAGCACCCCGAACAGGGCGGCTGGACCCGGCACGACCTGGAACTGCGGGAACGGGAACCATGGTTCGACCCGGCAGGCTTCTTCATCGCGGAACGCGACGGCCATATGACCGGCTTCCACTGGACCAAGATGCACGACCCCACGCTGGGCGAGGTCTACGTGGTCGGCGTCGATCCCGACGAGCAGGGCAGCGGGCTCGGCCGGGCGCTCACCCTGGCCGGACTTCGTTACCTGCGCGATCGCGGGGCAGCCCAGGCGATGCTCTACGTGGACGAGGACAACGTCCCCGCGATCAGGTTGTACGAGGGCCTCGGCTTCACCCGGACCACGGTCGACGCCATGTACCGGCGCGGGCCCCAGCGCTGATTTCAGCGCCAGTTACGGGCGCTAGTTGTCGCGGATGCCAAGCGCCTCGTCGAGTTCCGCGGGCGTCAGCGGCCGGTCCGTGGCCGCGACCGCGCTCAGCACCTCGGCGTAGAGCTCAATCTCATCAAGGGCGACGCGGTCGTGGACACGAAGATCCAACTGCCTGGGAATCGTGCTCACCTCCGGCGCTGGTCGCGAGTCCGTTCGCTTGCGCCCCAGGTTACGTGCCGACACTGCTCCTCCGCATGACCCATCAGGGCCATTCAGGTACCACCTTCACGTGCGGTTTTACCCAGCCGCGCGGTAACGATTCCGGAAAACCGCCGCACAGTTGCCACCGATCAGGTACGACGCACCACAGGTGTCACACTGGCATCTCTATACATAGAGTGCATTACCCGTAACATTGCCCATCTGGGTACAGAGCAGCATCAACAGGGACACTGGGTCGTTCCGCTTGCGCGACCGGTAGTCACAGACAAGAGTCATGCACGTATTCGCCCCGTCCGACCCGCCCTGAGCCCGCATACTACAGAAGTAGCGGTCCTGCGTTCCGGATACCGTTCCCGCCTACTTACTAAGATGATCTCGGGAAGCCATGAATGACAACAGTGATCTCCTGCCGAACCTCACTCACGAGGACGCCTTCGAAGTTCAGATGCGCGGCTATAGCCGCCGTCAGGTGGACGAGTTCATCGCCCGCTGCCGCAGCCAGATCCGCGATCTGGAGCAGCGACTTGCCCGTGCCCTCGACGACAGCGAGGAGATGAGGCGCGACCTGGCCACAGCCCGCCAGCAGGCACTCGGGGCCAAGCCCGCGCACGAGGAAGTCAGCGAGCGCATCGCCCAGATCCTCAAGCTGGCCGACGACGAGGCCAGGTCCCAGAAGTCGAAGGCCCACGAGGAGATAGCCAGGCAGCGCAACGACGCGCAGTCCGAGGCGGAGAAGATCAGGACCGAGGCCCGCGAGCAGGCGGAGCGCATGCTCACGGCCGCCCAGGAACAGGCCGAACGGGCCATCACCTCCGCGCGCGCCGAGGCGGAAAAGACCGTCAGCGGCGCCCGGAACGAGGCGGAGAAGACGCTCACCTCGGCCAGGACCGAGGCCGAGCGCACCACCACCGAAGCGAGGAAGAAGTCGGAGAGCGCGCTGGCCAGCGCGAAGTCCCAGGCCAAGAAGGCGCTCGACGAGGCGACCGCGCGAGCCACCGCCATCCACGACGGCGCGGAGCGCCGCCTGAACCTGCTGTCCACGAGGCACGGTGAGACGATCAAGCGGCTCACCGACATCCTGGACGGCGTCTCCAGCCTGGTAGCTGCCGAGAACGCCCGCATGTCGCTCGAGGACGAGGTGGACCAGGCCACCGCCAAGACGATCGCCGGCGCGGAGCCCAACGGCGCGCCGCGGCCCGCCGCCGGGCCGACCGGGTCGCGGCCCGCGAGCCCGGGCGGAACGCGCCCGGCCGGACCGGGTCCCGCCCGCCCCACGGCTCCGTCGTCGCAGGGGACGCAGCCTTCGGCCGCCCACTCGTCGCCAGCCCAGTCCTCGCCAGCGCAGTCCTCGCCAGCGCAGTCCTCGCCAGCGCAGGCACAGGAGAAGCCCGCTCAGACCTCTCCCCGCGCCGCGGCTGTCGACAGCGATGACAAGGGCGATGGTGTCCGGGTCAGGCCCGGTAGCGACAACTTAGACGGACCGCCCCACTACCGGTAATCCGCCCAGGCCCTGCGCGAGCAAATCCAGGCGCCGCAGGATGACGCCCTCGCGCAGGGCCCACGGGCACAGTTCGAGCTGGTCGACGTCCAGCAGGTCGAGGATGGCGTCGGCGATGATGGCCCCGGCCGGCAACTGAGGGACTCGGCTGGCCGAGACGCCCGGGAGCTTGGTCCATTCGGCCTGGGTCAGCTTGGGCAGGCGCTCGGCCAGGGCGGCCACGTCGGAATGCCGCAGGACGCGCTTGACGTACGGGCCGTCGCCGGACGGGGCCGCCCCCGCGATCCTGGCCAGCTGCCGGAAGGTCTTCGAGGTGCCGACCACCTGATCGGGAGCGCCGTGGCGCAGCATACCGCCGGCTTCCCTGGCTATCTCGGCCCGCACATGCTTGCGGAGGCGGCGCACCTCCTGGGCGGACGGCGGGTCGGTGCTGATCCAGTCCCGGCTGAGCCGGCCGGCCCCGAGCGGCAGCGAGACCACCGCGTCCGGCTCTTCGTCGATCCCGGACGCCACCTCGAGTGAGCCGCCGCCGATGTCGATCACCAGCAGCCGCCCCGAGGACCAGCCGAACCAGCGGCGGGCGGCGAGAAAGGTGAGCCGGGCCTCCTCCTGGCCGGTCATCACGTTGATCTGGGCCCCGGTCCGCTCACGGATCCTGGCCAGCACCTGCTCACCGTTTACGGCCTCCCGCACAGCTGAGGTCGCGAACGCGATGATGTCCTCGACGCCCTTGTCCTCCGCGATGCTGAGCGCCTCTTCGACCACCCCGCGCAGCCTGCTCTCGCCCGGCCCGGACAGCGAGTTGCCGTTCTCCAGCTGAGCCGCGAGCTTGAGTTCGGTCTTGTGGGAGAAGGCGGGCAGGGGGCGCGCTCCCGGGTAGGCGTCCACCACGAGCAGGTGAACCGTGTTCGACCCCACGTCAAGCACCCCAAGTCGCATACCTTGACGCTACCCTGCCAATTGCGGAAAAGGCTGGCTAGGCCACCGATCGCGGACCGCGCTGAAAAGGGTTTCTGGAGGGTGAATCATGCGTAACGGGGAGGTGTCGTACTGGTGGCAGGCACGTGGCATCCCGCCGCGGCGGCCCTCGCTGCCGGGCAGCACCGAAGCCGATGTGTGCATCGTCGGCGCGGGTTATACCGGCCTGTGGACCGCCTATTACCTCAGCCGCGCCGACCCCGCGCTCAGGATCGTCGTGCTCGAGGCCAGCTTCGCCGGGTACGGCGCCTCCGGCCGGAACGGCGGCTGGGTGACGGCTGAGCTGCCCGGGTCGCGGGCGCGCTACGCCCGGCACCCGCGGGGCACGGACGGCGTCCGCGACCTCGAGCAGCACCTCCGTGACACGGTCGACGAGGTGGCCCGGGTCTGCGCGGCCGAGGGTATCGACGCGGGCCTGGTCAAGGGGGGCACGCTCTCCGTCGCCACCTCGGCAGCCCAGGAGGCCAGGCTGCGGCACCGGCTAGAGCAGGAACGGGCGTGGGGAGACGACGCCGGGATCGTTCGGTACCTGGAAAAGACGGAACTGGATGACCACCTGCGGCTGACCGGGGCGCTCGGCGCCCTCTACTCGCCGCACTGTGCCCGCGTACAGCCGGCCGACCTGGTCGCCGGCCTGGCCGAGACGGTCACCCGGGGCGGGGTCCTGCTCTACGAGTCCACCCCGGTGACGTCGATCTCGGCCGGGCGGGCTCGCACCCAGGCCGGCGACGTGCGCGCGCCTTATATCGTGCGCTGCACCGAAGGGTTCACCGCGGACATGCCGGGCCAGCACCGGACGCTGCTGCCGATGAACAGCTCGATGATCATCACCGGCCCGCTCGGCGATGAGGCCTGGAGGTCGATCGGCTGGGATCGCTTCGAGACGCTCGGCGACGAGGCGCACGCGTACATCTACGCCCAGCGCACGGCGGACGGGCGGATCGCGCTCGGCGGCCGCGGCGTCCCGTACCGGTTCGGCTCCGGTATTGACCACGACGGCGCGATCGCGCCGTCGACGATCGCACAGCTCGGCCGGATCCTGCGCCGTATGTTCCCGGCCGCGGCCGGAGCCGGGCTCGAGCACGCATGGTGCGGCGTGCTCGGGGTGCCGCGGGACTGGTGCGCCACCGTCACCCTGGATCCCCAGACCGGCCTGGGCTGGGCGGGCGGCTACTCGGGCCACGGAGTGGCCGCCGCCAACCTGGCCGGCCGGACGCTCGCCGACCTCGTGCGCGGCGTCCCCAGCCCGCTCACCACCCTGCCCTGGGTCGACCACCGCTCGCCGCGATGGGAACCGGAGCCGGCCCGCTGGACCGGGGTGCGCGGCCTGTACGCCCTGTACCGGACGGCGGACCGGCTGGAGTCGGCCCGCCGGTCGCCGCGCACCTCGGCGCTGGCCCGCGCGGGCGACCTGATCTCCGGGATACCGCACTAGCCGACGCCGGGTCCAGGCCGTCCCGGGGGGGACGGCCTGGACATCGGCTGCTGTCAGGCGAGGTCGAACCGGTCGGCGTTCATGACCTTGTTCCACGCCGCGACGAAGTCGTTCACGAACTTCTCCTTCGCGTCGTCGCTCGCGTAGACCTCCGCCAGCGCGCGCAGCTCGGAGTTCGCCCCGAAGACGAGATCCACCCGGCTGCCGGTCCACTTGACCGCTCCGGTGGACGCGTCGCGCCCCTCGAACGTGTTCGCGTCCTCGGAGACCGGCTTCCACGTCGTGCCCATGTCGAGCAGGTTGACGAAGAAGTCGTTGGTCAGCGACCCGGGGGTGGCGGTGAAGACGCCGAGGCTGGACCCGTCGTGGTTCGCGCCCAGGACGCGGAGGCCGCCGACCAGGACCGTCATTTCGGGCGCGCTCAGCGTGAGCAGGTTCGCCTTGTCGAGCAGCAGGTACTCGGCGGGCAGCCCATTGACCTTCCCGAGGTAGTTGCGGAACCCGTCCGCCTTCGGCTCGAGCGCGGCGAACGACTCCGTGTCGGTCTGGTCCTGCGACGCGTCGGTGCGGCCCGGCGTGAAGGGCACCTCGACGGTGACGCCGCCGTCCCTGGCGGCCTGCTCGACGGCCGCCGCGCCGGCGAGCACGATCACGTCGGCTAGCGAAACCTGCTTGCCGCCGGCCTGGGCGTTGAAGGCCCCCTGGATCCCCTCCAGGGTATTCAGCACGATCGCCAGCTGGTCGGGGTTGTTGACCTCCCACCCGCTCTGCGGCTCGAGGCGGATCCGCGCGCCGTTGGCGCCGCCGCGCTTGTCGCTGCCCCGGAAGGACGAGGCCGACGCCCACGCGGCGGAGACGAGCTGGGGCACCGACAGGCCGGAGGCGAGGATCTGGCCCTTGAGCGTGGCGATGTCTCCGGCGTCGATGAGATCGTGGCTCGCGGGCGGGACGGGGTCCTGCCAGAGCAGGATCTCGGACGGAACCTCCGGGCCGAGGTAGCGCACGACCGGGCCCATGTCACGGTGGGTCAGCTTGTACCACGCGCGGGCGAAGGCGTCCGCGAACGCGTCCTGGTCCTCCATGAAACGCCGCGAGATCGGCTCGTAGATCGGGTCGAACCGGAGCGAGAGGTCGGTCGTCAGCATCGTCGGCGGTCGGCGGTCGGACCCGTCCTGGGGGCCGGGGACGGTGCCCACCCCGGCGCCGCCCTTCGGCTGCCACTGGTGCGCGCCCGCCGGGCTCTGGGTCAGCTCCCACTCGTAGCCGAACAGGA
>Ga0207689_10004383_pt1 | contig 12840 bp, 10 predicted proteins | sample KBSMisM52_FD_184312 | JGI IMG/M metagenome (GOLD analysis project Ga0207689, IMG submission 184312) | Miscanthus rhizosphere microbial communities from Kellogg Biological Station, Michigan, USA - KBS Miscanthus M5-2 (SPAdes) (version 2) | ecosystem: Host-associated > Plants > Roots >... | reverse complement strand
GGCTCGATCGCGCCGTCGAGCGCGCCGTTCATCGTCGCCTCAGGAGTCTTTGATGCAGTCATCGGGGCACTCTAGCCTCACCTCGCGCATCGCGTCAACCCGATCGCACCGCGCCGGTCGCGAGCGGCTCATAGCGGACTTCGACGATTTCGATCTCTTCCGCGCCGACCGGCGTGCGCAGCGTCACCGTGTCGCCTTCGCGCGCCTTGATGAGCGCACGCGCCATCGGCGACACCCAGCTGATGTAACCCCGCGCGGTGTCGATCTCGTCGACGCCTACGATCGCCACGGTGCGCTCCTCGCCCCGGCTGTTGCGCACGTTGACCGTCGCCCCGAAAAACACCTGGCTCGACAGGTCGTCGTCCCGCGGCATCGCCGGGTCCACCACTTCGGCGGCGTCGAGGCGCTTGATGAGAAAACGGATGCGGCGGTCGATCTCGCGCAGGCGCTTCTTGCCGTAGATGTAGTCGCCGTTTTCCGATCGATCGCCGTTGCTCGCCGCCCACGCCACCGTCGCGACAAGCTCCGGCCGCTCCTTTTGCACGAGATGCTCGAGTTCGCCGGACAAGCGGGCGAATCCGCCGGGCGTCATGTAGTTGCGGGCCCCAGCCGGCAAAGGAGAGACGCCCTCGACGTCCTCGTCGTCGTCGGTGTCGGTCTCGCGCGTGAACGCCTTGCTCACTGTGTCGCCCTCTCGCCCCTGCGGTTTCCGGATCGCGCGTTTCGATGCTTTGGGAAGCGGATTATAGTCGCGACATCGTGACCGCATCGCCGCATTTCATCCGCGTGACACCGGGTCGCTGCATGACCGTCCTCGCGACGCTCGGCCTGGCGGCGCTGGCGGCGCTCGCCATCGCGCTCGCGATCGGCAGCGTTGCGCTCGACGGCGCGGCGATCCTGCGCGCGCTCACGGGCGCGGACTCTGCAACCGAAACCGCCATCGTGCGCGAATTGCGACTGCCTCGCGCGTTGGCGGCGTTCGCCGTCGGCGGGCTCCTGGCGCTCGCCGGCACGCTGATGCAGGCGTTGCTGCGCAATCCTCTGGCCGATCCGTACATCCTCGGCATTTCGGGTGGTGCTGCCGTGGGCGCGCTTGCCGCGATGCTCGCCGGCGTCGCGGCGCTCGTCACACCGGCGGCGCTCGGCGGAGCCCTCGCCTCGACGCTCATCGTGTTCGGCCTCGCGCGCACGGGCGCCGAACGCGCGCCGTGGACGACCACTCGTCTCCTGCTGACCGGTGTGGTGGTCGCGGCCGGGTGGGGCGCGGTGATCGCACTCCTGCTGACGCTCGCCCCCGACGCACAGGTGAAGGGAATGCTCTTCTGGCTGATCGGCGATCTCGGCGGCACGACCGTCGCGAGTCCTGCGCTCGTCACGCTCGCCATCGCGCTCGCCGCTTCGCTCGCGTTCGCGCGGGACCTGAACGTGCTGTCGCGCGGCGAGGAAACGGCAGCCGCGCTAGGCGTCGCGGTGGGGCGCACGACTGCCATGCTGTGCGCCGTCGCGGCGCTCGCGACCGCGGCGGCCGTCACCACCGCCGGCAGCGTCGGCTTCGTCGGGCTCGTGGTTCCGCACGGGCTTCGACTGGTCGTCGGCAACGACCAGCGCCTGCTGCTGCCGGCGAGCGTGCTTTGCGGCGGAACGCTGCTCGTGTTCGCCGACACGCTGGCACGCACGATCGCCGCTCCGATTCAATTGCCTGTCGGGGTCATTACCGCGCTCGTCGGCGTGCCGGTGCTGCTCTTGCTCCTGACGCGGATCCGCTCGTGACTGCCGAAGCGCCGCGCCTGTCGTGCCGCGGCCTCGCCTTGTCGGTCGCCGGCCGCACGCTGCTCTCGAACCTCGATTTCGATGCCCGCTCGGGCGAGTGCTGGGTCGTGATCGGACCGAACGGCGCCGGCAAGACCACGCTCGTCAGCGCGCTTGCCGGGTTGCGCGAGCCGGCAGCAGGCGAGATCGCGTACGACGGAAAGAAGATCTCGCAACTCGGGCCCCGCGAGCGCGCGCGGATCCGCGGTTTCCTGCCCCAGGACAGCGTCGATTATTTCCCGGCGAGCGTGCTCGAGACCGCGCTCGTCGGACGCCATCCCCATCTCAGGCGCTGGCAATGGGAATCCGCTTCCGACATCGACCGCGCGCGATCCGCGCTTGCGGCGTTCGGGCTTACGGGCCTCGACGCGCGCGACGCGCGAACCCTTTCCGGCGGCGAGCGGCGGCGTCTGGCACTGGCGGCGCTCGTCGCGCAGGATCCGGCGCTGCTCGTGCTGGACGAGCCCTCGTCGCATCTCGATCTCGGCCAGCAGGTGGCGGCACTGGACACGCTCGCGGCGCTCGCGCGAGATGGCGGGCGAGCGCTCGTCATGGTGCTGCACGATCTCCATCTCGCACTGCGCTATGCCGATCACGCGATCGCGCTCGGCGGCGGACGCGCGATTGCCGGCGCTGCGGGCGACGTGCTGTCCGCGCCGACGCTGTCGGAACTCTTCGGCCACCGCCTGGTGGCTGTAGGTGGGGGGACGACGCGGAGCTTCCTGCCGATCTAGCGGGACGCCGACCGTGCCTGCGCCAGCGCCGCGCACAGCGCGTCGACGCCATCGACGAAGCGCGGACCCGAGCGATGCAGCAGATTGGCGTCGACAGTGAAGAGATTGCCCCGCGCGACCGCCGGCAGCGTCGGCCAGCGCTTCCAGTCGTCGAGCCATGCCGGACGGATCGCGCGATCCGCGCCGGCGACGATCGCGTCCGGTTTCGCGGCGAGCACCGCCTCGACGCTGACACCCGGCGCCGGCAGCGAAAGCGAAGCGAACACGTTCTCGCCGCCGCACACGCGAAGCGCCTGCGAGATGAGGTGGTTTCCGCCGATCGTGTAAAGCGGCACGTCCCAGATCTCGTAGAACACGCGCACGGTTTTCGCGTCGGCGTAACGGCTCGACAGCCCGGCCAGCTGCGTGCGGAATTCGGCGGCCCGCGCCGCGGCGACCGGCGACGTGCCGGCGAGGGCCCCCAGCCGCTCCATGTCCCGCGCGATACCGTCGATCGTCGCCGGATTCGCGGTGAAGACCGGGACGCCGCGCGCGGTGAGCGCCCCGACTTGCGCCGGCGCCGCGAAAGGCCAGGTGACGACCAGGTCGGGAGCGAGCAACAGGATGCGCTCCATGTCGAGCGCGCGCGCATCGCCGACTTTCGGCTTCGACAGCGCCTCGGGCGGCCAATCGGACGTCGCCAGCACGCCGACGACGCGATCGCCCGCGCCGGCGGCGTACAGGAGCTCCGTGGCATGTGGCGCGAGGCTCACGATGCGCGTCGCGGGCGAGGCGAGCTTCACCGTGACGCCCGCGTCGTCGACGGCCTCCACTGCGGCGCGCGCCATTGGCGTGCACGCGGCCACGAGCGCGACGACGCACACCCATCGGCGCGCGGCGCGCGTCATCGCAGGACGGCGCGCACGCCCGCGAACACCGTCGCGCCGCCGGTCCCGAAGCCTGCCGCGAGCTGATAGTTCTTGTCGAAGATGTTGTCCGCTCGCGCGAAGAGCGTGACGCCCTCCGCCGCCCGCCATTCCGCGGTGAGGTTGACGAAGGCGTACCCGCCCATCTTGACGAAGTTGTCGGGATCCTCGTACCGCAACGACGAGGCGACGAGCTCGACGCCCAGGCGCGCCGGGCCGACCGGGTATCCCAGGGTCATCGCGCCGTGCCGGCGTGCCCGTCGAGGCAGCAGCTTGCCGGTGAGATCGTCCTCGGGCGACTGGATGTCGAGCGACGCGGAGAGCGTTGCGCCGTTGTCGGCGCGGGCCTCGAGCCCGAGCGTCACGCCTTCGAGCGTGGCGCGATTGACGTTGTGCGGCGCGCAGTTGAAGTCGATGTCGCACTGAAAAATGATGAGCTGCGACACGCGGTTCCTATAGCCGATGGCGCGCAGTTCCAGCGTAGCCGCCCCCACGTTGCCGTTCCAGTAGACGCCCCCTTCGAGGTTCTTCGACGTCTCGGGCACGAGGTCGGGATTCGAGAAGCCGGGATAGTAGAGATCGTTGAACGACGGCGCCTTGAAGCCCGTGGAATAGCCCGCCGTGACGCGCCACGCGGGCGTGAACCGGTAGCCATAGGCGATGGAGCCCGTGGTCTTGTCTCCGTACTGGTTGGAATCGTCCCGGCGCAGGTTCGCCTGCAGCGCGTGGCCGTCGATCCGCAGCTGGTAGATGCCGAACAGCGAATTGGTGTCGCGGTCCGTCACGGCGAAGCCGGCGGTGGTCGCGAGGTGCTCCTCGCGCCGCTCGAAACCCGCCGTCAGCGCGCCGAGCGGCAACGTGAATTCGTTCTGCCACACGTATTGCCGCTGCGTGGTCTTGAACGGAAAGTCGTCGAACGCGGACTCCGTCTTGCTGTCGTCGATCCCCGCTCCCGCGGAGAGCCGCGATACCCAGAACGGAGCCAGCACGTTTCGCGCCGCGACCTGCCACGTCTCGGCCGTGGTGATCGTCCGATCGTCAAAGCCCGGCCCGCCGTCGAACTGGCTGTTGAGATGGCTGCGAAAATACTGCGCGGTGAACTCCTGTCCAGGCGCCGCCGTGAAGCCCAGGTTGGCCGACACGCTCTGGTTCTTGTAGCCATCCTTGTCGCCGTTATAGAGAAAGCTCGAAGGATCCACGACCGCGTTGAAGCCGTCGCTCGCCTTCGCCGCCGCCTGCACCGCGAAGGTGAGCGGCCCCGTCGTGCCCGACACTCCGCCTCTCGTGTCCCACGTGCCGTACGTGCCGTACCCGGCGCTCGCGTTGCCGGCAAAGGACGCCGTCCCGCGCCGCGTGAACACTTGCACGACTCCGCCGATCGCGTCCGCGCCGTAGAGGCTCGACGCCGGTCCGCGCAGGATCTCGATGCGGTCGATCTGGTCGAGCGGTATTGCTTCGAGCGATGTCGCCCCCGCGCTGGAGGAAGCGATGCGGATGCCGTCGATCAGCACCACTGTCTGCCCGCGATTGGCGCCGCGCAGGAAGATTCCCGACAGCGAGCCGGGGCCGCCGTTCTGGGTGATTTCCACGCCGGGCTGCCGCTGCACGAGCTCGGTCAGGCTCTGCGCGCCGGCGCGCGCGATCTCCGCGGCGCCGATCACCGTGACATCGGCAAGCACGTCGGCAATCGGCTGCGATCCTCGCGCCGCGGTCACGGCGTAGGAATCGTACAGAACGGGATTCGCCACTTGTGCCGAGGCGAGCGAGGCCGACAAGGAGGCCGCCAGCGCGGAAACGATCGCGCGACGCACTGCGCGGTCCGAAGGAGAGAAAGCAGACCGCAAGGCCGAGCCGGGTTCGGACGATGCAACGGCTTTGCTGACGCGACGGAAGGAAGATCGGACCATGGTGCTCTCCGCGAGGTGCCGCGCGACCCCGCGCGACATTGGCGAACGAGCCTTGGCTCACCGCGACCGGCGGCGACCGTCAACCAACCGAGGCCCGCTGTGGCATCGGGCGAGGTCGCTTTTGGCAGCGCTCTCGACCCGCGCAGGCCGGTCTCCGGGCTCGCGAGTCTTGGCCGCCCGCCTTCCCGGAGCATCGCGTCGAACGTGATCCGTTCGACGAAGCGACACGCCAGTGGCGCATGGGGCGACCCGCACTCGCTTACCGTTGCGGGGGCAGCTGCGGGTTCGGCGCGAAGTCGTTCCGCGCGTCACCGCATTCCCGTTTCACCCGCCGCGAGGGATTCGCGGCGGACACCTGCGTCCGCCGGATTGTACCTTGCGAGTCCGTGCGGACCGCTCGTCGGGACCGTCGGCAAGCCACGCGGCGGGTCGCCGCGCCCTGCTATAATCTTTGCCCTTTCGGCAACTACCGCCCCCACCGGATGACCACCGGCCCCGGGGCGAGCTCAGTGACGCAAAAGCTTTACATCCGCACCTTCGGCTGTCAGATGAACGAGTACGACTCGGACAAGATGGCCGACGTGCTCGCCGCCGATGGCGGTTATTCGCTCACCGACCGTCCCGAGAACGCCGACGTCATCCTGTTCAACACCTGCTCGGTGCGCGAAAAGGCGCAGGAGCGCGTGTTCCACGATCTCGGACGGGTTCGCGGGCTCAAGAACGAGCGGCCGGACCTGATCATCGGCGTCGGCGGCTGCGTCGCGAGCCAGGAAGGCGCCGGAATCGTCGGCCGCGCCCCTTATGTCGATGTCGTCTTCGGCCCCCAGACGCTGCACCGCCTGCCCGCGCTCATCCGGGCGCGCCGGGCCACGGGGGAGCCGCAGGTCGACATCACGTTTCCGGCGATCGAGAAGTTCGACCAGTTGCCCCCTTCCAAGGTCGAGGGAGCTTCGGCGTTCCTGTCGATCATGGAGGGCTGCAGCAAGTACTGCACCTTCTGCGTCGTGCCCTACACGCGCGGCGAGGAAGTCTCTCGGCCGTTCGACGACATCCTGACCGAAGTCGCCGATCTCGCCGACCAGGGCGTGATGGAGCTGACGCTCCTCGGACAGAACGTCAACGCCTATCGCGCGCCGATGGGCTCGTCGGCCGAGACCGCCGATCTCGCCACGCTGCTCGATTACATCGCCGAGATGCCCGGCATCGAGCGCCTCCGCTACACGACATCGCATCCGAAAGAGATGACCGCCCGGCTCATCGATGCGCACGGCCGCATCGACAAGCTCGCCTCGCATCTCCACCTGCCGGTGCAATCGGGTTCCGACCGGATGCTCGCGGCGATGAAGCGCGGCTATACGTCGCTCGAGTACAAGTCGACGGTGCGGAAGCTGCGGCGCGAGCGGCCCGACCTTTCGCTCACGTCGGATTTCATCGTCGGCTTTCCCGGCGAGACGGACGCCGACTTCGCGCAGACGATGGACTTGGTCGAGGCGGTCGATTTCGACGGCTCGTTCAGCTTCGCGTACAGCCCCCGTCCGGGCACGCCGGCGGCCGCGTTCGCCGATCCCGTGCCGCCGGAAGTGCAGAACGCGCGCCTCGCCGCGCTGCAGGCTCGGCTCGACGCGCAGTACCGCGCCTACAGCGAAGCGATGGTCGGCACGCGGCAGCGCGTCCTCGTCACGGGCCCCGCCGCCCGCGGCGAGAACGAGCTTGCCGGACGGACCGAAAACAATCGCGTCGCCAATTTCGCGGGCCCGGCGACGCTGATCGGCACGTACGCCGACGTCACCATCACGGCCGCGCGGTCGCACTCGCTGCGCGGCGAAATCGCCGGCGCGCGCTGACAGCGCCGCCTGCCCCGCCGTCCAACGGAACGCTGCCCCGGAATTCGCAGTCAACTCCACCTTTCCATCGGTGAGGCAATCACGATGTCGCTAAACGATCCCCGGGTAGCGCGCCCGACTCCCCGCGCGCTTGTTGCGCTCGCCGCCTTGAGCTTGGCCCTCGGCGGTTGCGCCGTTGCTCCGAGTTCCCCGGACACCCCGTTACCCGTATCGTCCGCGCCACCGACGACCGACGCCGCAAAAGTCGCCGCCGCCGTGGCCGCCGGCGTGGCCGCCGGAAGTGCGGCGGGCGCGCGTCCGGGCGCGTCTCCCGCGAGTGTCGCGCAGGCCGCGGGCGCGGCTGCGGCCGCGGCAACCGGCCCCAAGCCGTTTGCCGACGTAATAAAGGATGCGCACGAAACCGCGGGACTCTTTCGCACGTGGCAGAAGGACGAGAAGGTCTGGTTCGAAATCGCGCCCGACCAGTTCGGCACGCCGTTCCTGTTCACGTCCAACTTGAGTCGCGGCGTCGGCGAGCAGGGCATCTACGGCGGAATGATGCTCGGCGACCAGATCGTCGAGTTCAAGCGCATTGGAAACGCGGTGCAGCTCATCGCGAAGAACAACGCCTTCACCGGCCGCACCAATGCGCCGATCGCGCAGGGCGTGAAGGAGGGCTTCACCGACAGCCTGCTCGGCGCGACGACGGTCGTGAGCCTGCCGCATCCGGAGCGCAAGACGGTGCTGGTCGATGCCAACGCGCTCCTGCTCACCGACATCCCGGTCGGCGAGCGCTTCACGACCGGCATCCACTTGCGGAGCTACACGTTCGACGCGAAGAACTCGAGCTTCGAAGCGCTCAGGAATTCCGCCGACCAGACGTCGTTCGTGGTTTCCGCGCACTACCAGAACCCGCGCGCAACCCTGCCGCCGGCCCCGGCGGCTCCCGCCCCCACCTATCCGCCGTTCACTACGCTTCCGGACGGCCGGAGCCTCTTTCTCGGCTACACGTACAACTTCGTGAAGCTGCCCGACCCGATGGTCCCGCGGCGAGCCGATGTGCGCGTCGGACACTTCCAGTCGCAGGTGTGGGATTTCTCGACCGACGCGAAGTTCACCGCCAAGACCCACTTCGTCAACCGCTGGCGGCTCGAGAAGAAAGACCCGGATGCGGCCGTGTCCGAGCCGAAGGCGCCCATCGTCTACTGGATAGACCGCAACGTCCCGGAGAAATACCGCGCCTCGGTGCGCGCCGGCATCCTCGAATGGAACAAGGCGTTCGAGAAAATCGGGTTCAAGGACGCGATCGTCGTGAAGCAGCAGGACCAGGAGGGCGCCATCGACACGTTCGACGCCCGCCACTCGACGGTGCGGTGGTTCGTTGCCACGGATGCGGGCTTTGCGATCGGACCGTCGACGGTCGACGGGCGCACCGGCGAAATCCTCAATGCCCAGGTCGCGATTCCCGAAGACTGGTCGCGCCTCTACCGCACGTTCGCCCAGGAGCAGGCGCCGTCCTTCCCGGCGTTCGAATCGTACAAGAGTTCGCTCGACACCGAAGGCCGCCTCTGCACCTATGCATCGGACGCGCTGGCCGAAATGGAGTTCGGGCTCGACGTGCTCTTCGCGCGCGGCGAGATCGAGCCGGACAGCCCCGAAGCCGACGCGTTCGTCGACGCCTCGCTCAAAGCCGTCGTCATGCACGAGGTCGGCCACACGCTCGGATTGCGGCACAACTTCCGGGCGTCCACCGTCTATCCGCTCGCAAAGATCTCCGACCCCGTATGGAGTCGCGAACAGGGCATCTCGGGGTCAGTGATGGACTACACGCCGGTCAACCTCGCCGTCAAAGGCGAAGCCCAAGGGGCGTATTTCGAACCGACGATCGGCCCCTACGACTATTGGGCGATCGAGTACGCGTACAGGACGCTGCCGGCGCAGAGCGAGTCCGAGGAGCTCGCGAAGATCGCCGCGCGCGGCGCGAACGATCCGCTGCTCGCGTTCTCGTCCGACGAGGAAGCCATCGCCGGCCTCGACCCCGATGCGAGCCGGTTCGACCTGGGATCCGATCCGATCGTCTATCTGCAGAAGAGGCTCCGCATCTCCCAGGAGCTTTGGGAAAGGCTGCAGGCGAGGCGACTCAGACCGGGCGAGTCCTACGAGGTGCTCCGCCGCACGTTCGACGCCGGGTTCCGGCAATACGCGAGGTCTGCCGCGCTGACCGCGAAATACGTCGGCGGCGTGTACTACGTGCGCGACTTCGCCGGAACTTCGCAACTTCCGCTCACGCCGGTGCCGCCGGCGAAGCAGCGCGCGGCGCTCAACGTCATCGCGACCGATATCTTTTCGGCGGACAGCTTCCGCTTCAAGCCCGAATTCCTGCGCAGCATGGGCGTCGACTATCTCGACATAGGCATCTCCGGCTCGGGCACTGCGCAGTTCAACCCCGATTTCAGCCTGCGCCGCCGCGTGCTCGGGCTGCAGGTCGGCGTGCTCAATACGCTCTTGAGCGACACGGTGCTCCAGCGGTTGCAGGACTCCGAGATCAAGGTGCGCCAGGCCGATCAGGCATTGACGCTCCCCGAGCTCTTCGCCGCGCTGCGCGGGTCGATCTGGAGCGAATTGAGGACCTCGGGCCCGATCCCGGGGCCGCGCCGCGACCTCCAGCGCGAGCACGTGCGCCGCATTGCGGCCGTGCTGGTCCGGCCGTCGTCGTCGACACCGGCTGACGCCGTCGGGCTGTTCCGCGAGGAGGCGAAGACACTTTCGTCGCGGATCCGCGCCGCGGCCGGGAGCGGCAATCGCGATGCCGTCACGCGCGCGCACCTCATCGATTCCGCGGGTACGCTCGACGAAGCGCTGAAGGCGCCGCTGGTGCGACAAGGTGTCTGAACGGCCGCGCCCGGGCAGGAGTTCGGCCGGAGCCGGGCACGAGCACGTCGAGTTGACGCTCGCACCGCTCGACAACCACGCGCTCGCCCATCTTTGCGGGCCGCTCGACGCCAACCTGCGGCAGATAGAAGCGGCGCTGGACGTGGCCATCGCCCACCGCGGCGGCACTTTCACCCTGGCAGGCTCGCCTTCACAGACGAAGCTCGCGGCAGAGGCCGTGAACCGTTTCTACGCGCACGCGGAAAAGCCGCTGTCCGTCGACGATATCCAGCTCGGGCTGATCGAGATCACGACACAGCGGGCGGTTCCGTCCGCTGACGACGACAGCACACGGCTGCGAACCCGGCGCGCCGATCTCCACGGCCGCACGCCGAACCAGGTGACGTACCTGAAGCACATCCACGACCACGACATCACGTTCGGCATCGGCCCGGCGGGCACCGGCAAGACCTATCTCGCGGTCGCGTGCGCCGTGGACGCGCTCGAGCGCGATACGGTCAAGCGCCTGGTGCTCGTCCGGCCCGCGGTCGAGGCCGGCGAGCGGCTGGGCTTCTTGCCGGGCGACCTCGCGCAAAAAGTGGACCCCTACCTGCGCCCGCTGTACGACGCGCTGTACGACCTCCTCGGGTTCGACAAGACCGGCAAGCTCTTCGAGCGGGGCACGATCGAGATCGCGCCGCTCGCCTACATGCGCGGGCGCACGCTCAACCATTCGTTCATCATCCTGGACGAGGCGCAGAACACGACGCCGGAGCAGATGAAGATGTTCCTGACGCGCATCGGCTTCGGGACCAAGTCCGTCATCACGGGCGACGTGACGCAGATCGATCTCGCGCGCGGCCAGAAGAGCGGGCTCATCGAGGCCGACCGCATCCTGACCGGCGTGCGCGGCATCGCGTTCACGCGCTTCACGAGCGCCGACGTCGTCCGTCACCCGCTCGTGCAGAAGATCATCGCCGCCTACGAGCGCGACACCGAAAACAGGAAACCCGCGACGTGAAGCCCCGTCTCTCGCTGGCGGTCCAGTACGGCGTCGCGCCCGGACGGTTGCCGTCGCCCGCTTCGCTCCGCCGATTCGCGAGGGCCGCGGTAGAACGCGATGCGGCGGTCACGCTGCGCTTCGTCGGCAAGCGCGAGGGGCGGACGCTCAACGCGCTCTATCGCGGCAAGGAGTATCCGACCAACGTGCTGGCCTTCGCGTACGACGGGAGTCCCCGGGTGCATGGCGATATCGTGCTGTGCGCCCCGGTCGTCCGCGACGAGGCGAAAGCGCAGGGCAAGACGCTCGAGGCGCACTGCGCGCACCTCGTCGTCCATGGCATGCTGCATCTTCAGGGCTACGAGCACGGCACCGCCCGGGAAGCGCGGGTGATGGAAGCGCGCGAGACGGCGCTTCTCGCCGGCCTTGGCGTGTCCGATCCTTATGCCGTCACGCTGAGATGAACGACCCCCACGCTCACTCCGTTCGCTGCCCCCTGAGGGGGCGCACCAGCGCCCTTGGGGCGCCCCTGCGGGCGCTGAGATGAACGACGAGCGCGGCGACAAGCCCGTCAAGCCGACGCTGCTCGAGCGGCTGTCCGCGTTCCTGACGCGCGAGCCCGAGGATCGCGACGAGCTCCTCGAGCTCCTTCACGGCGCGTTCGAGCACAAGCTCCTCGATGCGGATGCGCTGTCGATGATCGAGGGCGTGCTGCAGGTGTCCGAGATGACGGTGCGCGACATCATGATCCCGCGCGCGCAGATGGACGTCGTCTCGATCGACGACGATCCGACCGAATTCCTGCCGCTCGTGCTCGAGACCAAGCACTCGCGGTTTCCCGTGATCGGGGAGAACAAGGACGACATCGTCGGCATCCTGCTCGCGAAGGAGCTCCTCCTCTACTACCGGAATCCCGCGAGCTTCGATCTCAAGGAAACGCTGCGCCCCGCGGTGTTCGTGCCGGAGTCGAAGCGCCTCAACGTTCTCCTGCGCGACTTCAGGGCGAACCGCAACCACATTGCCATCGTCGTCGACGAATACGGCGGCGTGTCGGGCCTCGTCACGATCGAGGACGTGCTGGAGCAGATCGTCGGCGACATCGAGGACGAATACGACTTCGACGAGAGCGAGGACAACATCATCGCCGAGGCGAACGGCCGGTTCCGCGTGAAGGCGCAAACCGAGATCGGCGGCTTCAACACCCACTTCGGCACCGATTTCGCCGACGACGAGTTCGACACCGTAGGCGGGCTCGTGCTGCAGGCGTTCGGGCGGTTGCCGAAGCGCGGCGAGACGACCACCATCGGGGCCTTCCGCTTCCGGGTCGTCCGCGCGGACAGCCGCCGTCTCTACACGCTGCAGGTCGAGCCCGCAGCGGCAAGCGCAGCGCCCGTCGTGAGCGCCCCGGCGCCGCCGCCCGAGCGCTGAGTGGAGGCTCCACCGGCGCAGCGCGGGGCCCGCGGGTGAACGCGGCCGGGGCGCCGCGCGTGCTCGCGGCACTCGGCGCCGGCGCGGCGACGGTGTTCGGCTTCGCCCCTTTCGGCTTCGCGTACGTTCCCGTCGTCACGCTCGCTTTCCTGATGGCGTTCTGGCAAGGCGCTCTTTCTCCGCGCGCCGCAGCCGCGGTCGGCTTCGCCTTCGGGATCGGACTATTCGTCGCGGGCGCGTCGTGGGTGTTCATCGCACTCAACACATTCGGCGGCATGCCGCTCCTGCTCGCCGGCATCGGCACCGCGGGCTTCTGCTCCTTCTTGGCACTCTATCCCGCGCTCACCGGCTGGCTTGCGGTGC
>Ga0207689_10004377_pt1 | contig 12852 bp, 15 predicted proteins | sample KBSMisM52_FD_184312 | JGI IMG/M metagenome (GOLD analysis project Ga0207689, IMG submission 184312) | Miscanthus rhizosphere microbial communities from Kellogg Biological Station, Michigan, USA - KBS Miscanthus M5-2 (SPAdes) (version 2) | ecosystem: Host-associated > Plants > Roots >... | reverse complement strand
AGCAGCGGGGCCTCGGACTGTCGCAGGCTGCCCCCGAAGAAGTTGCACAGTTTGCCGGTGCCTCGAACGCCCTTTACAAGCTCGCTGTTGAGCCCGCCGCTGCCTTAATTGGTGACAAGCGTCTGCTGATTGTCGCAGACGGTGCTCTTAACTACGTTCCATTTGAAGCCTTCGTAAAAACGAAAAGCGGAGCTGACTACGCGTCGCTTGATTACCTGATCAAGTCGAATGAAATCGCGTATGCGCCTTCCGCGTCGGTGGTCGCGGCAATCCGCGGGAGTGCGCCGACTGCCAGGGAAGGTGCAAACACGGTCCTTATTGTTGCGGATCCGGTTTTTAATGCTGATGATCCGCGTTTGAAAGGCGCGCGCGTTGCCACCGGTTCGAGTGAAGAGCGTGGGGTTGGCCTGGCGCTCAATAGCGCAGTGAGTGACATGACAGGAACAGATTCCAGTGCAGGTGGGCTACGGCTTGCGCGTTTGCCGGGGACTCGAGCCGAAGCAGAGGCTATTGCTGCCATCGCCCGGGCGGGCGGCGCAAAGTCGGAGTCGTGGATCGATCTGGCGGCAAATGAGGAGAAAATCGACAGTGCGGATGTTGCGAACTATCGTATTGTCCACATCGCCACGCACGGTTTACTCGACATCGAGCGGCCGCAATTCACCGGCGTTGTGCTTTCCCTGGTCGGCAACACGAAGGCTGATGGGTTCTTGCGCACTGACGAAATATTCAATCTCAAGATGCGGCCGTCGCTGGTGATGCTTTCGGCGTGTGAGACGGGGCTCGGCAAAGAGAAGCGAGGCGAAGGTGTTATCGGTCTGACACGCGCCTTCATGTACGCGGGCGCGCCGACCGTCGGCGTTAGTCTGTGGTCGGTGGCCGACAAATCGACCGCGGAATTGATGACTGACTTTTACAAGCGCTTGCTATCTGCCGGCTCACATCCTGTTGCTTCAATGCGCGATGCCCAATTGGCAATGATCAACGGAAAGAAATACAGCGCACCATTCTATTGGGCGCCCTTCGTGCTGGTCGGCGAGTGGAAATAGAAGACACGTCGGGCGTGCATTTATTCAAGATTGGCAGACCCACAAAATCCGGTTGTCAACGTGTGGAGTTCTGATTAGAATTCGCGCTGTCAACGTCCTGGAACCATGTCCAACACCCCGGAACAGAGAGCTGTTCAGAAGACACGACTGGAACGGCTGGCCGCGCATCAATCGAATTATTGGATTGGATTCGTAAGCGATCCCGCCACGGCCATCTTTTTTGTGGTTTGGGACGCTTGGGTATTACATGCCTCGCCGGCATGGCTTGTCCTTTCCTACTGTGCCGGTGTTTTCAATTGGACTCTTTTCGAATACGTGTTTCACCGTTGGATTTACCATCGGGGTGAGACCATGGCTCATGCCGGACATCGCCTGCATCACGAGCATCCGAAGATGCTAATCGGGATGCCGTGGTTCATGACCACTGGGTTCCTGTGGCTGGTCTGGTACCTGTTCGCCTACAAACTAGAGGCTCGCTATTTCATGACTTTCTGGACGGGCATGGTGACCGGTTACCTCGTGTACAGCGCACTCCATCACGTTCATCATCATGTTAGTTTTCGCGGCCGGTGGATTCGTAAACTGTACGTACACCATCAAATCCATCACAAATTCGAGAACGTTAATTTCGGCGTCACCAACCGTTTTTGGGACCACGTCTTTGGGACAACATTCCGCAAGCAATCGTCGCACGCGCATGTGGCAGACGAGTCGCCCCAAAACTATCTCGGCTTCATTTGGCGACTCGCGAACGCGGCACAAGAGCGTTGGCGTTAATCGCTCGACACCTTTACCTCATTAAGGAAATAAGCAGCATCAACTGCGAGCGGTGCTGACACCGCGAGCGAATGCGTCTAAGATAAACCAGGCATGGAAAGCAAAGGGTTTGTCGAAATCGACGATGTCGCGTCGTTAGATCGATTCATTTTGGAGTCCGGCGAGCGTCCGGCAATAATCTTCAAGCACAGCAACATGTGCGGCGTCAGTGCCCGTGTTTACCGCGAAGTGTCGCAAGTCGCGCGACCGGTCGGCATCGTCGTCGTGCAGCACGCGCGTGATGTCTCTAATGAGATCGAGCGTCGCTTCGGAATTCAACACGAGACGCCGCAAGCCCTGATTGTTCGAGGCGACCACCTTTTATGGAGCGCTTCGCATTACGCGGTGAAGGCGCAGGCGATTGAAGAAGCACTGAGCGCGGCAAATGGAAACGGGTAGTCTATGAGCGCAGCACAGCGACGGCAGGCGATCGAGCCCACGGAGATTTCGCAGGAGAGCAATGCTCAACTGCGGATTACTTGGGCCGATGGGCGAATTTGCAACTACCGAGCGGCATCTTTGCGACGTGCTTGCCCATGCGCGCAGTGCGTTGACGAATGGACCGGCACGCGCACTTTGAAACCGCAAGCAATCGCGGAAGACATTGAGATTGGCGACCTGACCATCGTGGGACGCTATGCCTTAAATTTTCGTTGGAGCGACGGTCACCAGACCGGTATCTACAGCTTTCAATATCTTCGGGATCTGTGCGAGCGGCAGCCGGAAGAAAATGCAGCATAATCCGAGCCAACGGATCCTATTCGTCAGCAACACGCGGCTAAGTGTCTCGCTGCGTCGCAAGTTGAATGCTCGCGGGTTCGCGGTTACGCTCGAGGCGACTGGTCGCGAAGCGGTCGATCAATTGACTCGTTCGTCGTTCGACATCATCGTGATCGATTTGGTTTTAACTGCCAATGCCAACGAACTCATCAAACGAATTCGAAAGGTCGCAACGTTTAAGGCGATCCCGATAATCGTCGTCGGCGACTGGGGCACTGGGCAGGTTTCGCTGGCGCTATCAGCCGGTGCCGACACGTTTGCACCTGCGCCGATCGATGCATCGCGATTAATTGAGGCGATCGCCCGATTACCGAAAAAGCGGGCGGCTGCCGCAGGCAAGGGTCACTAATGCGAGAAAGCGATTTCTTTAACGAGAAACAGGAAGTGAAGCGCGCGTCGTTTGTCTGCCCATTTTGCCGCGAGCGTGGCGAGTATGATGTCCGTTGGCTGACCCGCAGGAAGAAATCCGCGCCGCCGCGCGGCGCCGGCGAACAGGACCGCGCGCGTTTCGCGAAATCCCGCGATTACATGGTGCGCGTGGATGACATGCTTGCCTGCCGCAATCCACGCTGCCGTAAGCGATTCGAAATTCCCACGTCGCAGTCCGTGGTCTTCATCTAGCCTGGTTGAATTTCAACCAGGTTAAGGAATATAGACAACTGTCGGAACAATATTGCCAGGTCATTTTAAGCCGTACTCCATTCACGCAGAAAAACCACTAAGTGTTAACGCGGGCGGCTGGCGCACCAATTGCTCTGAGATAGTGGCTTACCAAAAGAGTCTTTTGAGGTGAAACAAATGCAAGAGGCAGCAACTGTGGTGGACGACGTGCAGTTGAACGACTGGTCCGCGCGCGTTTACGGGCCGCAGAAATTTGCGGGGGCGGGGAAGTCGAATTCTGGTTTGCTGGTGCCGCTCGAAAGACGTTTTGCATCTTTCGTGTTGCCACGCATCCCGAGTTGGATCGAGACGTATCATCTCACTCTGCTGACTCCCCTTTGGTCGCTCGGCATCGTCGGGTTTTGTTATCTGGCGAAATCGAATTTACGTTGGCTGTGGATGGTTAACGTGATGATTGTGCTGCATTACTTCACGGATCACTTTGATGGAAAACTCGGAAAGTATCGTGACACCGGTTTGTGCAAGTGGGGCTTTTACATGGATCACTTGTTCGACTATGGATTTCTTTGTTCGATCCTGCTTGGGTACACGCTGCTAATTCCTGAGCGCGCATTCTTCAACATGCTACTGGTGCTTTGTGTCTTCAGCGCGCTCATGTTCCATACCTATTTGCTGCTGGCAACGACTGAGCAATTCAAGGTCAGCTTTGGCTGGTTTGGACCGACGGAAATGCGGGTTGCGCTGATCGGCATAAACGCCCTAATCGTGAAATTCGGAACGCGGCCCGTGAAAGGTGTTCTGCCTTACCTGGCCTTCGGCGGGCTGGTTGTGCTGGGGATTTTGGCGTTTCGAGCCCAGCGAAGACTCTGGCGGCTGGACATGCAGGCGAAGCGGCAATCGCCCGAATTGCAATAATCATTGGCATTTTCCAGCCTCTCTGTGTTATCCTGCGTCCCGAGAGACAATTAACGTTCAGCAACCAACTGCCTCCGCTGAACGTCTAAGTAGTGCTTTCCCGGAAAAGACGGCAAATTCCAATCGGAACTTTCGTCAATAGTTTTCGTTAATTCTAATCACAGAAAGCAACGACCTGCCCCAGGGCAGCGACGTTGAAACTTGAAAAATGTCAGAAAAGAAAGTCGTTAAAGTCATTAAGCGCGAAGAACGTGTACAGAAGAAAGCAAGTGCACGCTCAGCGCGAAACAACAAGCGTAAGCGGCCGACAGACATGGTCTCGACGGTCACCAGCTGGGTGAACGATTTCCAGCAAAGACAGCGCGCGGAAACATCAAAAGCAATTGAAAACCTCATTCGTGCGCGCCAGCCGAACGAAGCATAACCCCGCGCTTTTTAACCATCGTCCACGCTAAAAACTCATTGACACTTCCGATGCTGCGGCTTAGCATCGCTGAAGGATTCTCCACCAGCGATGAAATCTTCACGGTCGAAGCGGCGTCGACGGAAGAGGTCTATCATTGATTCCATCCGTCGGCCACTTGCGCCCCCTGGACATCCGATCGAGCATGCGAAGCCCGACGAAAGGGCGAGGCCTGCGGGGCGCAAGGCCAAGCATAAGCGTCCACCGGAATCGGAAGGGTGAAAGCGTGCGGGTAGACAAATGAGCACGATCGGTAGCGCCTTCCTCAAAGAATCTCGTTCACTCCTGGTTGGAGATTATCTTCCGAAGATTGAACGCTGCGTCACGTTACTCACCGACGAACAAATTTGGTGGCGCGCAAACTCAGCGTCGAACAGTATTGGAAATCTGCTTTCGCATCTCAGCGGAAACGTGCGCCAATGGATCGTTGTTGGTCTAGGCGGCGCTGAAGATAAGCGCGATCGCGACGCTGAGTTTGCCCAACGTGATGTGATTCCGCGAGACGAGCTGCTCAGTCGCTTGCGTGAGACGCTGCACGAAGCCGATCAGACGCTCGCCGGTTTTGATGATGGCCGATTGTTAGATCAGTTCACGATCCAGGGACTTGAAGTGTACGCGTTACCTGCCATCATGCATGTAGTCGAACACTTCTCGATGCACACCGGTCAGATAATTCTGCTGGCAAAGATGTTTGCGGAAGTGGATCTTGAGTTCTACGACTTCAAAGGTGGCGCGCCTGTGTTCACCTGGCGGGCTAAAGCCGAAAGCTCAAAATAGAATTGCGCGAGGATCAGCGGCTCTGCTAGGATGGCCGCGCTCTAATTCTATCGAGCGCAGTAACTGAGTCACACGTGGAGGAATGATTCGTTTATGACCTATGTGGTCGCTGAGCCGTGCGTTAATTGTCGTTACACCGATTGTGCAGTGGTCTGCCCCGTCGATGCATTCCATGTCGATGACGACATGCTCGTAATCAATCCCGAAACCTGCATCGATTGTGACGCGTGTGTACCAGAATGCCCGGTGGAAGCAATTTTTCCGGAAGACAAGGTTCCTTCTGAATGGTCCCAATTCACTGCGATGAACGCTGAACGCGCGGTTAGCGGCTTGCCGATTTACCCGAGCAGCGCCGGAAAACTTGACCCCCTGTGTCATTAGAGACCATCAAGAACACAAAAAGGCGCGGCGACCCTCCTGGGAACGGCCGCGCTTTTTCATTGGGAACGACAGTTGCTCGCCAATGCAGTTGATTGCTCCCCGATTTGTCGCGACAATTGCTGCTGACGATTACTCATGAAGAAAGCGACGAAGCGAGTTTTGGGAGGCATAGCATTGGCAGCCGGCGCCGTCGGCGCGATTGGAGCATTGATGATTCGAAACAATGGTGTGCGTCGAAGGCAAAGCTTGAAACGCGATGCAAACATTTGGGCGCGTCCCGGAATGGAAGTTGTGTTTCGGGCAGAACTGATGCCGGGCCGCAATGGTTCGGAGAGAACTTTTCGCGTGCAGCAGTTACTGCCGAGTGGCCGAGTCGTTCTCGAGAATTTTGTCGGCGAACATACCGAGACGGAATTCGAACCGGCAAGGTAGTGGCGAAGGGCAAGGGCTAGGAGTGAAAAACACTTTTGCTCTTAGCCCTTTGCTCTTTGCCGACTTACCATTCGTAGACTCGTCCAGCTTCCATCACATCTAATCCTTTAATTCCGAGTGCGTGGATTTCTTTGAGGAGCGTCGGTCGATAAGCAGGTTTCAAATGCACAGCGAGAATGTCGATGCCGTTGTGACTGAGTTTTGTCAGCTCCTCAGCCATGGTTTGCGGCGTCAGGTGCTTAGATGCTTTTGCCAACTCGTGCATTGAATTAGGAAAGGAAGCTTCGATGAAGAGCGCATTGAGGTTTTGGGTCCTATTGATCAGGGACCACAGTTCGTCCGTCGCCGCTGTGTCTGAGCTAAACGCCACAGTCGATCTTCCATCCGTTACGACCAGTCCAACGGTCGGCACAATGTGGTTAACGTCAACGGCGGTTGCTCGCAAGTGAGCGACGCGAAATTCTTCGCCGACTGTGAACGGCACGTATTCCATCACAGGGCCATGCTGATTTCGCAATTCGGCGAATCTTGGATATACGTTGTCATTAAACACGTCGCGCTCAAGCAGGCCCACCACTTCTTCAGTTGCGTGTATTCGAATTGGTTCCGTTAACTCACCAAACAGATCATCAACAAAGATCGGCAGGCTCGCGATGTGATCCATGTGCGGATGCGTAACGATTATGTCGCGGACTGAGCGGCGTTGAGCGTCGGATAGTGCCAGGCCAATGCTGCCGGCGTCGACGGTAACTTTGTCGTCAATTAGAAAACAAGTGAGGCGCTGAGCCAGTGTTGCCCGGCCGGCGTCATCAAACGAACTCGGTAGCAATTGGATCTTCAAGGGATAGTTTAGCGGGTCACACTAAACGTAATTCGCGGCAAGTATAAGACAAGAATTGCGGCCGCGCGAACGTTTTTCGCTGACCTTAATGCACGCCCTGTTGACGTTGCGCAATCTGTTGCCGAAGTTGCTCTAAACTCGAACGATAATTCGCCTCGCGAGCCTGCGCTGCCTGGGGATCGCGGCCAATCCCGCGCGCGACGCGGCTGCGATGAAAGGCGAGTTCACTCGCCATCTGATTGCAGCGCATCCGCAAACGCCAGCCCGAAAAACCTAATGACCAAAGGGCGTTCCACGACATGCCCATGCGCCCGCGAATAGAACAGAGTTTTTCGTATTCATGCTGGTCGAAGAAGCCTGCCGCGTAATCGGGATAAAGGAATTCCTGGACGATGAGACCTTCACGGCGCAGCGAAAAGTGAATCACCATCAGAATCACGACGAACGCAGGTCCCATCACCATAAAGTACGCGATGAAAAACCCAAACCCGTCTCCCAACGCCGCCGATCCATTCCAGGTCGCATGCATCAGAATCGCCAACATGAAACCGAAAATTGGCATTCCGAATTTCACGAAACCACTACGCGATTGTCTTGACCACCCCAGGCCGATGCCGGTCATGCTCGTGAAAAGCGGGTGCGAGAATGGCGCTGCCATGCCGCGAAGAATGAAAACGGCTGTCAGCATTTCGGGACCTTTCTGAATGGCGCGGCCGTAGTAAAGAATGTTCTCGGTCATCGCAAAACCAAGCCCCGCCATCCCGGCGTAAACAATCCCATCGACAATTCCGTCGAACTCGTCTTTCTTCCAGAAAAAGAAGATGACCAGAATCAAAGCCTTGGCCGATTCTTCAACGATCGGAGCAGAAATTACCGCGCCGACGTGAGAAGCCACTTCGTCGCTGTGCGTCGCGATCATCGCAATGATCTCGACGCCCGTGTTGAAAATCAGAGCAATCAAGATCGCCACCAATGCTCCCCAAAAGAAAGTTGTGGCGAGCATCCATAGCGGCTCAGATTCATAGCGATCAATCCATAACAGCAAGATCACATAAATGGGCACTGGGAGGATCGCGCAAACCATTCCAATCATCAGTTCGACGAGACCAGTTTCCGCGCCAATGAGCAGCAACACGATCAAGCCGAGAAGCACTGCGAACAATACCGCGACTACCGCTGCGACGACCTTTATTGTGCTAACGCGCGGTTGTGGCGGCGGGATTCGCGTGGGCATGTAGTTCGTCACCGGTGACACAAAACCTCCCTGTTCACTTCCGATCAGTCGTAAGCACTGGCGGCGGAGTATAACCAGAATTCACTGAGGACAGCTATCAGCCTCCGAGCCAGGCTGTAAAGGCCGATCGCGACAAAATGTAACGATCGATCGAAAATACTTCAGTTTCTCGTATGTCGATAGCTTTGCGATGAATGTGGCGATAGTTATTAAGCAGCGTGGTGTCATTACTTAAAGGGCCGATGCAATTGAGGTTGCAAAGCTGGCTCGTGCAGTCTATGCTACGCCATTCTACGGTCGATTCCGACACGGCTTGGCCCCCGAGTCGCAACCGAGCAACTCGCACGGGCTCGAAGTATTCGAAACACACGTAACTTAGGTCGCCGTGAAGAAAACTTGGCGACGTTCGTTCTTTGATTTAGTTAAGTTGCTCGTGTTAGTAGAGCAGCAAATCCAGCGCCAATTCACCGAGCGAAATGATGTCGACGCTCTGTGGAGGCGTCGAGGTTTCACCGGGCTCCGTTGAGGCAACCGCATTCGAAGAGCAAGGCGGAGTTTGGGTCTCACCAGGGGCGGCGCACGGTGGCGTTTGAGTTTCACCGGCGAGAGCCGATCCGGTAATTACTAGCGCCAACGTAATGGTCGCGAAAAGGGTTCTAATATTCTTCATGTTTTCTCCTCAAAGTTGTTCAAAGCTTTCAGTTTCTAAATCACGAGGTTGCCAATTGTATTCGAAATGGGTCAAGAGGCACACTTATTATCAAAACGATAGAAAGGCAAGCCTCACATGAACTTACAGTCTCAACTCAAAACCACCACAAATGCCGATAAACACGCCCCCGTTTCAACCAGGGCCGAACTCGCTTGCCAGATGGCGAAGGAGCTTGAAAAGGGCGGCGAGTATCAAGCGGCCATCGAAACGCTTTCCGACTTCTGGGATGGCGTGACCGATGCGGTCAAGCTCGATGGTCTAGACGAGCGCACGCAGGCGGATTTGCTGGTGCGCGCGGGATCCCTCGCAGGTTGGCAGGGAAGTGCTGATTCGAGCATTGGGAGCCAGGAGCGGGCAAAGGATCTGATCACCCGCGGCATTGCCCTTTACGAGAAACTGCATGTGGACTCGGGCCTCGCTGAAGCGAGGGCAGACCTGGCCGTTTGTTATTGGCGCGAAGGCGCCCTCGACGAAGCGAGAGTCATGCTTTCCGACTCGCTAAGGTTGGTGAACGCCAATGATGTGGATCTGCGCGCCGCAATTCTGGTGCGTGCGGGTATCGTTGAGGTTGATTCGCGGCGCTTGAGCGAAGCAATTCGAATCTACAACGAGGCGGCGACACTAATCGAGAAAAGTAGCGACCATAATCTGCACGGGACATTTCATAATAGCTTCGGGCTGGCGCTTCGCCGCATGGCTGATGTTGACAATCTCGAAGCGTACGTTGATCGCGCGCTTGTCGAATATGCAGCCGCAAGTTTTCATTTCGAACAGGCCGGTAACACTCGTTATCTCGCGCGCGTGGAAAACAACCTTGGCTTCTTATTCCACACCATCGGTCGTTACGACGATGCCCACACGCATCTGGATCGCGCTCGCACTCTTTTTACCCAACTGCGGGACACGGGAACGGTGGCGCAAGTGGATGAAACCCGCGCGCGGACTTTTCTCGCGCAGGGCCGTTCGACTGATGCCGAGCGCTTAATCCGTTCTGCCGTGCGGGTGCTCGAGCGCAGCGACGAACAGGCGGTGCTGGCGGAAGCGTTGACTACTTATGGAATTGTCAAAGCCAGACTGGGCAAGTTTGTGCGTGCGCGTCAGCTTCTGGATCGCGCAATTCAAATTGCTGAAATGTGCGGCGATCCTGAAGGTTCCGGGCGCGCTAAGCTAAGCATCATCGAGGAACTAACTGCGCAAACTTCGCCGCAAGAGCTTGCCGAGACATATCACGCGGCGACAGACCTATTGAAGCGTTCGCAGGATCCTTCTACCACGACGCGTTTAATCAGGTGCGCATTGATTGTCATTGATGCGCTTCAGAGTGTTAAAGCGGAGACTGAGCCCGTGCTTTCAGAGGCGTGGGAAAACTTCTCCGTGAAGAAACAGGTGCGAGCTTTCGAGAAGGCGTTGATTGAGCGGGCATTGCGCGACTCAGGCGGCGCAGTAACCAAGGCGGCGCACTTGCTTGGCTTCAAGCATCACCAAAGCCTTATTTCGCTAATCAATAGTCGGCATCGAGATCTGCTAAGTCAGCGATCGGCCGTGCGCCCGCGGCGCAGCCACCTGTTTTCGAAATCACGCAAGACCAAGCGGAAGACTACCCCGACGAACCGATTGCCGAGTTCGCAGATTAGCATTCTGTATGTCGAAGACGAGAAGGCCGCCGCTGATCAAGTCGGCGAGTTGCTGAAGGCGGAAAACTGGAAAGTCGAGCGGTGCAAGGACGCGGATACGGCGCTCATGATGCTGACTGGCGATGAGCATTACGACGTGCTGCTAATCGGAAACACAGTCAGTGGGCTGAGCGCGTTTGAACTGGCCGAGCGCGCACGAAAGATCACCCATCGCCGCCGCACTCCAATTATCATGATGTCGGCAAACGACTTCGAAAAATACGCCTGGCGCGCTGGAATGGACGCATTTCTACAGCAGCCGCAGCAGGTGAGCGAGCTTACGAATACTGTGAATCGGCTGTTGCGCGAAGGCTCGAGGAACCGTTAGTCAACGCGCGCAGGTAAGCGCGCGTCCGCCGTCGATCGAATAGGTTGCTCCGGTTATCCATGACGCTTTCTCGGAAGCAAGGAACAAAACCAGATCCGCAATCTCCCCCGGATCGCCAACGCGGCCCAGAGGATGCGTTGTGCGCGAGTGTTCCAGAAAGTTTGCGTAAGCTTCTTCATCCATTCCACCGCGTTTGTGAATCTCCGTCACCACTACACCCGGATTAACTGCGTTAACCCTTACCCCCTTCGCGGCTAATTCCAGAGCGGCACAACGCGTTAGTTGATCGAGCCCTGCTTTGGAAACGCAATACGCCAGGACGCCGGGGAATGAGCGCAGCCCGGTGACGCTCGAAATGTTAACGATATTCCCCTTGGTCTCGATCAAGTGAGGCGCGCACAGCTGCATAAATTGGAACGGTGCGCGAAGATTGACGTTCATCATCGCGTTCCACGCGGCTAGATCGGTGTTCTCAATTGTGCCGCTCGAAATATGGCCCGCCGCGTTCACCAATACATCAAGGCACCCGAAGGTTCTGAGCACGTCCCCAACTACGCTCTGCACGCCATCACTGTCAGTAACGTCCGCGGGGATTCGCAACACTTTTCCGTCGGCGGCATACAGGTCATTCAATGCGACTTCATTGCGGCCGATCGCCGCCACGTGTGCCCCGTGGCTACGAAACGCGCGCGCGATGGCGTGGCCAATTCCGGAAGTGGCTCCGGTAACCATCACAGATTTACCTGCAAAGCCGTTATCCATCAAACAAGCCTCCCGGCGATGTGTACTGCCGATCAATTCATCGGCGTGGAATGGTGCGAAGTATGTTTACTATAACGACGGCGCGATTACCATTAACTCCACGAAGCTGGTTGCCAAATCGGCCTTTTTTACTAGTTAGCTGTCTTGTCTCTTGTTATTATTTGCGCCAGTGGAGCCGCTTCAACACAAAGGCAATTCGACAGTTGGCGTGCGTATCTCTCGACCACGAGGAGCGCGCCGCCGCATGCCGTCTACATCAGCTTATATGGTGGCGGCTGCTGCTGTGTCGGCGACTTTGTTCTTCGTGCTGTGGTGGATGCTACAGGCCGAAGAGAATCCGTGGGTGCCTGCCGGGTTGGCCGCTAGCGTGGTAATGCTTGTCGCAGCATCCGCGCGAGAAGTAGTCATGCGTCGGGCGTTATCCCGCTACTTGCAGGATGAGCAGCCCCGTTCTGCGAGGCGTGACCGCACGCGGCCTGCTGAATATCGCGGGCAGCCGCCGCCGCCTTCGCAGAGCGAGATCTTGCGCGGTCTTGAGAAACAATCAGTAGAAGCCGATGTTAACAACACGCGTCCCGAGATGCATTTAAGAGTGTTTCAGATGTGCGGCGATTTTCTTCAGATCACCGAGAGATCTTTGGCATCGCCGATTATCTCCACCGAACGACGCCTGACAGTCCGGGCGCGGCAGGAACGCGCACGCGCCTTGCAGAAACATCATTTGCTCGCGTGGGCGCGGAATTCCGCGCAATCATTAACGCAGGAAGCTCAACAACGCGCACGGCTTCACGAAAAAATTGAGGCCGCGAACCGGGCGCTCGAATGCATCGACACTGCGCTCGCAAGCTATCCTGAAGAAGAAGACTTGCGAAGGTCAGCCGCGGCGGTGCGCGAGTTCGTCACTACCAGTCGCGTTGCTCACTGGGTTGAACTCGCACAACGCGCAAGTTTTAAGGGGCGCTACGGCCGTGCGATTGACTGTTATCGTGACGCCCTTTTCTATTTAACAAAAGCCGAGGGTGATCATCAGTTGGCCGCTGAACAGATAACGAGGGAGATCGAGTTGTT
>Ga0207689_10004375_pt1 | contig 12855 bp, 10 predicted proteins | sample KBSMisM52_FD_184312 | JGI IMG/M metagenome (GOLD analysis project Ga0207689, IMG submission 184312) | Miscanthus rhizosphere microbial communities from Kellogg Biological Station, Michigan, USA - KBS Miscanthus M5-2 (SPAdes) (version 2) | ecosystem: Host-associated > Plants > Roots >... | reverse complement strand
ACGGTTCGCTACACGTAACAAATGGTGGTTTTAACCCAGTACTAACGATCATGGCACTCGCGTTTCGGTCGGCGGATTATCTCGTACAAAACAGACTGTAGAACTTGGTACTTATGCGGCAACTAAACATTGCTCTCATCGGCTATGGATTCATGGGTCGCGCGCACAGCAACGCCTGGCGTCAGGTTGCTGCGTTCTTTGATATACCGTTTGAACCCGTACTGAAAGTTATCTGCGGACGCGACAAAGAGAAGGTCAGCCATGTTGCTGACAGATTTGGCTGGGCGGAATACTCAACTTCATGGGAGGACGTTGTCTCGCGCGCGGACATCGACATTGTAGATATCTGTTCGCCTGGGGATACACATCTCCCAATTGCAATGGCCGCAGCCGAAGCCAAAAAGATTATTTTCTGTGAAAAGCCCTTAGCCAATTCGTTGGCAGAAGCAGAACAGATGTTGGCCGCCGTTCGAGCTAATAATTGCCTCCATATGATCTGCCACAACTACCGACGTGCCCCTGCAGTGGCATTTGCAAAGGAGCTAATAACGTCAGGACGGATCGGTGACGTCTATCATTATCGAGGCACCTACCTTCAAGACTGGCTTGTCGACCCCGGCTTTCCGCGTGTTTGGCGACTCGATAAAGCAAGAGCTGGGTCTGGCGCCCTTGGTGATTTGCTCTCACACTCGATCGATCTATCCAGACATTTGGTTGCAGAAATCACAGAAGTGAGCGCTCTGTTAAAGACGTTCACAGGCGAGCGCACTGTTCCAGGCACTGATCAGATCAGACCAGTCGAGGTAGACGACGCGGCGCTTTCGCTCGTGAGATTCGAGAACGGCGCGGTTGGCAGCATCGAAGCATCTCGGTTTGCGACTGGGCGCAAAAATCAGAATCGGTTTGAAATCAATGGCAGCCGGGGCAGCATTGTTTTCAATCTCGAACGAATGAATGAGCTCGAGCTTTACATCGATGAAGGACCAGAGAGTGGTTTCAGGACTATTCAAGTCACCGGTAGAAAACATCCTTACATGGAAGGATGGTGGCCCCCAGGTCACATAATCGGTTATGAGCACACGTTTACCCATACTGTCCTTGACCTGCTGAGAGCGATTAAGGACGACAGACTTCCCTTACCTAATTTTGAAGATGGTGTCCGGAATCAAAGTGTGATGGACGCGGTTGAACGCGCCGCAGAGTCACGTAAATGGGAAACTGTTTCACCCATCGCCTAGACTAGTCGAGGCCTATTGTCGATATGAGAATAGAAGTATTTGATTCGAGACCAGAGATCGCTTCTGCTGCGGCTGAGAAAGCTGTGTCAATTATCCAAGAGGCAGTAAGAGACCGTGGACAGGCATACGTAATCGCCGCTACAGGCGCATCGCAGTTTGAATTTCTTGACGCGCTCACGCAGAAGCCAGGAATCGATTGGCAAAAAGTAACCTTTTTTCATTTGGACGAATATGTAGGGCTACCGGAAACTCATCCCGCTAGTTTCAGACGCTATCTGCGTGAGCGAATAATCGATCGAGTACATCCAGGAACTTTCCACTTAATCAATGGGAATGCGAATGATCCGGAGAAAGAGTGTAAACGTGTTGGTGCACTCATCTCGCAGCAGAAGATTGATGCCGCTTTTGTGGGAATCGGCGAGAACGGTCACCTGGCTTTCAATGATCCACCTGCTGACTTCAGCACTCACGAACCTTACCTCGTTGTTAATCTTGATGATGCGTGTCGACAACAACAAGTCGGAGAGGGTTGGTTTGAGAGTCTTGAAGCAGTGCCCGCGCAGGCCATCTCAATGTCTATTCAACAGATTGTCAAATCTGCGAACATACTTTGCGTGGTTCCAGATCGTCGCAAAGCTGAAGCGGTTAGAGACTGTTTAGACCTTGAGGTCAGTCCCATGCATCCAGCTTCCATACTGCAATCACACGATCGAACAACTGTTTACCTTGATAGAGAATCCGCAATGCTGTTAAGGAAGAGACAGAATTCGTGACCACACTTCGTTATTGATCTCGAGCAGCGAACCTAAGACGCAATCTGCGATGGCAAAACGGGGATCGCGTTGCGATGCCGACTCCGGAACTGCGATGCACTTCATTCTGGCGGACTTTGCAGCTAGTACTCCCATTAGAGAATCTTCAATTGCCAGGCACTCGGTTGGATTAACTCCGAGTTTACGCCCAACTGTCAGATAGATTCCTGGATGAGGCTTACCAAACTCCTCTTCCTCGGCTGAATAAATAAAATCAAACTGCTCTCGGAGGTTGAACTTCTCAAGAACCGTCCAGATGATTCGAAATGCGGAAGAGGATGCCAGGCCAATCTTTAATCCTTTGGTCCTGAACAAGCTCAATGCGTGATCGACTCCAATCATTACTGTGGCTTTCATTTGTATCCGCTTGATGACTTCTCCAATGATCCGGTCTTCCAGTTCAGAAGCTGAGACTTCTTTGGAACTATGTCGTGAGAGCCAGTATTTAACCGCTTCATCCAGCCTCAGACCTGTAGTCTCGGAACACATCTCATCCGTTAATTGAAGGCCGATCGTTTCGAATACCGCGATTTCAGCCTCCCGCCAGAGCGGCTCGGAGTTGATAAGAACTCCGTCCATATCAAAGATCACAGCATTAATCATCAGTTACAAGTTTGGTCTTGGTTAATTAGATTAGTCGTCAGCGGGAAGTAGAAAATGGCAATTTCTGGCTCTGGATTTTGTTGAATTATGCCAGATGCATGAAAACTATGGAAATTTAGCCGTGGAGCGGTGTGACCCAAAGCTATCAGACTTTGATGAAGATCTTTCTACGGAAAAGAATCCTCAAAGCCGTCGCAGATGTTCCAGCAATGGGCGAAATAAGGCTGGAGTTACTGGCCTTCCAGGTTCCTTCCGCTTGTAACTGCATTTCAGCACAAACTGTAATCAGCACCGTGCCATCCTCCCTGAGGACGACAAGCGCCGAAGTAATTTTCAGTTCGTCGACTGCCGAAGAAATCGTACCGTGACCCTTTGCTGTTGACACCGGCAATTACGTCGCTTCCCTTGACCTCAGGATAGACTTTGGAAAGAATCCTTCCGCGAAAATTCCTGCAACACAGTCCTGAGCCACCCCCGACGATTACCTTAGGTGCTTCTTTAATCTTCTAACGCAGGACTCTTTTTCGCTATCAAAGGGAGTTTTGTGCAACGGGCCGAGCCGAAAAAGAATTGGGTATTGACGACGGAAGCGTTTGACCGATTGCTTACCTGGCTTGATGAAGGCCGAGCCTCAAACGGCGAGAGATATCTGGAAATGCGCCGCCGGCTGGTGGCGTATTTTTACCGCAAGAATTGCTCAACACCTGATGAACTCGCGGACGAAACACTCAACCGCGTTGCTCGCCGACTCACAGAGCAGGCGATAGATCAGGACGAGAATCCCGCCAAATACTGCTACATCGTTGCTCGCTTTGTATTCCTGGAATACCTGCGCGGTTCACAAAAGAACGAACTTGCGCTCAACGAACTGCGAAACCCACAGCGCGGCGTAGTGATCGCTGGCAATGATGAAAACGCTCTCAAAGAGCACATGCTTGGCTGTCTTGAGAAATGCCTGGACGCACTGGAACCCTTGAACCGCGAGATCATCGTGCGTTACTACCTCGGAGAAGAACGATCGAAGATTGAAAATCGACATGCGCTCGCCGAGAGTTTGGGATTAACGACCAATGCACTGGCAATACGAGCTTGCCGCATCCGCGACAAGCTTGAGAGTTGCGTCGAAAACTGTATCGACGAATGAAATGTTTTATGTCTAACCGTCTTATCTAGTTGGAGGGATCTGATCTTCTTGGCATGAAGGAAAACGCCGACGATTTTAGAGTCATTACTGACTACTTACTCAAAGCTCTGCCTGAAGAAGAGTTGGAGCAGTTGGATGAGCTAAGTGTGACGGATGACGAATTTGTTGCCAAGTTACGCATGGTCGAAAATGAGTTGATTGATTCCTACGTGCGCGGAAACTTGACGGAGAAAAGACTGGAGCAATTCAAAGCCGCTTACCTCTACGGCGCCGACAGACGACAAAAAGTAGATTTCGCACACGCCCTGCAAGCCTTTGGGAAGAAGCATCCTCTACCGCTCCTTGAAAAGGTACAAAGTGGAAAGTCAATCAACCCACAGCCAGAAATGACCGCGCACAGGTGGTTTGAACTCTGGGAAGTTTTCAGGACCCCGCGCCTCGCCCAGTTCGGCTTCGCGATGGCAGCTCTGGTTTTATTGATTGTCGGTGGCTTGCTGGCAATTGAGAACATCCGGCATAGACGACAACTCTCTCAAGAACGGGTCAGCAATTCAGCAGCCGCGCAACAAACCCACGAAGCGCAACGAGATGCTGAACGCCAACCCGAAAGCAATTCAACTAGAGAAAAAGAGCTTGCTTCCAATAGCAATGCAAATGAAAAAGAGCAACACTCAGAGAGCAAGACTCCGGTTGGACCGCATTCCATATCATCGGGTGCACGTCGTAACGTCAGCATTTCGTCTTTCGTACTCACACCCCAAATGCGTGGGCCAGGCGAGATCAAAATAGTTACTCTGCCGGCCCACACCTCTGTTGTTGCGATTAAAGTTCAACTGGAGCCCAATCAGTATTCCTCATATCAAGTGGTCCTCCTGAACGAATCAAACCGATCGCTATGGCGCAGCAATACAATCAACATGAGGGAAAAGACTGATTATAAGAATCTCAGTATTAGTTTTCCGGCAGCGCTGCTTAAGCAAGGGACTCATGTCCTGCAAGTCTACGGCATAGACAGGGGCCAGTCGGAACTTTTAGGTGACTATCCCTTTAGGGTTATGAAGTAATGAATCCGCAAGGACTAAGAGCTAAACCTGCACTCTTACCACGTTGTTTAGAACGAGCGGAATCGCTCGGTGAACTCAAACATCGGAAGTTCCTAAACAAATGTTTTGTTCTACTTTTTTTGGTCCAGCTGATCCATTCTTCAAATGCACAGACACCTTCTGGCAAGGAAACCCGCTCAGAGAAGGACAAAACGGGTACAAGCATTCTTCTCGAAGTAAACAAGCCGATTGAAAACACGATTATCGGTGGAAACACTCAGAGCTACGGCATCAGTGCATCGGCTGGTGCGCTTATAAGTGTTTCGCTTGAGCAACAGGGCATTGATATTGCCGAGACCGTGTTAAAGCCTGACGGCTCGTTACTTGCCGACTTCGACTCTGAGTTGTTGCCACGAAACGTCGACCACGTAACCTTCGTTGCCGATACGGCCGGTGTATTCACGCTCCAAGTACGGGCGAAGATAAGAGACGCCGCTGGAATGTATCAACTGCTCCTGGTTAGATCCCAACCAGCAACGGAGCAGGATCGATCACTGGATCAAACTCACCGATTAGGAACGCAATCAGCATTAGCATTCCGCTACGGGAGATACGACGAAGCGATCTCGCTTGGTAGCCGAGCAGTCCAAACTGCCGAAAAGGTGTTAGGTCAGGACGACGAGTACGTGGGAGGACTGTTGAATCAACTAGGCTTCATGCAGCGGGAGAAAGGTGATTACACGCAGGCTGAGTCAACTCTTCAACGCGCCCTGGTTGTTAATGAGAAGAAACTGGGACGCGAACACCCGCAAACTGGCTACTCATACATCTGCCTGGGATTGGTTTACCTCTCCAGGAACGACTATCAAAAAGCAGAACGAATGCTGCGAACAGATCTCGAGTCGCACGAGAAGGCGTTGGGACCAAATCATCCGACCGTAGCATTTCAGTGGCTCAATTTGGCTTCACTTCACCTGGGCCTCGGCGACTACCAACTCGCCGAGAAAGAGTTTCAACACACGTTGACCATAGCGGAGAAACTACTCGACCCGTATGACCGCGTGAAAGCGGCAGCGCTGAATAATCTTGGATGGTTATACATCAATACCAAGGACTATGACCGAGCTGAACGTTGCTCGCTAGAGTCACTGAACTTCTACGAAGAAACCCGCGGTCCCGAACATCCAGGCGTTGTTTCACCACTGATGAATCTTGGCGTTATCGCTCGGGCGAAAAAAGAGTATGCAAGGGCGTTGGAGTTTTATTACCGGGCTTTGACCGTCTCAGAGAAGACCTTGGGATCGGAACATCTCAGTGTCGGAAGCCTGCTAAACAACATCGCAAATATTCATAAGGCACGTGGCGATTACGTAAACGCTCTACAGTTTCAACAACGTGCCCTTGCCATAGCTGAGAAATCGGGCGGGCCATATCACATACTTACACTTACCTCGATCGGGAATATTGCCAACCTGTATCGCGTGCAAGGAGACGTCGCTAATGCTATCGCCTTTCAAACGCTACTTGATGAGCGTCTCGAGACTGCTCTCACGTTGAATCTTGCCATTGGTTCCGAACGTCAAAAGCTGGCTTACTTTGACTCACTAGCTGAAAGAACCAATCGCACGATCTCATTGCATTTGAACGTCGCACCCGGCGAGCCCTCGGCCGCTTCGCTTGCTGTCCTTGTGTTGTTGCAACGGAAGGGTCGAATTCTTGATGCAGTCTCCCAAGGCCTGAGCGCGTTACGCGAGCGTTCCGACCCGGAGGACCAGAAACTTCTCGATCAGTTCAACTCAACAGCTGCGCAGCTGGCGAAACTCATGTTGGCCGGTCCTCAACAATATGACCCAGCCGATTATCAACAGCAGTTAAAAGTTCTGCAGGAACAGAAGGAAACACTTGAAGCCACAATTAGTGAACGCAGTTTGGATTTCCGCCTGCGCGTACAGCCCGTCACCTTGCCTGCCGTTCAATCGGCAATTCCACCGGGCGCCTCGCTGATTGAGTTTGCGGCCTACCGCCCGTTCGACCCGAGAGTGGAGGGTAACCAATACGGCGAACCTCGCTACGTTGCTTACGTTTTGCGGCAACATGGTGAGGTGCGGTGGCGAGAACTCGGCAGCGCGAAAGAGATTGACGCCTCCGTGGACTCCTTGAGAGAAGCACTGCGCGATCCTCAGCGCAAAGACGTACGGCAACTCTCACGTCGCGTCGATCAGCAGATCATGCAACCACTGCGCGACCTGCTGGGAGATTCGACCCAGCTGATCATCTCTCCGGATGGTCAACTGAACCTTATTCCCTTCGCTGCTTTGCTTGATGAGAATGAAAACTACCTTGTGCAACGATATACGATCACATACATCACCACCGGCCGCGACCTTTTGCGAAAACGATTCGCGCGCGAAAGTAAGAGTGGCCCACTAATCATTGCCAATCCTGCGTTCGGCGATCCTGCGCCTGAGCGAACTGTCGAAACGAAATTCGACTCGCCGAATAACAAGCGAAGGACCGTGACATCGGCGAGCAATTTATCCGAAGTGTATTTTGCTCCACTTGCGGCTACGGCTCTTGAAGCAAACACGATTAAAACGTTTTTTCCAAATGCGACGGTGTTGACTGGCACGCTTGCCACGGAGTCGGCGGTGAAGCGCGCGCGAGCACCAACGATCTTACACATCGCAACACACGGGTTTTTCCTTCAGCCCGGTGGAGACAACGCGAACGAAACCAGTGGCGGAATGCGCGGCATCAGTACTAGCGTGCGCATACAGAATCCGCTGATGCGTTCAGGTCTCGCGCTTGCGGAGGCGAATGTCCACACGGTTGGTACAGATGATGGCATTCTGACTGCCTTCGAAGCTTCTGGTCTTAATCTTTGGGGGACAAGATTAGTTGTGTTGTCAGCCTGCGATACGGGCTTGGGAGATGTTCGGAACGGAGAAGGAGTATATGGCCTGAGGCGCGCTTTCGTTTTGGCCGGCGCTGAATCTCTTGTCATGAGTCTATGGCCCGTAAGCGATCGCGCCACGAGAGAACTTATGACTAGCTACTACGAAAATCTGAACAAGGGGTTAGGACGTAGCGAGGCGCTTAAGCAAGTCCAATTAGGAATGCTCAAACGAAACCCGCAACTACATCCATTCTACTGGGCCAACTTCATACAGTCCGGCGATTGGACCAGCCTAAACAGCCGCTAACAGTTCCACTCGCAAACGCTTCGTTAAGCGCGAGGGGAATCAATTTATTTGCCAGCCATGGTCCGGGATGCGGGCGGGTTATCGCGTCGTCGCACGCGATCTTGTCCTCGCTTTCGCATGTCCTTCGGGATGCTTTCGGGATCCGCGTCACTTCAATCCGCAAATCGACTTTCCAAAATGAAATGTTTTTCCTCGAATGTCTTATGTAGTTAGGTGCGACAAAGATTGGTCCCAAGGCCCTGGCTCAACGTAAGCCCGTAAGGTCCGCAGCGCCCATTCCCCGACCCGTCGCTGAAGTTTCAACGGCATTCAGCCGGAGAGATCGAAAAACAAATACCTGGCCAGTCCGCCTCCTAATCAGGCCAAAAGGAACAACTATGAAACACATAAGATCGTCCACTTCTCTCCTCGTCTTATTACTATTAGCCTCGAGTTTGTACCTCGTTGTTCCGGCTCTCGCTCAGATGGTCGATCGCACACACAACCCCAACCTCGCGAACGCCGGTATAGCAAAATCATATCAACAAGAAATCGGCTCGGGTCGCGGCAACTCGATCACGCCGGACTCTTCAAGCTTCGTCATCATTAGAGATCCTTTTCGCGCAATTCGACGCGGACGCCAGCTATTTCAACGGAAATTTTTACGTATTCAGGGACAGGGACCACTTGCCTCAGATGGCATCGGCGATATCAATACAAACCTCGCTTTCGGCGCAGGACTGAGTGATAGCTGCGCTGGATGTCACGGTCGGCCAAAGGGGTCAGCAGGTTCGGGGGGTGATGTTGCTACTAGGCCGGACAGTCGTGATGCGCCGCATCTTTTCGGGTTGGGCCTTAAAGAAATGTTAGCCGATGAAATTACATCGGACCTTCGAGGAATACGCGCTGAAGCAGTTGAAGATGCGCGCAATTTGCAGCGAACGGTGACCAAAGCGCTAGACAGCAAGGGAATAAACTACGGCTCGATTAGCGCGCGGCCAAATGGCACTGTCGACACTTCGCTAGTTCGTGGAGTCGATCCGGATCTACGCGTACGACCATTCTTCGCACACGGCGGAAAAATCTCAATCCGCGAGTTTGTCGTTGGAGCTTTCAATGATGAGATGGGTTTGCAGGCAGTTGATCCCGAGATGATGCAGGCCAAGAACGGCGGTCACGTTACAACTCCGTCGGGTATGGTCCTCGATGGATCAAAGGATCAATTGGAAACACCCCCTACCGATGATCCACAAGCCGATCCTGATGGCGATGGCATTGTGAACGAGATTCCGACGAGTGTCGTCGACTTCATGGAATTTTACCTACTCAATTACTTCAAGCCCGGTGTCTACCGGCAAACAAACGAAACCGAGGAGGGCCGCAGGATCTTTGAACGTGTCGGATGCGCGCAATGCCACATTCCTGACCTTCAGATCAACCGCGATCGTCGTGTAGCCGACCTCGATACCATTTACGATTCGCAGCGCGGGATCTTCAACAACTTATTTGCGACGGCAGTTCCGCTATTCAATGCCGTGGACGATGGCAGCGGCTTCCCGGCACTGAAATTACCTAAGCTGCAACCATTCCTGGTCAGAAATATTTTTACTGATCTTAAACGTCACGATGTCGGGGCAGAATTCTATGAACGGAACTACGACGGGACGATGCGTACTGAATTTCTTACAACACCCTTATGGGGAGTGGGTTCAACATCTCCGTACGGTCATGACGGGCGAAGTATCAACCTTTCGGAAGTTATCCTAAGGCACGGCGGAGAAGCTCGAGATGCAAGACGTGCGTTTGAGCAACTTCCGTATCGACAGCAGGCACGAATGATCGAGTTTCTTAATTCACTAATACTTTTCCCGCCCGATGACACAGCGTCGACGCTGGATCCTGGAAATCGAAATACATTCGGGTTTCCTCAATTCGGACACGGCAGCATAAGACTCGCAGCGCTGTTCAACGATCCAAATGATCCTGAGTAGGGCGAATTGAATTGGCAAGTGCAACGATATTGTCGATTGCACTCAACATAGGCAGGGATCGGATAATGAGACAGTTCTGGACGACGAATGGATTGTTTCAAAATAGCATGCAAGGCAGTTTGTTGAAGTTAAGTTGACAGTGCCGTTGAAGGAACGACGAAGCATCTTAGAAGTTCTGAGCATAATCAATAGACGCAAAAATACGGGGCGCGAGGAAATTCCCTGGATAAAACAACTGTCAGCGATGGAAGACAACCGCGTTGAGAAAGTCGTTCAAGCTATGCGCAATGATAGCGCTCCAAAGCGAACCTGAGTATCTGAAGACAATGGACATCAGCATCCCAAAGAAAAACACGAAGACGAAAGTTTCGGCACTCAGCATATGAAGTGAAATCCAGCCCGGCAGATGGATGGCTAGGAAGAGCAGCGATGAGACCGCGTTCGCAACCCAAAAGCTCAACCGCTCCTGAAGCTTTTGAAGAATGAAACCACGATAAGGAATCTCCTCAAAGAAGCCGATGAGCAGCGATGTGCTGAGGAAATTGTTCCAGGTAATCGATTGAGCGTTCGGATTTGGCATGCCGAAACGAATCAGCAATAGCAGGAAGTTCACGCAGGTGAATCCCAAACCTATTTGCAGACCGCGCTTCCAACGTTGCTTCAGTCTTAAGTATTCGATTGGCTCAACATGATCGACGAAGTGCAGATATAGGAGTACCGGTAACACCCAGACGAGCAATCGAACACCAATACTTACCAGCGCGTAAGTCAACGTCCGCTCGCCTAAAGCCCTCACACTCGGAAAGAGCAAATAGACCCAGGCAACCCAAGCCGCATGAAATAAAAACAGGTAGGCTACGAACGGAGCAAGGGACTTTTTGTCGATACGATCCAATTGGTTTGTTGCCTTTGTCGACTCAACAGAGAAAGCTACAACGACTGATAGAGCCCAATCAAGGCAAGAGTGTCGAGGGTCTTACAGATGAATAAGTCAGTGAAGACTACTTAATTTGATGGTCGTGTCGGAGCTGACTGTCACTTCGTAACGACGACCTTGCGCAAGGTACGCGTTCCCGCCTCGTTTGAAACCATGTAATAGTGCGACCGGGGCAATTGGCCAAAGCAAAGCGCCGGTAAGCAGAACCTGCGTAGCAACCTTCGCACCTTTGCTATCGCCGACTATTCGGCCGGGTGCTTGAATGGGAATGCGCGAGTCGTCGACAGCATTGACCGTTTCCAAATTCCAGGCCAGGCGCCCTGCCCGACCAAAATGTCCTCCTCTGCTGGCTTGCACTACTCGTCCCGTCGCAATTGCCCCCGCAGCGATGACTGTGTTCCCTCCAACCTGAACGGGATTGACGACTTTGAAGCTTATTGCTTCGCCAGGCCGAATCTCTTCCGAACTAATCCTATAGGCAGTTTCGATTTCGACTACCGTGCCGCGCGGAATGGTCACCATGATCCGTTCGCCTGACCCAGCTTTCGTCAACTTAATCATCGCGAAGAGAATTTCGTCGGCCACCCCTTCTGCCTTCAAACGTAGCAACTCGGGGCTAGAGATGTCACAGGTGCAACCAGAACGCTGCAGTTTGGCTGAGATGACTTCTGCGCTCAAACCTGACTTGACCAGCGTTAGGATGTCTTGGTTAGTGAGGGCTTTGACAGACTCCTGCTCCTGCTGGATCGGATTTGTTGCAGCGTGAGATCCTCCACCAAAAGAACTCACCAGCGAAATGAATAAAAAAACGGTAAGAAATCGACGCATTTGTCTAGAGCTCCGCATCCCCACACTCTTGGCGGTTTAGAAATCTGCAAATGAGATACCGCTGCTTTTAGAAGCTAACCGATTGGGGCCAAGTCTGCGGATTGACGGTGACAGTTAATTAACTGCAACACGTCGGAAAATAGAGAGATCAAGGTTGCCAGAGAAGTGTAGCGTTCTATCGTCATGAACTCATCGAAGCTAGTGAAACCTCTTGCTGTTTGTCTCGTCTGAAAAGCAAACTTTGATAGCAAGAATCGGATAGCCTTCACCTTGGAATTGCAACCACAATGAGGGGCGAAGGTTTGAAGGGAGAAGAGCCAATGGGATTTCAAATTTCAGGTCTCAAGCGCGAGCAGTTTCAGGACCTATTATGTTTCGACGATGATGCGCTCGCTGCCCACGGTGCAAAGCGCTATGTGGCCGACACTCAGTCAGGATTCCCCTGTCGTGTTAGTTTGATCGATGACGATCCCGGCGAAAACGTAATCTTGCTAACCTTCCAGCATCAACCCGCCTGTGGTCCCTATCATGGTGCGGGACCAATTTTTGTGCGTGAACACGCAAAGGATACTTCGCTGGAGCCGAATCAAGTACCGGATTTGTTGCGCACAAGGTTACTTTCGGTGAGAGCATACGATGCGAACGACATGATGGTGGAGGCCGATGTGGTCGATGGCTTGGACCTCGAGAATCTCTTGCAGCGTTTTCTAGACAATGTCGCTGTAAGTTACATGCACGTGCACTTCGCGCGGCCTGGGTGCTTCGCTTGCAGGGTCGATCGGGCGCTGCTTCACGGATGATGTTGCTCGATCCGATGGTTGCAACAAGCGACTCGTCGTCCTTCGACGCAAAAATCACACGCGCCTCGGATGGCGTGCTTTTGATGACGATTCCATTTGGCACCAGCTCGTTTGCCTTCTCGCCTGATAGCCAAACATTCGCGGTTTGGTGTATCCGAACGCTCTTGGCGGGGCCACAATACAAATCTGGCAAGTTCCAGATAAAAATCTCTTCTCACCTTCAATTTGTACTGAGCTCGCGAGCAGTACCTTCACCGTCGAGCTGGCTCATATATCT
>Ga0207689_10004372_pt1 | contig 12862 bp, 11 predicted proteins | sample KBSMisM52_FD_184312 | JGI IMG/M metagenome (GOLD analysis project Ga0207689, IMG submission 184312) | Miscanthus rhizosphere microbial communities from Kellogg Biological Station, Michigan, USA - KBS Miscanthus M5-2 (SPAdes) (version 2) | ecosystem: Host-associated > Plants > Roots >... | reverse complement strand
CACCATGCGTACCCAGCAGGAAGTGACGCTGACGCGCGGGCAGAGCACCACCTTCGCCGGATACACCGTCACATTCGTCGGCACCGAGGAGCGTGCAGAACCGCATCGTCAGTCGACGATTGCCAGATTCAACGTCGCCAAAAACGGCACGATCGTGAAGACGATGGAGCCGCGCATGAACCAGTACGCCAGCATGCGCGAGCCGATCGGAACGCCGGCGGTTTACTCGACGATCACGCGTGACTACTACATCTCCATCATGAATCTCCAGGGCGAGCAGGCGGGCGTGTTGATCATCAACCTGCCGATGGTCGGCTGGATCTGGTTCGCCGTCCTGATGATGGGCCTCGGCGGATTGATCGCTCTGATCCCGGCGCGGCGGCGCACGTACGTCGTCGTTCCTGAGAGCGCGCCGGATATCGACTCCGAGGTCGTGGCGTGAACAAAACGGTCCTGATCATCGGCGTCGTCATCGTGGCGGTGGTCGTCTTCGTCCTTTTCGCCGGTCTGGGAAAGGACCCGCAGCACATCGACTCGCCGCTCATCGGAAAGCCGGCGCCGCCGTTCGCGCTGAAAGCCGTCGGCAGCGGCGAGACCATCGATCTCGATTCGCTGCGCGGCAAGCCGGTCGTCCTCAACTTCTGGGCCACGTGGTGCGGGCCGTGTTACGAAGAGCATCCAACCCTCGTGGCCAACGCGCGTGTGCTGCCGAACGTCCAGTTCGTCGGCGTCGTCTTCAACGATACGGAAGACAAGATCATGCGCTTTCTGGCCGAGCGCGGGACGGCCTATCCGACCCTGCTCGACGGCAACGGCAAGACGGCGATCGCGTACGGTGTTGGCGGCGTGCCGGAGACATACTTCATCAATCCGTCCGGGACGATCGTGGCCAAGTTCGAAGGCCCGCTGACCACCGAGGCGCTGCAGGCCAATCTGGAGAAAGCACGATGATCGCCACGCTCTTTCTCCTGGCGTTCCTGCAGATCAAGGTTCCGGACGCGGCGCAGATCGTCGGTCAGCCGCAAGGACAGCCGCTCACAGGTCAGCAACTCGAACGTCGCACGATGGAGATCTCCTCCGAATTGCGTTGCCCGGTTTGCCAGGGTCTGGCCATCGGCGACTCGCCGTCGATCATGGCCGCCAACATGAAGGCGCAGGTTCGCGAGCTGCTCGAGCGCGGATACACCGAGCCGCAGATCCTCAGCTACTTCGAAAAGTCGTACGGCCAGTTCGTCCTGCTCAAGCCGAAGTTTCAGGGAGTGAACGCGCTGGTCTGGATCCTGCCGCTCCTCGCCCTCGCGGCCGGCTTCATCCTGGTGGTGTCGAAAGCGAAGAAGCTGGAAACCGCGCCGGTGAAGGCCGCGGCCGCCGCGGAAGAGCCAACTGACGATCCCTATCTCGCCCGCGTTCGTGAGATGGTTGACAAACCATGACGGACTGGTTGAGCGCCACAGCAATGATCGTCTCCGGCGGCATCGTCGGATTCATGTTCTGGTACGGGATGAAAGGCCGCGCGCCGAAGCCCGACCTGGAGCGAAGCGACCTCGAGGCGAAGCGCGACGTGCTGCTCCAGCAGTTGCGCGAGCTGAAAGAGACCGGCGGCAGCGTCGATGAGCAACGCCGCCTGGAGCGCGAAACGGCGGAGGTGCTGCGCAAGCTGGACGCGCACGTTCCTGCCAAACGTAGGTCGGACTCTCCAGTCCGACAGGCTTCGGCAGCGCCTGAAGTCAACCTCGCCGCCCACGCGCGCTCCGCCTCAATTCGCGGTTTTCTCTGGGGCGTCGGCTCCGTGGCCATCCTCGGCGGCATCGCCTGGTTCGTCACGCAACAGGCCACTCCGAAGACCGAAGGGACCACCGGCGGGACTCCGATGGCGCAAACGTCAACGCAGCCGGCCGATGCGGCCCTGCAACAGATCCAGGCCGCCGTGGCCAAGTCGCCCGACGATCTGGAGATGCGCAATCTGCTGGCCAAGGCCTACCTCGAGCGCGAGAACCTGATGGGTGTCTTCAACGAGACCCAGTACGTCCTGCAACGCAAGCCCGAAGATGCCGGCGCCCTCACCTACCAGGCGCTGGTGCGCATGTCGATGGGCCAGCGCGATGGCGCCGAGCAGATGCTGCGGCGCGCCATCAAGTCCGACCCCCAGCTCACCGACGCCTACGTGGCCCTGGCCTGGAACGACATCCAGCTCGGCAAGACCAGCGAGGCGGACGAGTTGATTGCCGAAGCCTCCCGCCGCCATCCCGATCAGCAGGCACGCCTCTCAGACGTGTTGGCGAAGATGAAGGAGCAGGCCAAGGGCCAGCCGCCCGCGCCGGCCGTTCCTCCGAATCATCCGGCGCTCCCGGCTCCCGGCGCTGAATCCGCGTCCGCGGAGTCGCCGGCCGCCGCGCCGGTGAGCGGCCCGTCGATTCACGTCACCCTGACGCTCGCCGGCGCGAAACCATCGCCTAACGCCGTCCTCTTCATCATCGCCCGCGCCGCCGGCCAGACCGCCGGCCCGCCGGCCGCGGTGAAGCGCATCGGCAACCCCACCTTCCCGCTCGAAATCGATCTCAGCTCGGCCGATTCGATGATGGGCCCGGGCCAGCCGCTCCCTGCCACCGTCCGCATCGAAGCCCGCCTGGACTCGGATGGCGACGCGATGACGAAAAACCCGTCCGATCCCCACGCGGTGCAGGATGGGGTGGCCACGAACGGGACGAAGGTGTCGCTGGTGTTGAAGTAGGACTCGAAGATCGTACCGAACTGTCATCTGAGCGTCGAGCGAAGGATCTCAAACTACGGTCTCTGCGTTGAAACCTCATGACGTCGAGAGGGATTCAACGGAGCCATGCCTGGTTGGAGATCCTTCGGCCGCGCTCCGCCGGCCTCCGGATGACAGGTTCCCATACATTCTGAGGCGCAGGTTGGGCTGGCGCTAAATCCGAATACGATGTCCCCATGTCTGAGACCCACGCCGAAGACCTCGCCGTTGGCGGTGCCGCGTCGCCGAAGGAGCGCGGTGAGAACACGCGCTTCGATCCCGTCGAGTTCCCGCACGACCGTCCGGTGCGGACCCGCATCGAGCACAGCGATCGCATCCAGACCCTGAACATCGACGCAGAGATCCTGGCGTCGGAACTGCGGCGGGCAGTCAAAGGAGAGGTTCGGTTCGATGACGGATCGCGTGCGCTCTATGCCACCGACGCCTCCAACTATCGGCAGGTCCCGATCGGCGTGGTCATCCCGCGCGATGCGGACGATGTCATCGCCACCGTTGCTCTGGCACGCAAGCATGGCGCGCCGATTCTCGCGCGCGGCGGCGGGACGTCGCTGGCCGGGCAATGCTGCAACGTGGCGGTGATCCTCGACTTCTCGAAGTACATGCACAACATCCGCGAGCTGAATGTCGAGCAGAAGTACGCCACCATCGAGCCCGGTATCATTCTCGACGACCTTCGCAACGCCGCCGAGAAGCACACGCTGACCTTCGGTCCCGATCCGGCCACGCACACGCACTGCACGCTCGGAGGGATGATCGGCAACAACTCCTGCGGCGTGCACGGGCTCATGGCCGGCAAGACCGTCGACAACATCGACGAGCTGGAGATCCTCACCTACGACGGCGTGCGCATGCGCGTCGGTCCGACGAGTGACGACGAGCTGGAAACCATCATCGCGGAGGGTGGGAGAAGGGGCGAAATCTACGCGGGGATGAAGCGGATTCGCGATACCTACGGCGATCTCATTCGCGCCAAGTATCCGAAGATTCCGCGTCGTGTCTCCGGCTACAACCTCGACGCCCTGCTGCCCGAGAACGGCTTCAACGTGGCCCAGGCGCTTGTCGGCAGCGAGTGCACCTGCGTGGTCGTGCTCGAAGCGAAGTGCCGCCTGGTCTACTCGCCGCCGTCGCGCACCCTGGTCGTCCTCGGCTACGACGACATCTACCTCGCCGCCGATGATGTGCCGCGCCTGCTCGAATTCAAGCCCATCGGCCTCGAAGGAATTGACGATCGCCTCATCGCCGACATGAAAGCGAAAGGGCTGAACGTCGACAAGATCGACCTTCTGCCTGATGGGAAAGGCTGGCTCCTCGTCGAATTCGGCGGCGAGACGAAGGAAGCATCCGACGGCTATGCCCGAACGATGATCGCTTCGCTGGCCGCCTCGCCCTTCAAACCGTCGCATCGCCTCTACGAAAACAAGCGCGAAGAAAAGATGGTCTGGGCCATTCGCGAGTCGGGCCTCGGCGCGACCGCGTTCGTTCCCGGCAAGGGCCACACGTGGGAAGGCTGGGAGGATTCAGCCGTCGACCCGAAACACCTCGGCAAGTACCTCCGCGAGCTGCGCGCGCTCCTCGACAAATACAACTATCGCGGCGATCTCTACGGCCACTTCGGCCAGGCCTGCGTTCACACGCGGAATGATTTTGATCTCGAGTCGGCGCCGGGGATCGCCAAGTTCCGCGCGTACCTCGATGAAGCGGCCGATCTCTGCATGAAGTACAACGGCTCGCTCTCCGGCGAGCACGGTGACGGCCAGTCGCGCGCGGCGCTGCTGCCGAAGATGTTCGGCCCGGAGCTGGTGCGGGCCTTCAACGAATTCAAATCGCTCTGGGATCCGGAGTGGAAGATGAATCCCGGCAAGGTGGTAATGCCGTATCACCCCACCGAGAACCTGCGTCTCGGAGCAGACTTCAAACAGTGGTCGCCCGAAACACACTTCCAGTTTCCGGGCGATGGCGGCCGCATCGACCGCGCCGTCGGCCGCTGCGTCGGCGTCGGCAAATGCCGGAGGCTGGACGGCGGCACGATGTGTCCCAGCTTCATGGTCACGCGCGAAGAGGAGCACTCCACGCGTGGCCGCGCGCGGCTGCTCTTCGAGATGTTCGAGGGGCAGGTCATCCCCGCCGACTGGAACAACGAAGCGGTCAAGGATTCGCTCGATCTCTGCCTGGCCTGCAAAGGGTGCAAAGGCGAGTGCCCCGTCAACGTCGACATGGCCACGTACAAGGCGGAGTTCCTCTCGCATTACTACGAGAAGAAGCTTCGCCCACCTGCCGCGTACGCCATGGGCTGGATCTACTGGTGGGCACGCATCGCGGAGATGGCGCCGGAGATCGCCAACGCGGTGATGTCGCTCCCGATTTTGAAGACGCTCGCCGGCGTGGCGACGGAGCGGCAGATGCCACGGTTCGCAAAGACGACGTTCGTCGAACAGTTCAGGAAACGCGGTGCGCATTCGGGAACGAAGAAGGTCCTGCTCTGGCCGGATACCTTCAACAACCACTTCCACCCCGGCACCGCGAATGCGGCAACCGACGTGCTGGAGGCCGCTGGATACGAGGTGATCATCCCGCGCAAGCGCCTCTGCTGCGGACGCCCTCTCTACGACTGGGGCTTCCTCGGTATGGCCAGGAGTCTTCTGCGCGAGACGATGGATGCGCTCCGGCCCGAGCTCGAAGAAGGCATCCCTATCGTCGGCCTCGAGCCGAGCTGCGTCTCGGTCTTCCGCGACGAGCTGCCCAATCTCTTCCCAGACGACAAAAACGCGACTCGGTTGTCGAAGGCAGTGAAGACGCTGCCCGAGTTTCTCCTCCACGAAGGCGTCGAGCTGCCGAAGCTTCGCGGAAAAGCGCTCGTTCAGGCGCACTGCCATCACAAAGCCGTCCTTCGTTTCGATGATGAAGAACAGCTCCTGAAGAAGATCGGCCTCGACGTCGATCATCCCGACTCCGGTTGCTGCGGCATGGCCGGAGCCTTCGGCTTCGAGAAGGAGAAATACGAGCTGTCGATGCGCGTCGGCGAGCGCGTCCTCCTCCCGGCCGTGCGCGAGGCGTCGCGCGACACCATCATCATCGCCGACGGCTTCAGCTGCCGCGAACAGATCGCGCAGTCGACAGACCGCGAAGCGCTCCACGTCGCGCAGGTCTTGCATATGGCCATGCAGGGAAACGCGACCGGCGAGTTGCCGGAGCAACGCTACGCGGAACATCCGGCCGCGCTCGATGGTCGAAAGCTGGCCTGGAAAGCGGCGGGGATCGCCGGCGGCATCGCACTTTTTGCCGGAGGAATCGCATGGCTACGCGTCCGCCGACGCAGGGCGCACCTCGAAATTAAGCAGGATTGACGGCGCGTTTGAACCGAGGTAACTTGAGCCCACGCGAGTACGGACCATGACGAATAAGAAGAAAGACCGTTCGCCCCTGATTCTTAGTCTTGCACTGCTGGTTGGCCTCACGGCGCAGGTGTTAGGTGGTCCTGTCGCAGGTCTTGTTGGCGCTGCTGTTGCGGCCACAGCTGGCGGCATGGCGGTTCGCTTTCACGATCACCTCGCAAGCTGAAGCATGACCATCGTTGCCGTCACCCAGATTCCCAGAAGTACGGGTGGCGTTCTCGATCACTTCGGTCGTGCTGCCCTCGCGTTTGTCGACTATCGGCTTGTAAGCCTCGTCATTCTGGTCGTGCTCGGCGCGTTCATGACGGTTCACAGGATTCATCGAGGTGTTTTTCCGCCATTCGATTCGTGCCTGAAGGTCATCCACGCCTGCGGCCTTATCGCGACCGGATTGATCGTCGGTTGCGTTTTCTTGCTCACCTCGCCGCCAGCCGTCGATGAGCTATCACACGAGTCCTGGGGTGTTATCGGTCTGGTGACGCTGATGCTCACCTTGTACTTTGGCTGCAAGATCTTCCGGGAAGCCTATAGCCACGATTGACGACTCGGCGCGACCGGACTCCCAATGCCCGCATACGACCCCATCGCCGACTACGCGCTCATCGGCTGCACGCGCTCGGCCGCGCTGATCTCGCGAAGCGGGTCGATCGACTGGCTGTGCTGGCCGCGTTTCGATTCGGAGTCGGTCTTCGGCCGAATTCTCGACGCGGAGAAGGGCGGCTTCTTCGCCATCCGGCCGGCTGTCGCGCACGAAGCGACGCGGCGCTATCTCGATGGGACCAACGTCATCGAGACGACGTTTACCACCGAGGGCGGCGTTGCAAAGCTGCTCGACCTGATGCCGGTTTTCACCGAGGAGGAAAAGAGAAGTCAGCTCTCTCCCTTCCGGCAACTGCTGCGGCGTATCGAGGTCATCGAAGGCGAAATGCCGATCGAGATCGTCTATGCGCCGCGGCCGGACTACGGGCGGATCACGCCGCGGCTGGAGCTTCGCGGTGACTCCGTCTGCTGTGGGTGGGGTGCGAAAGTGCTGAATCTTCGCAGCGACGCCGCATTCAGCGTTGAGAAAAACATAGCCACCGCGCGCGTCACCTTGCAGGCTCGCGAATCGCTCACGTTCGCGCTCGGCTTCGACGATCAGACCCCGGCGGTTCTTCCCCGCATCGGCGATGACGCGACCTCCGAAATCGAGAACACGATCGCCTTCTGGCGCACCTGGTCATCGCAACTCACCTACGACGGGCCGTATCGCGCACTGGTCCTTCGTTCCGTGCTCGCGCTGAAGTTGATGACCTACGCGCCGAGCGGCGCCATCATCGCCGCGCCGACGACGTCGCTCCCCGAATTCATCGGCGGCGTGCGCAACTGGGACTATCGCTACTGCTGGCTGCGCGACGCCTCGTGGACCGTCTCCGCGCTCTACGACTGCGGCTTCGCCGATGAAGGAGCCGCCTTTCTCAACTGGCTGCTCTACTCCACGCGGCTCACCCAGCCGCATCTGCAGATGCTCTACGACGTCTTCGGCGAGGCGCGCGTGCCGGAGAAGACGCTCGATCATCTCGACGGCTATCGCGGTTCGCGTCCCGTTCGCATCGGCAACGACGCGCATAGCCAGTTTCAGCTCGACGTCTATGGCGAGGTTCTCGGCGCGGTCGATGAAGCCACCAGCCGCGGCGCGAATGTCGATCGCGACGCACAACACCTCCTGCGCCGTCTTACCGACATCGTCTGCGACCGCTGGCAGGAGCCCGATGCCGGCATCTGGGAGAAGCGCGGCGAGCCGCGCCAGCACGTGCACGGAAAAGTGATGGCCTGGTCCGCGCTCGACAGCGCCCAGCGCATCGCCAAACGCTGCCACCTCGACATCGACACGGCGCACCTGGAGAAGGCGAAGGCGGACATCAAGGAGGCGGTGATGACGCGCGGCTTCAACGCGAAGCGAAACACCTTCGTGGCCATCTTCGACGAAGAGGAGGTCGACGCCAGCCTGCTCTTCATCGCCCGCGTCGGTTTCATCGATCCGACCGATCCTCGGATGCTCGGCACGATCGACGCCATCCGCGCGGACCTCGGGCACGACGGTCTGATTTATCGCTACGACAGCAAAAAAACCGAGGATGGCCTGCCGCCGGGCGAAGGCGTCTTCCTGGCCTGCAGCTTCTGGCTCGTGGAAGCGATGGCCCTGGCTGGCCGCGTCGACGAAGCGCGCGCGATCTTCGATGACATCATCCGCCACGGCAACGACGCCGGCCTGTTCGCCGAGGAGGTCGATGGGGAGAGTGGCGCGTTGCTGGGCAACTTCCCGCAGGCGCTCTCGCACATCGCCCTGCTCAACGCCGCGCTGCACCTCGAGGAGGCGACGAAGAAAGGGAAGTCGCAGCCGCGCGCTCAGTAAAGCGCGTAGAACGTCCCCAGCGTCGCCCCGTACATCACGTGCGCGAACAGCAGCACCCACGGCGTCTTCGACCCGTAATTTGTGACCAGGAATCCCGGCGGCTCGAGCAGCCGCGTGGGCTCCGGCCCGCGAAAGTCCGACACCATGCGCGGATGAATGCCCGGAAGAACCGGCAGCACAACGACGACGATGAACATCCCCTGCATCGTCCCGAGCAGCCCTCCATACCACCACGTCGCCCTGTGCAGGTTCTCGAAGAAGAGCCCGTAGACGACGGCGAAGATCCAGCCGTTGAGAAGGTGAGCCATCAGCCCGATCACCTTGGCCCGATCGCGATCAGCCGTGAACATCGTCCCGATGATGAAGGGGATGTCGATCCGCGTCAGCCCGAGGGATTGCGCGGCGATGGTGAGACTGGTCAGAAGTACGGTCGCCGCGAAACCCCAGATGAGGATGGAGGGGAGGTTCATGGGTAGGTGTGGTGCGGAGAACGTGCCGAACGCGCCGCGAAGCGGCGAACGAAGCTGGCGTCCTCGCTTCCCATGAATTCTCCCGAGTCGTCGTCATCACAGGCGCTTCCGCCGCGGATGGATCGCCGCGGGCGCGGCGGTACTGCTTCTGGCCTGCCTGGCAGGACGCCGCCGCTAACTCCCTGCGGCTGGAAGTCTCGCGTTCTTCACGGAAATTCGACGCAGCGGGTCCTCTACCGACATAAGTTCATTGCGTAACGTTCAGGGGGACCCCACATGTCTGAATCGGACCAAAGAAACTGTCGCGCTGGAACACTCGTCGACGGCAACGGCCACATCTGCGCGTTCTTTCACAGCAGAGAGGAAGCGCGGCGGACGCTCCTGCCGTTCATCGTCGACGGCCTGGAGAAGGGCGAGAAGGCTGTTCACATCGTCAACGCGAACGACCGTGATGAACATCTGCGCTGGCTGCGCGAGTTTCAAATCGACGTCGACAAATTGGTGCAGAGCGGGCAACTGGAAGTGTTCACGTGGCCGGAGACGTATCTGCGCGGCGGCACGTTCCATGAGCAGGACGCGATCAGAATGATCGACCAACTGCTGGCCAATGCGCGGCAGGAGGGCTATCCACGGATCCGAGGGATCGGCGACATGCAATGGACGCGGGAAAACCGGATGGGTGTTGAAGACGTGATGGAATATGAAGCGCGGCTCAACTCCATCATCGCCGGAAATGGCGACATCCTCGTCTGCGCCTACGATCTCACGCGGTTCAGCGGCACCGAGATCATCGGCGTGATCCGCACGCATCCCGCCGCAGTCATCGGCGGTGTGTTGCAACAGAATCCATTCTTCGTTCCGCCGGAAGAGGTCCTGGCGGAGCTTCGCGAGCGGACGGGCCTTTCCCGGAGCCGCTAGGAAGGTCGCCGCCGGTGGTGGCGGAACCTATCTTGTTTCCGATACGCAGCGGGATCAGGAGGCGCATATGTCTGCATCGGGCAGCAAGCCTCGGTTCGGGGGGACGGTCCTGAACGGAGATCATCACGTTTGCGCGTTTTTTCGGAACAAGGATGAGGAGTTCCGGACGCTCACGCCATTCATCCTCGAAGGGCTGGCCGCGGACGAGAAGGCCATCCATATCATCAACGCCAACCTCGTCGAAGCCTACCGGCGCAGGATGACCGGGATTGGCGTCGATATCGATGCGCTCCAGCGGAGCGGCCAGTTGGATGTGACGTCATTCCCGACCTTTCCGCAGCATGGCGTCATCGATTACGACGGCTCGATCAAGATGATGGACCACCTGCTCAGCGCTTCCGAGGAGAGCGGTTATCGGCATACACGCGTCATCGGTGAAATGGACTGGGTGGTGCAGGATCAGATCCGCGACGACAGTCTCGTCGAACTGGAGGCACGGCTGCATGACGTTTACGTGCGTCATGAAGTCTGGGTCATCTGCGCGTACGACCTTTCCCATTTCAACAGCGTCGTCGTGCTCGATATCATGCGTACCCATCAGGCTGCCATCGTCGGCGGTGTCCTCCAGCACAACCCGTTCTTCATACCGCCGGAGCAAATGCTCGAGGAGCTTCGCGGGAGGGGCGGGCTCGTCGCATGAGAAACGAGAGCGCTGAGAATGCCAGGCGCCGCACGTTCGGCGAAGTGGTCGCGCTCACGGCGCTTCCCGCTGTCTGGTTCGGCTACCGTTTGCCGCAGATTATCGACGACGTCGCGGACATCCTTCTGAGAATCCTCGACCTCGATTTCATCTACGTCGCGCTGGTCCACGAAGAGACGCCCATCGCAGCCTCGCGCGCAAAACAGGAAGGCATCGATAGCAGCCGCTTCGCGGAGGCGGCCAAACGGATGCTTGCCGGCGGTGATACCACGACGGCGACGATCCCTGATCCGTCGAACGGAGCGCGCTCGCTCCAGGCCACCGTCATCGTTGGCGGGAGCGTTTCGGAATTGAGCATCGTGGCCGCCTCGGCAGATCGGCAATTCCCAACGGAGGTCGACCTTCTCCTCATTGCCGTCGCTCTCAATCAGGCCAACATCGTCATCGTAAGAAAGCAGGTCGAGATGCTCGTCGAAGAGAACATCGTTCTTCGAAACGAGATCGATGAGCACCTGCTGATGGGCTCCGTCATCGGGGCTTCGCGATCGATACGATCCGTTTTGTCGAATGTCGACAAGGTCGCGCGAACCGACACCACGGTCCTGATCACCGGCGAAACGGGAACAGGGAAGGAGCTGATCGCGCGCGAGATTCATCGCCGCTCCCGGCGCGCGGCCGGGCCGCTGATCGCCGTCCATCCGGCGGCTCTGCCCGGCGGCTTGATCGCAAGCGAGTTGTTCGGGCACGAGCGCGGCTCGTTCACCGGCGCCATGCAACGCCGCATCGGCCGTTTCGAGCTGGCTGCCCGGGGAACGATCTTCCTGGACGAAATCGGCGAGCTGCCGCCGGAGATGCAGGTGGCGCTTCTGCGAGTACTTCAGGAGAAAAACTTCGAGCGCGTCGGCGGCAGCCAGACGTTGCACACCGAGGCGCGGGTCATCGCGGCCACGAACCGCGATCTTCTGAAGATGGTTCACGAAGGAACCTTCCGCGAGGATCTCTACTACCGGCTCAGCGTCTTCCCCATTCACATCCCGCCGCTCCGCGAACGCCGTGAAGACATTCCCGCGCTGGTCGAGCACTTCACCAAAATCTTTGCCGCGCGGCTGGAGAAGCCGATCAAGCACATCTCCAAAGCGAGCATGGAGCGGCTGACGGAGTACTCCTGGCCGGGAAACGTTCGCGAGCTGGAGAACGTCATCGAGCGGTCGGTGATCCTCGCGTCCGGAGACGAGCTCGTTGTTGCGGCCGGTCTCTTTCCGCGGCCGGCGGGAAAAACGGGCAGAAGCGGAGCGCTTCCGCTACAGCTGGATGAGATCGAAAAGGCGGCCATTGAAAGGGCGCTCACGGAGAGCGGTGGCCATGTAGGTGGTCACGGCGGCGCGGCGGCGCGGCTTGGCCTTCGTCCGACGACGCTCCATTCGAAGCTGCAAAAATACCACATCGATCCGGCGCGCTTCCGACCTCCGCGTTGACGCTCACGTTTTCGTCGATCGACGAAATTCCGTCGCCGATTGAACCCGTCCGCGCGCGTGTTTTCAATGAGTTACGTGCGGCATCGGCATTGACTATGAGAAGAGCCGATGACTGCTCAACCGCTCTCGCTCAGTCCGTTCACGCCACTCCGGATCCTGCTCGTGGAGGACACTCCCCTCGACGCACGACTGATCCGCACCATTCTTCGTCCGCCATCGTTCGAGGTCACACACGTGGAGCGCCTTTCCGATGCGCTGGCCGTGCTTCGATCGGCTCAGATCGACGTCGTCCTGCTCGATCTGAATCTTCCCGACAGCCGCGGCGCGGAAACGCTCGACTCCGTTCTCGAACAGGCTCCGGACATCGCCATCGTCGTCATCACCGGAGATGGCGACGAGCACGCCGCACTCGCTGCCGTGGCGCTCGGAGCGCAGGATTACCTGATCAAAGGCGAAGCAAACGCGGAGACGATCGTTCGTTCCGTCCGATATGCGTACGAGCGCAGTCGCGCTGACGAACGGCTGCGAATTTCGGAGGAGAGATTCCGCGCACTCGTCGAGAACGGTTCCGACGGTATTGCCCTCGGCGATCGCGAGGGAAATGTCCTCTACTCCAGTCCTGCCATCACCCGAATCCTCGGCTACTCCGTCGAGGAGTTCATCGGCACGAACTTCCTGACGCTGCTGCACCCGGACGATCTGGGGGAAGGACGTGAGCGCTTTGCGGCCGTTCTCGCCAATC
>Ga0207689_10004371_pt1 | contig 12862 bp, 9 predicted proteins | sample KBSMisM52_FD_184312 | JGI IMG/M metagenome (GOLD analysis project Ga0207689, IMG submission 184312) | Miscanthus rhizosphere microbial communities from Kellogg Biological Station, Michigan, USA - KBS Miscanthus M5-2 (SPAdes) (version 2) | ecosystem: Host-associated > Plants > Roots > Rhizosphere... | reverse complement strand
GCGACATGTCAGGCGCGCGGCAGGCGAAAGGCCAAAAGCTCCGCCGTGTAACTCCCGCCGCCGATTGCGACCACGAGATATTGCTGACCGCCCAGCATGTAGGTCATCGGCGCGCCCGTCTGCGGCGCCGGCATATAGACCGCGCCCTTTTCCTCGCCGGTTTGCTTGTCATAGGCCCGCATCATGGCGCCGCGCGCACCGCTGGGGGTGGTGAAGAATCCGCTTTCCCCGCAGATCACCAGGGTTTTGGTGACCGTGGGACCGAGAATGCCCGGCCTGCCTGTCCGCGGAATTTTCAGGCCCTTGAGCGCGGGATGATTCCTGATGTTGTCCGGCGTTTCGCCATGTGCGATCTGCCAGGCAAGGGTCCCCTTGGACAGGTCGATGGCGCTAATGCGCCCATAAGGCGGCTTGAGCAGCGGCAAGCCCTGCACCGTCAGCGCCGTGGAGCGGCGCGGTCCCTGTTGCTGCGCGGCAGCTGGCGCGGCAGCTTGACGGAAAGCATCTTCGCGGGCGGAGGAGCCGGAAGGCGGATTTTGCCGCGGCACGCTGCCATAGGTGCCGCGCAGGTAATCGAAGTCGGAGCGTGAAACTTCCTCACCGGGATTCTTTATCATGCCGATAGAGCCGGCTCCTGTCTGGGAATAAACATACAGGATATGGCTCTCCGGATCGTAGCAGCCGCCCGGCCAGTTGGTGCCGCCATTGATGCCGGGCGCGACCAGGGTCCCCAGGGGTCCGTCCGCGGTGCTCAGCACCGGCGGAGTGTAGAGCGGGCCGATCTTCCAATTGGAAACCAGCTTGACCGCCTCGGCGCGCAGTTCGGGCGTAAAATCGATCAGGTCGTCGATCTTGACCCCCTGGATGTCATAGGCGGGCGGCTTGGTGGGGATGGGCTGGGTGGGCGAATACCATTCGCCTGGCACATTGCCTTTCTCCACTTTGACTTCACGGATGGGCCAGACTGGCTGGCCATTGGTGCGGTCCAACACATACAGGAAGGCCTGCTTGGTCGGCTGGGCCAGCGCCTTGACGATTTTTCCATTGACCGGAATGTCCACCAGGATCGGCGCGCAAGGAATGTCGCGGTCCCAGATGCCGTGATGGACGAGCTGATAGTGCCATCTCCGCTTGCCGGTCTCAATCTCGACCGCGACGATGCTTTCGCCGAACAAGCCGGGACCGACGCGGTACTGGCCATTGTAATCGCCGGTCGGCGATTCCACGGGCAAGTAGACAAGGCCCAGCTCCTCATCCAGCGACATCTGAGCCCAGACGCCGGCATTGCCGATTTTTTCAGCCTGGCCAGGAACGAGCCAGGTGTCGTAACCGAACTCGCCCTTCATCGGGATGGTGTGAAATATCCAGAGGCGCTTGCCGCTGCGTGCGTCGAAGGCGCGAACATATCCTTTGGCGTTCACATGGTGCGGAGGAACGTTGCCGGAATCGTGGGCCGCGCCGACGATCACCACATTCTTCGACACGATGGGCGTCGAATGAAGGCCGATATCGGCATTGACCAGATCGATTTCCTGATCGTCATCCAGCCGAAGGTCGACGACGCCATCGTTCCCGAAAGAGGGAATGCGCGCGCCGGTCTTGGCGTCCAGCGCGATCAGCCGATAACCGGGCGTGACGTAAATGATCCGCTCTTCCTTGCCGTCGGTCCAATAGCTCACGCCGCGGCCCGACAATTGCCGTGGCGCCAAGCGCCCGCGCTCGCCTTCGTCATAGCGATGCATCCACAGCAGCTCGCCGGTGCGGGCATCGAGCGCCACCACAGCGCGGCGCGATCCGGCGGTGGTGAAAAGACGGCCGCCAATCATCAGCGGCGTTGCTTCGAACTGGTATTCGGGGCGAGCGCCCAACGCATCAGCTTTAAAGCGCCAAGCGACTTGCAAACTGTTGAAGTTGGAGGCGTTGATCTGGTCCAGTGGCGAATAGCGCTGGCTGGCCAGGTTGCCGCCGTAATAATGCCATTCGACATCACCGGGCTGTCTGTTCGCAGGGGCGGGGGCTTGCGCCTGCGCAAAGGCCGGCAAGCTGGGCATTGCCAGGACTGCTGCAGTAGACAGCAAGATGCTACGTCTGGAATGGTGGTTCATCTTCCCCGCCCTCAGTTTTCAGCGCGTCACCCGCCGCGACCATGACAGGATTTCCCGGCTTCATCCATGTGGGCGTCTTGGTTGCACTGCACTCTCAATTGTCGGAATCACCGATCAACCCCGTCGTCTCGATGAATTTCTGCAATCTTTTCGACCGGGGGTCCCCCTTATATAATGCGGCCGCCGGCGATGACATGTGGGTGGCCCAGCCCTGTGGCCGCGTCATCCAGATCGGCTCTCAGGCGAAGGTTTGGCGGCGAGGAGATTTGAGAGATGAGTCCAACGATTGGCCGCCGCCATTTTCTGGTCACCGCGCTGGCGGCCGGTGTCGTGCCGCTGGGCGCGGCACCTGGCCAAGCCTTCCAGAATTCGGATATTCGCTACGGCTTTAGCGGCCAAGCCTGGATGGGGCCGACCCCCGAAGGGAAGCCCTGGCCCGGCAATATCGAAGAGGGCATCCGTGAGGTCGGACGGGTTGGGCTCGATGGTATTGAGCCTTTCCGCAACCATATCGTGAAATACCTGAACAACAAGGCGGCGCTGAAGGCGCAACTCGACCGCGCCGGCATCGCAATGGTGAGTTGTTCCAATGGCGGCGGCGGGATGGAAACGAATTTCATCGATCCGGCTCGCGCCAAACAGGCCGTCGCCGATCATGTCGCCTTTGCCCGGGACTTCATTAAATATTTCGGCTGCACCGCTTTCAAATTCAACATGGGCGGGCGGCCGCGCGACAATGTGATGACCAAGGATCAGCTCAAAACCCTGGTCTCGGCGCTGAACGATCTAGGACGGCAGACCATCGAATTCGGAATCCGCGCCGCGCCTCATCCTCATCTGTGGGGACCGATGGAGCGCGAACATGAAGTCCGCTATGTCTTGGACAATACCGACCCCCGTTATGTCTGGTTCACCCCCGATACCTCGCACCTGACCTTGTGCGGCATGGACCCCTTGGTGATCATGCGGGACTATTTCAGCCGCATCGCGGAGATTCACTATAAGGACTGCCTGCCCAAATATCGTGGCAACAAGGTGAGCCCCACCCAGGAGATGCACCGGGAGCGGAACCTGTACGAGGACCTGGGGACAGGCGGGGTGGACCTCAAACCCATCCATCAGCTGGTGTTGGCCAGGAAGTATAAGGGTTGGATTTCATTGGATTATGACTCGCCGCGCCCCGGCGACGGCTCCGGCACACTGGAAGAAAATGTCATGCGCAACCGCAACTACTTGGCGGATGTCCTGAAAATCACGACTCTCAAGCCGCCGGTGCTGGGACATTCGGCTTGCAAAATGTATTGTGAGCCTTCCAAAATCTAGGACGGGTTCGTTTCATATTCTGGGAGAAAGCGCCATGGGTGACGTTCTGAATCGCAGAGTTGCTTGCGCCACGCTCGGCGCGCTTGCCTTGAGCGGCCGGGCCATGGCCGCCGGCGAGCCGGTCTTCGATCTCGCCGAGCCCACCCAAGGGGTGAAGATTCCACCCGAAAAAGTGGCCGAGATGAATGCCGCTCCGCTGATCGCCAAAAAGGTCAACAAGCTGTTCAACAACAGCCCCACCATCAAAGAACCCAATGCCATGCAGTTCACGGCGGGCGGGACTTTGCTGATTCTAGACCAGGCCGATCCCAACAAGGTGTTTGAGCTGTCGCTCGACGGCAAGATCCTGCGCACGGTGCAAACCGAAGCCATGCACGGGAGCGGGATCACTGTCGGTGACGGCGGCGCCTGGTGGATCACCTCCACCAAGGGCATCAATGGCAGCCCGCCGCTGACGCTGAAGGTGGATCCCGCCAGCGGAAAGACCATCGAAAAATGGGTGACGCCGGGCTGGGGCTATTATGGCGCCGTGACGCCGGAGCGGGGTTCGCCGTCGGGCGGACATGACGTCAAATGGGTCGGCAATGGCCGCTACTGGCTGGCGGTGCCCGCTTCCGGCCGCATCTTCCTGATGGAAGGCAAGAGCGGCAAGATTGTCCGCAGCATCCCCGCCCCCGTGTTGCGCACGCATGGCCTGGCGGTCGATGGCAACTATCTTTGGTCTGTGGGCAGCGACTTCGCCCAGATTCATAAGGTCGATACCCGCGACGGCAAGATCGTGGCCAAGATCCAACTGGACAAGAAGGCCGACCCGGCCGTTCATGGCCTGGAAATCCGCAACGGCATTCTCTGGTATTGCGACGCCCAAAGCGGCTGGGTTGCCAACCTGACCTAAAGGGCACAGTTCAAATCTCGGACCGGTCTGTTATTTCGGCTTGGGAAAGCGGAACACCGTCACCTGGTGGAAGCTCTCCCCGGGCCTAAGCACCGTGCTGGGAAATTCGGGATGGTTCGGCGCGTCGGCATAGTGCTGCGTCTCCAGGCAATAGGCGCCGTGCTGGAAGTAGGTCGCGCCGCCTTTGCCGCCGGTCACCGGCTTTTCGCCATTGGCGGTGTAAAGCTGCATGCTGGGCTGGGTGGTCAAAACCTCCATCACCCGCCCTGACACCGGCTCTTCCATCCGCGCCACCAGCCGCAATTGTCCGGCCTTGCCGCGCAGGATGAAATTCTGGTCGTAACCGGGGCCGCTGGCGATCTGCATGTCGCTGTCATGGATATGCTCGCCGATCCGCATCGGCTTGGTGAAATCGAAGGCCGTATCCTTGACCGGCTCGGTTGCGCCGGTGACCAGCCGGTTCTCGTCCGCCAGGTTGACGCTGTCGGACATGACGGTCAGCAGATGATCCAATACGTCGCCCCGGTCATGGCCTTTAAGGTTGAAATAGGCATGGTTGGTGAGGTTCAGAACCGTCGTCTTGTCGGTGGTGGCGCGGTAGTCCAGACGCAGCGCATTGTCCGCTTGCAGCGTATAGGTAACGGTGACCTTCAGCGTGCCGGGAAAATGCTCCTCGCCATCGGGACTGGTATAGCGAAGGGTAAGGCTGGGCGCTGCACCATCATGCGCAGTCGCTTGCCACACCTTCTTGTCGAACCCCGCCAGGCCGCCATGAATGGTGTTGCCTGCCGATGTGTTGGGGTTGAGATGGTAGGTGACGCCCCCCAGGGTGAACTGGGCAGCCTTGATATCGTCGGCATAGCGGCCGATCACCGCGCCGATATGGCTGTTGGCGGGAATGAGATAGCCGGCCAGGGAATCGAAGCCCCGCACAATGTCGGCCATCTGGCCGTCGCGGCCGGGAATCTCAAGGCTCTGAATCACCGCGCCATAGGTGGACAGCTTGACCGTCATCCCATTCGCGTTGGTCAAAGTATAAAGATCGACTTTTTGCCGATCGGGAGTCTCGCCCCACGCAACCTTGGTAATGCCGGCCTGTGCAGGGGAGGCGAGGGCGGCCAAAAGCAGGAACACCGGCAGCGCAGCCATTCTCATGGGCCCCCCCTGATCTGGCGCAAGCCTATCTCAAGTGTCGAGGTCGTAAACCCACCTCGTCAACGCTTGTCAGGCAGGGCAAAGACGTAAAGCGCATGGCCATTGTTGGGCCGGTAGACGTTCTGCAACATGGTCATGGGCTTGTCTTGCGGACTTCCGCCGCCCAAGCCGGTGGTGACCGCAATGTATTGGCGGCCACCGACGCTAAAGGAAACGGGATAACCCTGCACGGTCGTCCCCAGCCGCACCGACCATAACGTTTTGCCCGTCTTGACGTTCACCGCGCGGAAGCGGCGGTCATAGTCGCCCACAAACGCAAGATTGCCGCCGGTCGATAGCACGCCGGTCAAGAATGGCGTGCGCTGCTGGAAGGTCCAAAGCGGTTTCATGGTGGCGGTTTCGTAGGCCGACAGCCGCCCCATATTGCGCTCGGTGCCGGGCATCTCGAAGTAAGTCTGCGAACCGTTGCCCAACATCATCACGCAGCTCTGGCTCAGCGGCAGGACGATGGTATCGGTGGGCTGGTGATAGCTGGCGGCCTGCCAGTCCTTGCCCCCCTCCGGTCCGGGACAGGAGGACAACCACTGATCGACTTTCTGATCCAGGATTTTCTTGCGATAGATCGGCTCTCCGGTCACCGGATTCTGCGATGCCAGCACGTTCTGGAATACGGTTTCGCGCGAATCCAGATACTTCCCCGTCACCCGGTCCAGCTTCCACAAAAGGCCCACTTTGCCGGTGGTCATCAGCGTTTTCTGATCGCCATGGTCGATGAGAATGCGCTCAAACACCTCATCGAGATCCAGGCTCTCGCCCGGTGCATGGTTGTAAAACCATTTGAGCTTGCCGGTGTCGGCGTCCAGCGCCACGGTGGAATTGGCGTAATTCGTCGCCCCCGCGCCGCTGCCGCGCAGATCGCGCCGCCAGGGCTTGGCTTGCGCCGTTCCCCAATAGGTCAGGTTCAGCTTGGGATCATAGCTGCCTTGAATCCAGGTCTCCGCCCCGGCGCGCTTTTCGTCCGGCAACCCGCCCCAACTGTCGCCATTGGGCTGTCCCGTCAGCGCGACAGTGACGAATTTCCAAACCTGCTTTCCGGTCTGCGCGTCATAGGCGCTGATATAGCAGTGATCCTTTGCCGGAATGCGGCCGCAGCCGGTCAGTCCGGTGATGATCTTGCCATGCACCGCCAGCACGCCGCTGGTGTTGTTGTGCCCGGGCACGTCCGAAAGGTTGGTGCTCCACACCAGTTTGCCGGTGCGCGCATCCAAGGCATGCAGTACGGCGTTGTTGGCCGCGAAATAGACCTTGTCGCCCCACACCGCGATGCTGCGCATGCCGCCGTAGTTTGGCCGGCTGGGCCCCGGCCCCACGCGATTTTCCCAAAGCAACTCACCCGTCTTGGCGTCCAGCGCCTGAATGGTGTTGTAGGTATTGCCCAAGAACATGATGCCATTGTGGATGAGAGGCGCGGTCTCGTTCGCGCCGCCTTCGTTCATCGCCCAGACCCATTGCAGCTGCAGGTCCTGCACATTGTCGGTGCCGATTTGCTTGAGCGGGCTGTAGCTCCAGCCTTCATAATTGCCCCGTCCCATCAGCCAATCGCCTTCCGGGGGATGGGTCAGCAATTCGTCGGTAACTGGCACATAATTCTTGATATTGCCGACCACGGTCTGGCCGAAGCTGCGGATCATGCCGGCGCCATTGTCGGCATTGGGCGGCGGCCCGCCATAGTCGGTCGCTGCTGCCCGCCCGGCTGCGGCCGCGGGCGCGGGCGGGCGATTGGCCGCCAAAGCGCCGCGCTGGATATCGGCCGCGACCGTGCCCGTCGCGATCGAGCCAATTCGCGTGGCTGTCGTGGGCGTGAGCGCGGCGGCGCCGGGCTTGCCGCCATTCGACTGCAGGATGAAGGCCACAAGGTTGGTGTAAGCCGCGGTATCCAGGCTCCCGGGCCTGCCATAAGGCATGGAGGCGTGGATGGTGTCGTACAGATCCTTGGTCGTGCGGTTCTGCCAGGCGGTGAAGAATGTCCTGCCCGCCAGAGGAAGGGCATCGCCTTCGCCCGCCATGTTAGCCTGATGGCAGCTCATGCAGTTGGCGACGTAAACCGCGCGCCCGGCCGTCGCTTGGTCCGCGGTAAACGGTGCGGAAGCCGGTTGCGCCCAGACGTAATTCACGGCGGCGACAGCCCCCGTCGAAAGCAGCATGGCAACCGCGACAGCTCTCTTGCTCATTATCGCCATCCTTGTGATCCCAGCTTAGGACTGCCTGCCGCCTTGGGGCGCCTTCAGGCCTTTGCCCTGCGGCAGATACCAGTCGCCCAGAATGGGCTCGTTTTGATCCGCCTTTACATGCTCGGGCAGCAGCCAGCCCCAGAGATTGCCGCCCGGCGCGGGGCCTTTCGAACTGTTGATCTGGATGTAAAGCCGTCCGTCATGGAGCGCCGCGACCTGGGCCCGGTTCAAAGCAAAACTTCCGGAAAATGCGCCATGATCCGCCGGGTCGACGGTCAGGTCCAAAATGGGGTCTCCGGGAATGCCGATCCCGTCACCCAGCATCACATGCGCGTCCGTTGCCGGCGCGGGCATGCCCTGGAATGTGCCGGTGATCTTGAGATTTCTGCCAACCAGGACCGCCGCGGCGGCGCCGTCACCGGTCAGCACGCTTTTGGTGGTGTGGTTGATGGGCGTTGGGCCGAGCACCGTCTCATAGGCCTCGCCGGCCGGCGCGGCCTGGCCGGCCATGCTTGCGGCGGCAAAAGCTAGGAACAGGAAGGCATAAGCACGCAGGCGGCCGGACCCTTGCATGTGGCTCTCTTAGGAAGGTGGCGCAGACCTAGTGGTGCCAGAAAGTGCCAAACGACACAAAAGCAGGCCTCTCACAGGATGAGATCATGATGCCGGCCATGCCGGCCCTTGGTCACAAAGGCGGCGATTGGTTGACCGACGCGCGGGGATAAGCGCCATCGCCAACCGGGCCGACCGGCCGCATCAGGACTTCGCCGGCGCTGTTGACCACCATCTTCTTGTCGGCAATTTCCTTCCATTGCCCATTGGTCAGGCAAACCTTGGGCCCAAACCGTATGTGGCTCGCCGTCAGCGGCACCGGTTTGCGGCAGGTCACGGCATCTGGATTTCCTTGGCCATTGGGCTGCTCGACAGCGGTCCGCTCAAACACGGTCTTGCCGTCGGCACTGAGGTCCTTGCCGGTCAGGCTCAACCGAACCCAGATATCGTTCTGCATGCACACCTTAGGGCCCATGCCGCCGGACGGCAGCGGCTGGGGCGCGCGGCAGACCACGGCAGCGGGATCGCCCACTCCGCTGGGGGTATCGGGCTTCACCGGATAGGAAGGATCGTCGGGAACGGCAAAGGCGGGTGTCGCAAGCACCACAAAAACAGCAAGGGGCAGCATACGCATGATGCAATCCTCCAGACCGCAGCAGGAATTTCGCGTCGATAGGCAGCGAATTCCAGAGCTCATTTTATTCCGAATCGTGGCGGAAGAAAATCCCGGCGGGCTCGTGCCGGGCAGGTTCTAAGCGCTTGAGATAGCTCGAAACGTTGGTCGCACGCCCTTGCGTGCCTGCGGGTCGTACCCACCCAAAGCAAACTATTGGCAGATTTGGCGAAGGGTTACGGATACGCGCGCCAGTTGCCAGAAAAGTTCCCATCTGTCTCTATGGCCCTCAACGAAAAGGAAGCGGCGAAGGCGCAATTTGCGCGAGCAGCGCAGCTTGATCTGACGCCATCCGAAAAAGCGGAACTGGCGCGGCATCCCTAATCACAACACACAAGAGGAAAGTAACAGTGGAAAAATCCGTCCATGTCACGACAGCACTTACCTTCGCTCTTGCCCTGACAGCGCTGACGGCTTTACCCGCCATCGCCCAGCCGCTGCCTTCCGCCAGCCCGGAAAGCGTCGGGTTCGATTCCGCCCGTCTTAAGCTGCTCGATGATTACATGGCGGGCGCGGTGGCCCAGGGCCGTGTCGCGGGCATGACCACGATGCTGGCCCGCCACGGCAAGGTCGTGGAGTTCAAGACCTACGGCCAGGCCGATCTCGCCGCCCAGCGTCCCATGAACAGGGACGCGATCTTCCGCATCTATTCCATGACCAAGCCGATTGTCGGCGCCGCCATGATGATTCTGTTCGAGGAAGGCAAATGGAAGCTCGACGATCCGGTCACCAAATTCATTCCTGAATTCAAGAATCTGCGGGTCCTGACCGGCCCCGATGCCCAAGGCCGGATGACAACCGAACCCGCCAAGCGCCCGCCCACCATGCGCGAAGTGATGAGTCACACCGCGGGTTTCGGTTACGGCCTGGACGAGGTCAATCCCGTGGACAAAATTTACATCGAGAAAAAGGTCCTGCTCACAACCACGCAGCAGCAGATGATCGAGCGCATGGCCGATCTGCCGCTCAAATTTCAGCCGGGAACCGATTGGGCCTATTCCATCGCAGTCGATGTCCAGGGCGCCATCGTCGAGAAACTGTCGGGCAAAAGCCTGAGCGCCTTCTTGGACGAACGCATCTTCAAGCCGCTGAAGATGACCGATACCGCGTTCCAGGTGACCGGCGGCCGAGAAGGCCGGCTGGCTCAGGTTTACGAGGCCAATCTTGTCAACGGAAAGCTGGCCGCGGCCACAACGGGGCTGGTGCTCGACATTCTCAAGCCGGAGTTCCGGGAAAATGGCGGCGGCGGGCTCTTCTCCACCACCGTCGATTATGCGCGGTTCTGCCAGATGCTGCTGAACAAAGGCGAGCTGGACGGCGCCCGCATACTGTCGCCCGCATCCATAGAACTGATGGACACCAACGCGATCACGCATGAGGCCTTGGCGAAGTCACCAGGGATCGGGACCGGCCGCTTCAATGAAAATGTCGGCTTCGGGTTGGATTTCCGGGTCGTGATGGAGCCGCGGCGTGCGGGGTTGATGGAGGGCAAGAACAGCATGGATTGGGGCGGCGCGGCGGGCACCTGGTTCTGGGTCGACCCCACCAACGACCTGTTCTTCGTCGGCATGATTCAGCGGTTTGGCGAAACGGGCGGCGACAATCTGGGCCAGCAGGCACGGGTCCTAACCTATCAAGCGCTGGTCCATCCGGAGAAATGAATGTCAGAAACGCCTGATCCTGGACCGCCACCTTCCGAGCAACCGCCCGTGGAAATCCACAAACCCAAGGCCGTCCATGGGCGCCGCTGAATGTCCCCACCTGGCGCAAAACGGACGTGGCAATCGAGGATTTGAAAAGAAGGAATACCTTATGTCTAACTATCGCGTCCGTCTGACGTTCTGGCTTATTCCACTTCTATCGATCCCTGTGACGGCGCTTGGCGCTACGGCAGTGCTGAGTGGTCCGCCTTCTAGGGCGATCACCGAACCGAAATCCGTTACCTCCCGGGCGAATCCGGCGGCGCGAGCCGTACCGGTTGCCGATCTTTTTTACACGCGCGGGGGACTGGACGCGGCATGGACGCCGGACGGCAGGAGCATCGTCATCTCAACAAATCTCACCGGCCGCTACAATCTCTGGAAGCTCTCCGCGACCGGCGGCTTTCCGTTGCAACTGACCCAGTCCGACGACCGGCAGGCCGGCATTGCGATCTCGCCGGACGGCAAAACCGTGGTGTTTCAATCCGACAAGGGGGGCGGGGAAATCTACGACCTCTACAGTGTGCCGCTGGCCGGCGGTGCAGTCACACCGCTGACCAAAACGCCCGCCGTCTCGGAGACGAATGCGAAATATTCCCGCGATGGCAAATGGGTCGCCTACGAGATGCGGCCGGCGAAGGCGCCGTCCATCGACATTGCTGCGATGGACCTAATCACGGGAAAGACGGTCCAACTTACCCACGAGGCGTCTCCCCGCCATAATTGGCACGTCGTGCAATTCGTCGATGGCGGGCGCGCCCTGATCGCCAATCGCGGCACTATCGATAGCAAGGAGGATGCCGTTTATCGCATAGACATCTCCACCGGCGCCGCCAAAGCCCTGACCCCCGAGGGGCCCGGCCACGTCACTGCTGCAAGCGCTGCATCGGCGGACGGCCGAATAATCGCTGTCACGACGGAGACCAAGTCAGGCGATAACCAGGTAGGGCTGCTCGACGTTGCAGGACAGACCACCAGGCTGGTGAAGCCCGATGCTTGGGAGCAGCGATCCGGCAGCCTGTCGCCCGACGGCAAGACGCTCGTCTTCAGCAGCAATGTGGACGGCCGCACCGACCTTTTCACCGTGAGCGGCGGCGCGGTCAAGCGGATCGAACTGCCGGGCGGCGTCAATACCGAGGCGGCGGGCAACGGCACCAGCCTGTCGCCGGATGGGCAGCGCCTGCTCGTGACTCACCAGGCCAGCAATGCGCCGTTCGATTATTGGATCGCCGACTTGGCCAATGGAAAGTCCAGGCCGCTCACCCAGCTAGGCCTGGCCAGCATCGATCCGGCCGCGCTGCCGGCGGCGCAAATCGTCCATTACAAGAGCGAGGACGGCACGGTTATCAGCGCCTTGCTGTTTGTGCCGTTCAACCTGCAGCGCAATGGCCGTGCTCCTGGCATAGTGCTGCCGCACGGCGGCCCCACCGGTCAAACCGTCGACAGCTTCAACCGCACCGTGGTGGCGCTGGCGTCGCGCGGCTATGTCGTGATCGCGCCAAATCCGCGCGGCTCCACCGGATACGGCCGCGCTTTCATGGAGGCCAACCGCAGGGACCTAGGCGGCGGCGACCTCGCGGATGAAATCTTTGGCGCGAAATTCATGATCGCGACCGGCTATGTCGATCCCAAGAAGCTCGGCATCACCGGCGGCTCCTATGGCGGCTACATGACCCTGATGGCGATCGGCAAGGAGCCGTCGCTGTGGGCAGCGGCCGTCGAGCAATTCGGGATCATAAACTGGTTTTCGATGTATGAGACCTCGTCTCCCATTCTCCAGCAATACCTGATTGGATTGCTTGGCGATCCGGTGAAGGACAAAGCGGTCTATACCGCCGCCAGCCCGCTCACATTTATCCGCCAGGCCACCGCTCCCTTGCTGGTGTTGCAGGGCGACAACGACATCCGTGTTCCTAAGGGCCAGTCGGTCGAGGTCGTGGATATTCTCAAAAAAATGGGCCGCACCGTGGACGCCCACTACTATCCTGGCGAAGGCCATGGCTTCACAAAGCGCGAGAACCAGATCGACTCCATCGAACGGATGGTCGCCTGGTTCGACAAATATCTGAAGGGCGGTTGATCGCCGGGCCGTGGACGAATGGGAGTTGGCATGAAATCCAAAATTTCATTAAAGACCGAAGTCATCGACCGCCGGCGTGATGTCATCACTGGCGCAGGCATCGCGTTGATCCTACTGGCCGGTTCTCCCGCCATGGCACAGCAAGATA
>Ga0207689_10004369_pt1 | contig 12864 bp, 10 predicted proteins | sample KBSMisM52_FD_184312 | JGI IMG/M metagenome (GOLD analysis project Ga0207689, IMG submission 184312) | Miscanthus rhizosphere microbial communities from Kellogg Biological Station, Michigan, USA - KBS Miscanthus M5-2 (SPAdes) (version 2) | ecosystem: Host-associated > Plants > Roots >... | reverse complement strand
GGCAGCCACGCAAAACCAATATTTCTTTCCTGAAGCAACGATCGTCCTTGAATGAATTACTCTGTACGCAGCGACCGTACCGGGTTGGCTCTCGCTGCTCTGACTGCCTGCCAACTTATGGTAAGGACAGCAACGCCAAGTGCAATTGCACCGGCTTCAATGAATACAAGCGGACCGATTTTTATTCTGTAAGCAAAACTTTCCAGCCATTTATTCATCGCCCACCAACAAAGAGGAATTGCGATAGCAGCGGCGAAAAGAACAAGTTTCATAAAATCTTTTGACAAAAGAAATACGATTCCGGTTACCGACGAACCAAGTACTTTTCGGATGCCGATTTCCTTTACACGCTGTTGCGCCATAAATGTAGAAAGACCAAACAATCCAAGACAGGCTATGGCAATAGCGAGAATAGAAAATAAAGTAAACAACTGCTGAAAGTTGCGGTCTGCTTCGTATTGTGCACCAAATGACTCGTCGAGGAAATGATACATGAATGGACGTTGCGGCGCCACCGCATCCCAGGTCTTTTTTAAACCGGCGAGTGTAGCAGACATATTATCTGCTTTCACAGCCACCGCTATCCTGTTGAGCGCCCAGGTATAACCATATCTTAATGTCAACGGTTCAACTGCCTGGTGAAGCGAGCGAAAGTTAAAATCCTTCACCACGCCAATGACCGTTCCGCTCCTTCCCCATTGATTAAATTTTTTGCCGACTGCTTCTGCCGGGTTCGCATAACCGAACAACCTGGCAGCCGCTTCATTGATCACCATCGATTGGGCGCTGTCAGTAGTAAAGCTGCGTGAATAGTTTCGGCCGGCAATCAACGGAATGTGAAATGTGGGAATAAAATCAAAATCTATTTCATAAATAAATGGGCCTTTGCTGATCATTTGACCGTCCGGTCCCTGTATCTCCGTCCCTGCATTGGGGAGAAATTCGCCGGGCACGGCACGGGCAGCTCCTACGGAGACCACGCCGGGATTATCCGCTATGTTTTTCTTGATCACTTCTATGTTTTTCTGCACTTTTTCATCGCCCTCAAAATTTATAATCAGCATCTGGTCTTTTTGAAATCCCAGGTCGTGCCGATCCACATACCTCAACTGCGTATATACGATAGCGGTAGCTGCGATTAACATAATAGACATTGAAAATTGGAACACGACGAGTGCTTTGCGCAACGAAATTCCTTTGCCGGAAGGCATGAATTTGCCTTTCAATACAGCTATCGGCTTAAAAGCAGATAAAAATTTTGCCGGGTAAATGCCGGCAAGCATGCCGACTCCCGTTGCAAAGGCAATCATGTATAGCAGTGTAAGCGTGTTGAAGAACCCGGAGGCATTGAGTTCTTTCCCGGCTAATCGCCCGATCCATGATATTCCTGTTATTGAAAGCGGTATAGCAATGATCAATGCCGCAACAGATAGTATGACCGACTCAAACAGAAATTGACCCATAAGGCTCGATGGTTTTACACCGAGCACCTTGCGTACTCCTACTTCTTTCGCTCTTTCCAATGAACGGGCTGTTGACAGGTTCATGAAATTGATACAAGCGATCAACAGAATGAATACGGCTATACAGGAAAAAAGATAAACGTTAAACATACTTCCGGTAACTCCGGGCTGTCTCCCCGCCATCGAGTGTAAATAAGCATCTGTCATTTTCTCAAAGGCAATCGCATATCCTTTATCGTCACTGTTATGTTTTTTTACAAAAGATGCCGCGTGTGATTGTAAAGACCGAATGGATGTATTTGGTTTCAATAAAACGTAAGTATAGAAATCAACATAACCCCACCAATCGAAAATTTCCGAACGCCAGCTTCTTGCTGTTGACATGGAGATGAGTCCATTAAATGTAAACTGGGAATTGGAAGGCACATCTTCCATGACCCCGGTCACTTTAAAGTTGTCGCGGTTATCTACCAATAACGATTGACCGACGGGGTTTTTATCGCCAAAGAATTTTTGTGCCACAGTCTTTGTTAATACAATACTGTAAGGATCCACCAATGCTTTGTGCGGATCACCAGTCAACATCTTCCAACTAAACACATCAAATGCAGATGAATCCATGCAAAGCAGGTTATCCTGCTGAATGCGGGTGTCGCCGTACTGCAGCAAAAGACTGTTGGGACTCATGAACCGGACAATTTTTTCCACCTGGGGAAAATCCGCTTGTAATGCCGGACCAACAGGCGCACATCCCCATACCTGGTAATCACGCGGTGATGGAGGCGTCAGCGCCACACCCGGTTGTACATCCCGGAATGCCTGTACGACGCGGTAGATACGATCTTTTTTTTCGTGGTACTGATCGTAAGACAGCTCATAGCGGATATATACCGCAATGACGATACAGCAAAGCATACCGACAGCAAGGCCGGTAATATTGATAAAACTGTAAAACTTGCGTTTGAGGAGTTGACGCCAGGCGATCCCCAGATAGTGTCGGAACATTTGAAGAAGGTTGATTCGCTACTCTGCCACCAAATATGTGCCATTCGGTAAACCGGTTTAAAGAAGCCTTGCCTGTAGCTGAGACGTTCGATTGCGGACAAATTGTGTCCGGTTATGATACACTGAATGAATGATAAATTTGAGCATTCAGATCACAAACCGGTTATACCAGCCGGCACGGTCTTCTCCATTTCATAACGGTAACTTTTATAAACCCGGATACATTTGTGTGTTAGTTTTTACCAACTATTCCAATAACTTTAATCCGGTACTTTACATTCTACATGGTACGATCTAAAAAGGCAAGGTTATGAAAGTTATTCATTCAAATAGGATAAGTAGGGGTGCAGGTGTTTTATTAAGAGTACTGCTTTGCCAGTATGTTTACTTTGTTTTAGGATTTAATGTCTGTATCGGGCAATCGAATGATAAATCAATACCAACCGGTGAAGCGTATCAATCCTTTACCGGCAATGGAGCATGGTGCTGGTTCTCCGATCCCAGGGCTATTTATTTTAAAGGACAACACAGCAGAACATATGCCGGCTGGGTGGATAGTGCAGGCAGCATCGTCATTGGTTTTTATGATCATGATTTAAAACACGCCGAAACAACCGTGTTGTATAAAAACCTTGAGAAAGACGATCATGCAAACCCCAGCCTGTTTATTGACAGGCAGGGTAAACTGATGGTTTTTTATTCAAGACATGATGATACCACCGCTATCTACCTGGTCAAAGCAAAGAAAGCAGAGAATATCTCCGAATGGGAAACTTCAGTTGCACTAAAGTTAAATGACACGGTTACATATCGTGGTCTTAGTAATACATATACGTACACGAATGTTTGCGAGCTGGCAAATGAAAATGACAACCTTTATCTCTTCTGGCGGGGGGCTGATTACAAGCCTAATTTTTCGGTTTCTCATGACCGTGGTAAAACCTGGACGACCGGGAAAATATTTATTCTTCCTGAAAGGATATACACAGACAGGCGGCCGTATCTAAAAGTCGCGTCAAACAACAAGGATGTTATTCATTTTGCATTCACAGATGGTCATCCCCGTGCCGAACCTACAAACTCCATCTATTATATAAAGTACCGGGGAGGTGCATTCTATAAGGGTAGTGGACAAAAAATTGCCGGCCTGACCGATTTACCCATACAACCTGACCATGCGGATAAGGTATATGACGCAACAAAGACAAATGAAAGAGCCTGGATATGGGATGTTGCAGAAAATAAAAAAGGGGATCCGGTAATTGTATATTCCAGGTTTGTCAATGACAGTAATCATGTTTATTATTATTGCATCTGGAACAATCATCGGTGGAACAATTATAAGCTGGTGAATTCCGGTCGCTGGTTTCCACAAACACCTGGGGGAACAACGGAACGTGAACCCAACTATTCCGGGGGAATTGTATTAGATCATAATGATCCTTCCATTGTTTATTTATCAAGATTAAAAAACAAAAAGTTTGAAATAGAAAAATGGACAACGCACAATAATGGAAAAGATTGGAAAGTGGAAGCGATCACCAGCAATTCTGAGAATGATAATGTGCGACCGTTTGTAATCCGGAATTATTCAGCGCAGGATTCATTAAGAGTATTGTGGATGAATATTGAAAAATATAATCATTATACCGACTACAACACGTCGGTTAAGATGAATATAAAATAGCATGCGCATAAACAATATTATCCCGGTTGTTCTATGATATATCAATCCAGGTTTATTGAAAGCGAATAAAAAAAGTACTGATCTTTCACCAGTACTTTCATTTATATTGGTTCCATTGCCTTACCACATAAAATAATGCTCCTTAACTATTTTACCGTCATATACTTTGTATACCCCTATCTCTGATAATATAGAGCGGACACCAGTTTTTTTATCCGTTGTATCTATCTGAAATTTTACCGAGAACCAGTTATCGGCTATTACCGGATTGGATGCCTTGATGCCATGCACTTCAAAATCCCGCGACAGACCTTGCCCTTTTATCTTGAGCCCTTCCATCCCTTTTACACGGCCAATCTCATTGGTAAACCCTTCTTCTATACTTTCAATGTCCGGACTGTAAAGTTCTGCACGCAAAGTCCCGGCTTCGTTGGCATTTCTCCAATTCACAAAATGACCGGCGATTTCCTCAATACTCTTTGTTGCTTCTTTTGTTTTCATTTTGTTTAAATTTTATAATGAGCAATTCACAATTGATTCATTGCAACCGGAACTTGAAAATACATGCTGCAATAAGTTTTATTTGCGGACGATTTATTTTCGCTGGCGTAACGCAATTCGGTTTCCATCCGGATCAAGCGCAGTCACACGAACGCCAAATGCATATTCTTCCGGTTCTTTTTCGACAAATTGTACACCTTTTGAGAGTAATATTCCGAAGTCTTTTTTAAGATCTTTTGATTCTATGAAAAGTATTCCCGGATTTGCACTAATGGAAACGTTTGAATTATCGACTGACTGTACCGGGTTCCCTTTCCATAATATGATCTCAACATCCTGCCCCTTGAAACTTATTGTTAAAAAGCGGCCCTCTGGTCCGGGGTAATCAACCCGTTTTTCGAATCCGAGTTTTGTATAAAACTCAAGAGATGTATCCTGGTTGCTTACCAGGATCATGAAGTACATGATTTTGACCATCATAAATGTATATTTTAATTTTTCCGTTTGCAGAAAGCAGTGTGTCGGGCTCAACTTTAAAAATAAGTAGAGCCGCTGCTTCTCTATTTCTACCTAATAATGCGCAGGGAAGAAAAAACAGGACAGAACAATAAAAAAAAATCGTCAATTAAATCAAGAAATCGTTCGCAACAATCAATACGATTGAAATAACCTTTTTCTGAGACAATAACAGTGCAAAAGGCGGATTGATTGGTGTTGTTTATTTACACTTTACTCTTTAATTATCTTTAACCGTTTCTCATTTGCTATATTAAGTATATAACAGCCGGCCGGATAGCTGTGCAGGCTAACCGCAAATGATAAACTACTTATTTTAATTGTTTGCAATGCATTACCATACATATCTGTTATCACAATATTTTTATGCAATGATTTTTTGTCAACAAGTACGGTTACGTCGTCTTTTGCAGGGTTGGGATAGGCGGCTATTGACAATTCATTGCCGGGACGCAACACGATGATACTGCTGTACGTAAACTTTCCGTCGATATCTGTTTGTTTTATACGATACCGGGTGGTAGCAGAAAGAATTTGTTGTTCAATAAACTCGTAACAATTTTCTCCATCACCTTTTCCATTAATGCTGCCGATCTGTGTATAACGAACACCATCACTGCTTTTTTCTATTTCGTAAACTTTTACATTCCGTTCCGCAACGCACCATTGGATACGGGCCTTTTTTGCATTATACAAATCGCCTGTTATACGCAACCAATGCAACGGAACAGGTATAAATGATCCTGAAGTCATTACACGGTTCGCAGTACCGGTATTGGCCACTGCTACGAACAAACCACGTGCATACGTTACACTTCTCCATGAAACATCACCTGCAGAGGTGCGGATCGTCCAATTAATTCCATCAGAGCTGGTCATCACCCGGTTGCCGGTGCCGCTAATGGACACCGCCACAAATAAACCGAGCCCATAGGTTACACTTCTCCAGGAGTTGTTTACCGGTGCCGGCCGGGATGTCCAATTAATACCATCCGGGCTCGTCATTATCGGGTCAGTAACTACAGTGCCACCAACGGCCACGAATAGGCCATTTCCATAAGCTACGCTTAGCCAACCAACTCCGGGTATCCCGTTCCGGCTTGTCCAGGTAATACCGTCGGGGCTGGTCATTACAGAGCTTGACGCTGCTGAAGCTACTGCTACAAACAATCCATTACCATAGGTTACACTTTGCCAGTCATTATCTGCTGCTGATGCGCGACTAGTCCAGTTGATTCCATTAGGGCTGGTCATTACTCTATTGCCGGTACCAGTCCAGGCAACGGCCACAAACAACCCGTTTCCGAAGGTTACAGCTTGCCAGTTATTATCTGTTGCCGATGCGCGGCTTGTCCAGGTGATCCCATTTGTACTGGTCATTACCCTGTTGCCCGTGCCGCTGCTGGCAACTGCGACAAATAACCCGTTACCATACGTCACACTTTGCCAGGCAAGATCGGCTGCTGACACACGTGCGGTCCAGACTTTTCCATCAGGACTTGTCATTACCCGGTCGTTTGTACCGGAACTGGCTACTGCCACATACACGCCATTCCCATATGTCACGCTGTTCCAGGAATTATCTTTTGCCGAAATGCGGGTAGTCCATGTTATGCCGGGCTGAGCCGCGCTGTTCTGATAAATGAAAACAGTTAACAATGGGAAAAGAACAATAATCTTTGCAAATTTTTTCAGGATTGATTCAAATGAACAATTCATAGTATACCGGATTATAAATTTCTAAACAGGGTTTTCAATGATAAGATTGTAATTAGTGATAAAGAAGAAATGTCTTTCCACCAACTTCGAATGTTGTATAAGATTGAACTATTGATTACGGGTCATTGCGGTAACCAGGTTATTCTTTTACTATTTTAAGGGGTTTCTCATTTTCGATTTTGAGTATGTAATAACCTGCCGGGTAACCGTGAAGATTAACCGTAAATGACAAGCTGCCTATTCTTAGTGATTGCAATGTCTTGCCATACATATCCGTCAGGATTGCAGGCTTATCCAATGATTTTTTATCAACTACTATAGTTACAATGTCTTTTACCGGGTTGGGGTATGCGCTTGCGCGGTGGTCGTTGCCCGAACGCAACACGATAATGCTGCTGTAGGTGAACCGGCCATCAATATCTATTTGCTTTATACGATACCATGCAATATCAGCAAGTAATTGCTGTTCTGTAAATTCATAGCTGTTATCGCCATCGCCTTTGCTTGGGATATTTCCAATTTGTGTGTAGTGAATGGCATCGATACTTTTTTCTACTTCATAATTGTTAACCGAAAGTTCATCCACGCGCCATTTTATGCGGGTTTGTTTTGCATTATTCAGATCAGCTGTTACACTTCGCCAATTCACCGGAAGAGGCACAAAAGTTCCCGACGTCATTACGCGGTTGCCCGTACCTGATTGGGAAACTGCCACAAACATCCGCTGTCCATAGACTACGCTTTTCCAGTTATTATCAGTTGCCGATGTGCGGAGTGTCCAGTTAATTCCATCGGGACTCGTCATTACCCGGCTTCCCGTTCCCGAACTACCTACTGCCACGAATAAACCAACACCATAGGTAACTCCTCTCCAATTTAAATCTCCTGCTGACGAGCGAAGCGTCCATGTTACTCCATCAGGGCTGGTCATTACCCGGTTACCGGCACCGGAACCTGCTACAGCAACGAACAGGCCATTACCATACGTCACACTTGTCCAAATGTTATCCGCGGGTGTTGTGCGAAGCGTCCAGGTGATGCCATCAGGACTGGTCATTACCCTGTTGCCGGTACCGCTACCGGCAACGGCGACAAACAAGCCATTCCCGTAGGTGACACTCGTCCAGTTGTTATCCGCTGCGGATGTGCGGCTTGTCCAGGTAATTCCGGTCGGACTGGTCATTACGCGGTTTCCCGTTCCGGATGTCGCCACTGCCACAAAACGTCCATTACCAAACGCTATACCGGACCAGGAGTTAGTAGATGCAGCGGCGTAACTTGTCCATAAAACACCATCAGCACTTCTCATTACACGGTTTCCTGTACTGAAGGAAGCGACTGCTACAAATGCACCATTACCATAGGTTATTCCTTTCCAGTCAGCATATATCGGAGAGATCCGCATTGTCCAGTTGATTCCGTCAGGGCTGGTCATCAATCCCTCGCCGTAATAGGTACTTGCTACTGCAGCAAACAATCCATTACCATACGCTACGCCTTCCCAGGTATCGTCAGATGAAGACGCACGGCTGGTCCAGGTTGTTCCAACCAGTTGTGCCGTACTGAATTGATGAATGAAAACAACAGGGAATGCCAATAGAATAATGATATGTACAATCCTTTTACAAGCTTCCCGAAATACAATTTTCATAACGCACTGATTTTTTATAAGTTTTACTAGTATTAAATAAATTGATAATAACGGCCGCAAAATCCTTATAAAACATCTAAGTGCTGTTAGGCGAATTGCTAAGAGGCTATAGAAATAATTCGACCCATCAATTAATCAGGCGGCCTGTTCTTTAAATAATGTCAGAAAGAAAACAACTGGAATTGATTGAAGAAAGAAACAACAATTGGCAATCCTGGATGGATAGTGTTCACGGATATATCACCATGAATCGTTTGGTGTGATAAAAGAAATAGATCACCATCACCGCCCACCTGGTTATTATTGATATTGATACTGCAGGTAAATTTATCTGGCCCGTTGAACAAAGCAACTTCGGACGTTTAAACAAAGCGAACCCTGTTATGGCCATCTACTTTTGTTTACACAAAAACAAAAATAAAATGGCACAAAACAATTACCAGGGAGCATTACAAAAACCGATCGGTTCAGGTTTTAATGCTATGTCTACAGCAAGTGATGTAATTAAAGATATTGACCTTACCGGCAAAGTTGCAATCGTTACGGGTGGCAATACCGGCATTGGTTTGGAAACAACCAAAACGCTTGCAGCGGCAGGCGCAACGGTGATCGTTCCCGCAAGAGACATTCAAAAAGCAAACAAGAATTTATCCGGTATTCCTAATGTTGAAGTAGCAGCAATGGATTTGATCAACCCCGCCTCTATTGATTCTTTCGCAGCAAATTTTCTCACAAGTGCAAGACCGCTGCACCTGCTTATTAATAATGCGGGCATCATGTGGGTACCGCTACGAAGAGACAGCCGCGGAATTGAATCACAATTAGCCACTAACTACCTGGCACAATTTCAATTGACTGCAAGATTATATCCCGCTTTGAAAAAAGCAAACGGCGCAAGAGTAATCAATGTATCGTCTCATGGACATCAATTCGCACGGTTTGATTTCGACGATCCGAATTTTCTTCATCGTCCCTATGAAACATTGCATGGGTACGGTCAATCAAAAACTGCGTGTAACCTGTTTGCCCTTGAATTGGATACCCGGGCCCGTTTATTTAATATCAGAGCTTACTCACTTCACCCCGGAAGCATCGGGGGAACAGAGTTGGCCAGGGAAGCCCCGTTAGAACTTTTTCAGCAAATGGGACTTTACGATGCGCATGGAAATATTACACCCGAAGTTGCAGCAACATTAAAAACAATTGCACAAGGTGCCGCTACTACGGTGTGGTGTGCAACCAGCCCAATGCTGAATACTATCGGCGGTGTTTATTGCGATAATTCAGATATAGCCCCTTTAACCAACTCTTCCTCAGGATCCGGAGGTGTTAATCCTTACTCATTAGACGAAACCAGTGCAAAACGGCTATGGACGTTAAGTGAAGAAATGACCGGGGTTGTATTCTCCACTAATTGAAACAACAAACCAGGTTATAATCATTGCCGTGATAACAACGTATCGACTATGCTTCGGCATCGGCTACAATTTGCAGTTTGATTGCCGGTAATTTATAAAACAGGTAAAACTGATGATTCAATTTATTTTTGCCTGGTGAAATCCGGGTAAGCAGCAGATAAAAAAAAGCAATGGAGTATAAACCGAAATATATAACAGAAGACATCAAGCTTTCGTGCTATGAGGATAAGTTTTTCAAATCGGATATCGTATTCGATCAACATATGCTTGTATGGTTTATTTCAGGCAAAACAAAGATTGTACAGGCAGATATGACGTACAATTTTAAAAAAGGAGATATCTTTTTAATTCCGCGTAACCAGCTGGCAACAATTCTTAATTATCCGACTGATGGCGAACCCCATAAAACAGTGGTGATGCACCTGACCACAAAGAGGTTGAGAGAATATTATGCAAACCTAAGTGTAAAAGCAAAAGCCGGGGTGTCGCCAAAGATTCTTTGTTATAACAATCATCCGTTGCTGGAAAGTTGTTTATCCTCGCTGGTTCCCTACTTTGACATGGAAGATGTACCTGCAGATATTGCGTCGTTGAAAATAACAGAGGCGATCAGTATTCTCAGGGCGATTGATAAATCTATTGACAACACGCTGGCAAATTTTGAAGAACCATGGAAAATTGAATTAGTGAGTTACATGGAAAAGAACTTTATGTACAATTTGCCCCTGGAAAAGTTTGGCTACCTCACGGGCCGCAGCCTCACCACATTTAAACGGGATTTTAAAAAAGCATTCAATACAACGCCACAACGATGGCTCACACAGAAGCGGCTGGAGCTCGCACACTACCAGTTTGCGGAAAAGAAAATGAAACCCATTGATGTTTGTTACGAAGTAGGTTTTGAAAATCTCTCGCATTTTTCATTTGCGTTCAAAAAACATTTCGGCTATGCGCCGTCAGAATTGCTGGCGCAGGACAGACACCTGTAAAGCCATGTATGGCTGATAAGTAATCTCCTTCTACATAGGTTTGTACTAAAGGATCATACGAAAGAGGCGTATATTTTACCAGCTTTTGATTTTCATAAACAATCGAATCTTTATAACAGGGCAGGCTACCAGTTAATGTGCAAGGTAACTATACAGTATTATAGCAACTGCTTTCGGTTAAGACTACCTTTCAATTGGGGAATATGAAAAGTCTGCGCAAATCAAATTATTCCCACAATCCAGATAGCTACCGGGATTGTGGGAAAAATATACAGCGCTGATCTTCTTACGAAAAAACCTGGTTGTACGTACCACGCCGTTCATCTTTTCTTGGTAACAAAATACAGCGAAGCAAGCGCAAAAATGGCATTAACGGCCACCGTGCCCCAACTCGTATTGTTACCAACTCCGTTGCTGATGCCCATTGCTATAACGATTCCATTTATAACGTTTAACAACACACTGGTCCATAGCAAAGCGTTCAAAGCAGCGTTGGATGCGGGAAGATTGCGCACCATCCAGTAAAAAACAGCATTGGCAAAAAGAATTGAACCGAGCAGCCGGGTGATTACGGTAGCACCGGCATCGAGCGTTATGCCGAAGTTCCCGATAAACTGTGCAGGAAAAAAAAGTAAACCGACAGCATAGACAAAGGTCACGATAGCAGCGATCGTGATGTAGGTGGAAAGTTTCATATACAAGCGTTTTGGGTGAAAGAAAATGGTTTGGTATTGGAAGATAATGAATTTATTTAACGATGCGTATGCGCAGATAGCAAACGATAAGGCGACAGGCAATTCAGAAATGAATCCTGTAAAGAATTTTATTTTAGGCAGATGCCGAGCCGGAGACTGAACCTTTGTTTAATGCAAGCGAAGATGAATACAGCAGGAAATAGAAATGACTCCTGATGGGTGTGCAGTAATCCTAACGGAAATCAAATTGTTTATCCCTCCTATTCCCCAATCTCTCTTTCAATCTCCCTGTTAATTTCCGTTGCCCTTTCTATTACTTCATTGTAAGATCTGATCAATGCATCGGTGATCTGCATGTCAACTGTTAGTTTTGCCCTGAATGAATCGTCTTTCATAAATTTCTTTCCGCCAAGCGAGTTGATCAGCTCCCAAACCTCCAGTTGTTTTGCATATTGATACTTATCTACATCATACAAACCGGGCAGTTCGTTTTCGTAATATGCGAGTATGCGCTTTTTCAGTTCTTTATTTTCAATAAAACCGATCTTACCGCTTGATTTAAAACCCTGGTAATTGCCGTCGTTGGCTTTGAATGTGGTAAGACCAAAATTAAGACTGAAATTACTTGATGATGCATTCAGAGCCGATGTGTCCAGCATATGCACACCGGATTTAAAAACACTGTCAAGACCCGTCTTTTTTGCCTGCATGCTTTCAAGATCTTTTGCAATATCGGCTTTGATGTCCTTTAAAAACTCATGTGCTTCTTTTCGCTGGTGATTGTGTTCGCTCCAGCTATGCAACCAGATAGATAATGTAACGGCAAACACGATGATAAAGATCTCTATCAAGATCTCTTTCACCTTTTCCCCAAAGCTATGTTTCGGGTTCTTTACTGTTTTATATATTTTCTCCGTATGTTTTAAAATTTCATCCTGCATGAAGTGCTGTTTACAATTGGTTTGAGTTATTTCAAATCAGGTTAAACAAATTTAATAACTATTGGAAACCATCCGGGGTTTGATCAACTATTTATCTGGAAGATCCAGTACCCAATTTTATAAACCGGACGAGAGGCAGCGGCGTCGTAGGGGGTGTCTTTACGCTGCACTATAGAGAAAATGATCTGTTAAAACAAATGCGCAAAAGCTGAAAAAGAGGTCCTGAAATATATACAGTTACCCGGTACTATCGGTGGGGGGTACTAACCTGGTTGGCTA
>Ga0207689_10004364_pt1 | contig 12875 bp, 11 predicted proteins | sample KBSMisM52_FD_184312 | JGI IMG/M metagenome (GOLD analysis project Ga0207689, IMG submission 184312) | Miscanthus rhizosphere microbial communities from Kellogg Biological Station, Michigan, USA - KBS Miscanthus M5-2 (SPAdes) (version 2) | ecosystem: Host-associated > Plants > Roots >... | reverse complement strand
CTTATTTACAAACTCATCTTCTTTTACTTTAAACATCGCCACAGCAGAAGTATCCTTCACATCCTTATAAGTTCCCGGCTGGTTCAATTCATGTGAACTCAATCCTGTACCCGCCGCCGGTGAATAGGGTTGTATACTTACGCTTTTATAAAGAAGTTTTTTATTATACAGCTGCTTCAATATAAACCAAAGCGTTTCTACATATTCATTTTTAAAGGTGATATAAGGATCATTCAGGTCTACCCAATAACCCATCTTCCGGGTGATATCATCCCATTTATCCTTAAACCGCAATACGGCTTCACGGCATTTCTGATTGTACTCCTCTACAGAGATTTTTTTTCCAATATCTTCTTTGGTGATGCCTAACTCTTTTTCTACTCCCAGTTCAATCGGCAGACCATGGGTATCCCAACCGCCTTTGCGTTTTACCTGGAATCCCTTCATCGTCTTGTAGCGGCAGACCAGGTCTTTCAATGTCCTTGAAATAACGTGGTGGATACCGGGCATACCGTTGGCGCTGGGCGGGCCTTCGTAAAATACAAAAGGAGTTGCGCCTTCGCGAAGGGAAACACTTTTTTCAAAGGCCTGTTTTTCAGACCACTTGGCCAGTATTTCCTGCTCGATGGATGGAAGATTTAACCCTGAAAATTCCCGGTATTTAGCTGCCATAGTCCTTTCCGCCTTGATTTTGAAGGGTGCAAAGGTACGGGAAAAAGCGGGCCTGCCGAACTGTGAAAAGGGGGCAAACCGAATAAAAGTTATTCCCCGGACGAGCCAAATATCTCCAGGATCGTTTTCATGACTTCGTCATGGCCTCTGATGGCTTAGATATGATGTAGGTATGGAGTACCTACGGCTTAGCTGAGTTTTTCCTGATCAGTTTGTAGATTTTAATAGCACTCATCAACAAAATAATGAATACGAGCAATCCCACTATGCCCCAAACAAAACTCATGTTTTGTTTTACTACAACGAGCATTACAATAGCTACGAGGAAAATAGTGGCCACTTCATTCCAGATGCGCAGTTGCTGGGAAGTGTATTTAAAAATGCCTTTTGATTGTTGTTTGAAAAGAATATGGAGTGAGAAATGATAGAGGTATAAGAAAAAGACAAATGTCAATTTTATATGCAGCCATGTTTGCATGCGGAACGTATCGGCCCATCCTCCTTTAAATAAAACAATCAAACCAAGTATAAGTGTTAATACAGCCGATGGCCAGGTAATGCCGTACCAAAGTCTTTTCATCATGAACCCGTATTGCTCCTGCAAAATCTTTTTTGCATCATCCGGTTTGTTTACAGCTTCCGTATTATACACCAATAATCTTGGCATATAAAACAAACCGGCAAACCAGGTGACAACAAAAATGATATGGAGAGCTTTTAAATATAAATACATACCATGAAGGTATTTTTAAACTAATTGTGTAGCGCCTGAAGATAACTTAGCCACAACATCCACCCACAATGGATGCACATTCATACATGGAATCATCTGGTAACTTTCTCCACCTGCGCCCATAAAAATTTCCTTTCCTCTTATTTCGAGCTCCTCCAATGTTTCAAGGCAATCACTTACAAAAGCAGGACTTACGATTAATAATTTCCTTATCCCCTGCTTTGGCATTTCTGCAAGACGGATATCTGTAAATGGTTCCAGCCATCCTTTTCCCAATCTTGATTGAAAGGATAAACTGAATTTTTCTTTCGGAATATTCAATGCTTCAGTAACCAATCTCGTAGTTTCAAATACTTCGTAGCGATAGCAATTTTTATTTTTTTCAGGCCCTGCCGCTAAACAAGTTCCTGCATTCACGCATTCCATCACCTGCTTCACATCCCTGTTATGTAAATGCCTTGCCGGTATTCCGTGATAGCTGAACAAAATATGATCATAGTCCTGCTGCAGGTGAGGCCGCATACTTTCACTTAACGCTTTGATATAGCCCGGATCATTAAAATAAGGCGGAACGATTGTGAGTTTGAACGGGTAGTTTTTCTTTTTATGAATTTCCCGGGCATATACGACCGCCGTTTCATAACTGGCCAATGCGTAGTGAGGATACAAAGGAAATAAAACCACCTCTTCAAGATCTTTTACTTTATTCAGCAATACATCAAAAGCGACCGAAGGTGAAGGGTTACCATAACGCATGGCTATTTCTACCGGTTCGTTCACTTTTCGCTGTACTGCCTGTTGCAATTGCTTTGTCAATACAATCAACGGGGAACCACCCTTTGTCCAGATTGTTTTATACGCATGTGCAGACTTAGGTGCACGAAAAGGGGTAATAATTCCTTTTACCAATAAGGTTCGTTGCAACCAGGGAATGTCAATTACCCGTTCATCCATTAAAAATTCATTGAGATAGCGCCTTACATCTTTTACGGAAGTGGAATCTGGCGAACCCAAATTCATTAATACGATACCGCGTTTGCCTGAAGTAGCCATAATGAGTTTGCAAATGTACTTAACCGGCAACATTCATAACGGCCGGCCTGAAAAACAATGATAGAACTCAACCTATCCCATAATCCTGGTCAACTCAAACAATGATTTTATCAATTCATTACTTAAATGACATTTCAATGACATAAATTTTCTCAATTTGGAGGCCGCAAAGGTATTTTTGTACGATTAAATACAGGCCAGGATTCCACATGCAGGACAACAGAAACATAGATATTTCGAAGTTTTTTACAGTCGGTATTAATTATAAAAAAACGGATGTCTCCCGCAGAGGGTTATTCGCTATCAGCAATGAACAATACCGCGACATTCTTCAAAAAGCAGTTGAATACGGGATCCGTGAATTATTTATACTCTCTACCTGCAATCGTACAGAGATTTATGGGTTCGCTGAAAATGCTGATCAGTTGATTCAATTGATTTGCAATGAAACGGCGGGTAATATCGGGGAGTTCAGACAGCTCGCTTATATTAAAAAAGGAATTGAAGCAGTCGATCATCTTTTTCATGTAGGTGCAGGACTTGACTCACAGATACTGGGTGATTATGAAATTGTCGGACAACTGAAGAATGCCGTAAAGTTTTCAAAGGAGAATGGTTTTATCCAATCTTTTTCTGAGCGCCTTGTGAATGCTGTATTGCAATCATCCAAAGAAATAAAAAATCAAACTGCATTGAGTGGCGGAACAGTATCTGTTTCCTTCGCGGCTGTTCAGTATATACGTGAAAATGTAAAGGATGTTGCCAACAAAAAAATATTGCTGATCGGCACCGGAAAAATAGGAAGGAACACCTGTAAGAACCTTGCCGATTATTTAGATGCAGATCATATTACTTTACTGAACCGCACAGACGAAAAGGCGGAGGCATTGGCTGGTGAACTGGGACTAAAATTTGCTTCTTATAAAAATCTTACAGAGGAAGTTGCTTCTTCCGACGTTATATTGGTTGCTACTGATGCCAATGAACCTGTTATAAGAATTTCTCACGTAGAGAATAAAGGCGAAAAATTACTGATAGACCTTTCAGTTCCTTATAACGTAGAAGAGTCTGCAAAAGAATTAGACACTATTACGCTGGTAAATGTGGATGATCTTTCCAAACTGAAAGATGAAACGCTTGCAAAAAGACAAGCGGAAGTGCCGAAAGCAAAAGCCATCATCGCGGAGCATCTCGCCGAGTTCATTGAATGGTATGAAATGCGCAAACATGTTCCGGTTTTAAGAGCTGTGAAAACAAAGCTGGAAGAAATTCATACCTGCTCTTTATACACACAGATTTCCCCTGATACATATTCGTTTACATCCGGTACTAATCCTAAAATTCAACAGGTGATTAACGGGCTGGCTTCTAAAATGCGCAAGCAAAATCAAAAAGGCTGCTATTATATAGAAGCGATCAATGAGTTTATTGCTCCGGCCAGTAATTAATTTTGCAAGATGAAAAAGTTGCTCCGGGTGGGTACAAGAGAGAGCCAGCTTGCAGTATGGCAGGCTGAGCAGGTAAAAACTCTTTTATCCAAAGCAGGCTATGGTTCAGAATTAGTGTATATAAAAAGTGAAGGTGATATTGATTTAAAAACGCCTTTGTATGAAATGGGCGTGCAGGGAATATTTACAAGAAGCCTGGATATATCTTTACTGAATAGCCGGATTGATATCGCGGTACATTCGATGAAAGATGTGCCGACGCAGTTGCCGGAAGGAATTGTGCAGGCAGCGGTGTTACAAAGGGGAAGTTATAAGGATTTGTTGGTCGTGAATAGTCAATGGTCAATGGCCAATAAGCAGGAGTCGCTGAACGATGAAAAACTTTCAGGCCTTGAGAAGCTATTCACCATTCACCATTCACCATTCACCATCGCTACCAGCAGCATCCGCCGAAAAGCTCAGTGGCTGAACCGTTATCCCGATCATACTATTGAAAATCTTCGAGGCAATGTAAATACCCGGTTAAAAAAATTAGATAAAAGCACCTGGCATGGAGCCATTTTTGCGGCGGCAGGATTAGAGCGGATTGGCTTACGCCCTGAAAATTCAATTGAATTAGATTGGATGTTGCCGGCACCGGCACAGGGCGCTATCGTTGTTGTTTGCCGTGAAAATGACACGGAATCGTTTGAGGCATGTTCCAATTTCAATGATGATGCGACTGCATTATGTACAAAAATTGAACGCGACTTTCTGAGAACATTGCTTGGCGGTTGTTCTACCCCTATCAGTGCATTGGCAGAAATAAATAACAATGAAGTCCATTTTAAAGGAAATATTTTATCTATTAATGGTAAACATAGAGCCGAAGTAGAAAAAAGAATTGCCATACATGAAGCACAGAGCCTCGGTAAAGAAGCTGCTGAAGAATTGTTGATTAAAGGCGGAAAACAAATAGCGGAAGAGATCGGGAATGCGACAAAATAGAATAACTATATTGTCAACAGGTGCTTTACCCACTTATCTTGCTGAAGAAGCGGAAGCGAATAATATCCAAACCGATATAATTTCATTTATAAAAACAGAATCGATTCAATCGATAGAAGTACAGCAGGAAATTGAACAGGCTTCGATTTTATCAACTACGGTGGTTTTTACCAGCAGAAATGCTGTAGAAGCCGTAGCTTTTGAACTGGAAGACCAGGAACCGGACTGGAGTATTTATTGTGTCGGCAACAAAACAAAAGAACTGGCGGCAGAATATTTCGGGGAAGAAAAAATTTATGGCTCTGCTGATAATGCCGGAGAACTGGCAGAATTAATTATTGAAGAAGGTGTTGCACACGAAGTAATCTTTTTTTGCGGCGATCAGCGAAGAGATGAACTACCAACCAGACTTCGCGCAAATAATATAGAAGTGAACGAAATAGTCGTATACCAGACGGTAGGCGTTCCTCAAAAGGTTACAACCAACTATGACGGGATACTTTTTTATAGCCCAAGCGGAGTAGACAGTTTTTTTAAAGTAAATAAGATTGACGGAAGAACAATACTATTTGCAATCGGGAATACAACTTCCAATGCTATAAAAAAATATTCCGGCAATAAAATAGTTATCAGCAAAGCACCCGATAAAGAACAAATGATAAGAGAGGTGGTGAATTATTTCAGTTGATGAATAATGAGTGAACAGGAATTTGAAGTTTTTAAGTGACCTTAAGTTGTATTGGTTCTAAAAATATAGTATGTCCCAATTAAAAAACGATCTGTTATTAAGAGCTTTAAGAAAGGAAAAAGTAGAACGTCCACCCGTGTGGATGATGCGGCAGGCCGGAAGATATTTACCCGACTATATTAAGCTGAGGGATAAGTATGATTTTTTTACCCGCGTGCAGACACCTGAACTGGCTGCTGAAATAACTATACAACCCGTTGACCAGGTAGGTGTAGATGCTGCGATTATTTTCTCAGATATACTGGTAATACCGCAGGCCATGGGCCTTGAAGTGCAATTGATAGAAAGTAAAGGTCCTTTTCTGCCTAAGACAATAACTTCACAAAAAGATATCGACGCATTGATTACAGATCACGTTGACGAAAACCTGAAGTATGTAATGGATGCCCTGTCGTTGACCAAAAAAGAATTGAATGGTAAAGTTCCATTGATTGGCTTTGCCGGCGCCCCATGGACACTTCTTTGTTATATGATAGAAGGGAAAGGCAGCAAGACCTGGGATAAGGCCAAACAATTCGCCTATACCGAACCGCAATCAGCGCATAGTTTGTTACAAAAAATAACAGACATCACTATTAAGTATCTGAAAGCACAGGTAAAAGCCGGTGCAGATACCGTTCAGGTTTTTGATAGCTGGGCAGGCTCATTGAGCCCGGCTGACTTTAAACTATTTGCTCAACCTTATTTATTACAAATTGCTGACGCATTAAAAGATGATGCCCCGGTAATTTTATTTCCAAAAGGAACATGGTATGCCTTGAAAGACCTGAGTGAAAGTTCAGCTGCGGGTATCGGTTTAGATTGGTGTGTATCGCCGCAACAGGCGAGAGAGTTAACCGGTAACAGAATAACATTACAGGGTAATTTTGACCCGGCGAAATTATTGGCGCCCATTCCACAGATTAAAAAATGGGTGAAAGAAATGATTGACGGATTTGGAACACAGAATTATATTGCCAACCTTGGTCATGGCATTACACCCAATGTTCCGGTCGATCATGCGAAGGCATTTGTGGACGCGGTGAAAGAATACGATGCCGGTAAGAACGGTTTGGATTGATAGATGGTTTGATTGTTGAGTACCTGTGCCACAACAATCAAACAATATATCCATCAAACAATTATTTTAAATAAGTTATATGGAAGAAACAACACCTCTTCACAAAACGGATACAAAAGAATTCAGAGGTAAGTGGATTGAATATGTTTACAATCTGCAGGATCGCATCTGTAGTGAACTGGAAGCGTTGGATGGTAACGCAAAGTTTAAAGAAGATGATTGGCAAAGAGCAGACGGAAAAGGGGGCGGTGGTAAAACAAGAGTAATCGCTAACGGAAACATATTTGAAAAAGGCGGAGTAAACACATCTGTAGTGTATGGCCACGTTACTGATAAAATGCGCAAGCATTTACAAATGGACGGGGAAACATGGTTTGCATGCGGATTAAGTTTAGTGATTCATCCACTAAACCCGTTTGTTCCGACCACGCATGCTAACTGGCGGTATTTCGAATTGCACAATGAAGACGGTTCAGTAAAAGACCGCTGGTTTGGCGGTGGCGCTGATTTAACTCCTTTTTATTTGTTTGATGAGGACGCGAAACATTTTCATCAAACATTTAAAAATACCATTGATCCATTCGGAAAAGAATTATATCCTCTTTACAAAAAACAATGCGATGAATATTTCGCCAATAAACATCGTGGAAATGAAATGCGGGGAATAGGCGGTGTATTCTATGATCATTTGCGGCCAACCGATGAAGAAGATGCTGAACGGCTGCTTTCTTTCCAGTTTGCCAATGGAAATAGTTTTTGCGATGCTTATTTACCTATTGTCAGAAAAAGAAAGGATACTTTATGGAATGAAAAGAATAAGCACTGGCAGGAAATAAGAAGGGGAAGATATGTTGAATTCAATCTTATTCATGACAGAGGAACATTGTTTGGTTTAAAAACAAATGGAAGAACAGAGAGTATATTAATGAGCCTTCCGCCAACTGTCCGTTTTGAATACGATTATCAACCGGAAGCAGGAAGTGAGGAAGATAAATTGTTACAGGCGTGCCTTCACCCGAAAGAATGGGTTTAAGGAAAATTCAAAAATAAAAAGTCAAAACAGTTAGCGGTTTTTGACTTTTGCATTTTAACTTTTGACGTATGTATCTACAGAAAAGGAACAGGATTTTAAGAACAAATCCATCGATACGAAGTTTGGTTGCGGAAACTAAACTGTCGGCTGACGATTTTATCGTTCCCTTATTTATTGATGAGGGAACAAATGTGAAAACAGAGATTGCTTCTATGCCGGGATATTATCGTAACAGTCTTGATGTAACGCTGAAAGAAGTAAAAGAGTTATGGGGTATGGGATTGAAAAGTATATTGTTGTTTGTAAAAGCAAAAGATGAAACAAAAGATAATACCGGCAAAGAGGCATGGAATGAAAATGGCCTGATGCAGCGTAGCATTAAGGCAATTAAGAATGCTGTGCCGGAAATGCTGGTAATGACGGATGTAGCCCTTGATCCCTATTCGTCTTATGGTCACGATGGTATCGTAAAAGACGGGGAAATAGTAAATGATGAAACAGTTGAAGCATTGGTCAAAATGAGTATCAGTCATGCAAAAGCAGGTGCTGATTTTGTAGCTCCGAGTGATATGATGGATGGACGTATTGGTGCCATAAGAAAAGGGCTGGAAGGGAGTAATTATACCAAAGTCGGAATAATGGCTTACAGTGCTAAATATGCTTCCTGTTTTTATGGGCCATTCCGTGATGCATTAGATTCTGCTCCGGGTTTTGGAGACAAGAAAACTTACCAGATGGATTACTCTAATCGCAAAGAAGCTATTAAGGAAACTTTGCAGGATGTGGAAGAAGGAGCGGATATAGTTATGGTAAAACCGGCGCTGGCTTATTTAGATATTATCCGTGAAGTGAGGAATGCGGTCAATGTTCCGGTAAGTGCCTATAATATCAGTGGTGAATATGCGATGATAAAAGCAGCCGCAAAAATGGGTTGGCTGAATGAGGATAAAGCAATATTAGAAACATTAACAGCGATAAAGCGGGCAGGTGCTGATTTAATTGCGACTTATTTTGCGAAAGATGCCGTGAGGTTGCTGGCGTGAATGGTCAATAGTGAATAGAGTCCTGCTGATGCTGTTCTTTGATGTAAATTGAAAAGTAAAATCTTTCAACTACATGTAAAAAAATTTGTATGTTTCTGAAATTAAATCATCAAAAGCTAGATATCTATTCTGTATCAAAAACATTTGTTCTTGAATGCTATAAATTGACTAAACCTTTTCCTTCTGAGGAAAAATTTGGAATGATTTCACAAATTAGAAGAGCGGCGGTATCTGTGCATTTAAATATTGCAGAAGGTGCCTCAAGAAAATCGGAAACAGAAAGAAAACGTTTTTATGAAATTGCCAGGGGATCAATAATTGAAATAGATGCAGCACTTGACATAGCTAACAATTTAAAATACTTAGACAATTACGATACTTTAAACATTGGTGAAACAATGATAAGATGTTTTAAAATTCTTTCAGGACTGATTGGACCAAAAACGACTCATTGACCACTCACCATTGACCATTCACGATATGAAATTGAACAACAGCATCCAGCTTTTTTCCCGTGCACAGCAATCTATTCCTGGTGGGGTCAACTCACCTGTAAGAGCATTCAAGAGTGTTGGAGGCATTCCTCTTTTTATAAAAAAAGCGAAAGGTTCTTATCTGTATGATGCAGATGACAATCAATATATAGACTATATCAATTCCTGGGGGCCGATGATTCTTGGGCATGCTTATGAACCGGTCGTTAAAGCAATACAGGAAAAAGCCGCTGATTCAACTTCTTTTGGAGCACCAACGGAACTGGAAATAGAAATGGCGGAGTTGATAAAAAGCATGGCGCCGAATGTTGATCTTATCAGAATGGTGAGCAGTGGCACTGAAGCCTGCATGAGTGCATTACGGTTGGCAAGAGGATACACCGGTAAGAATAAGTTTATCAAATTTGAAGGTTGTTATCATGGTCATGCTGATTCATTTTTAGTAAAGGCAGGAAGTGGTCTCGCTACATTCAATATTCAAACAGTACCGGGTGTAACCGGCGGCGTGAGTAATGATACCTTAACCTGTGCTTACAATGATTTAGACGCAGTAAAGAAATTAGTAGCGGAAAACAAAAATGAAATTGCGGCGATCATTATAGAACCGGTTGCGGGTAATATGGGTTGTATTCTACCGAAAGAAGGGTACCTGGAAGGGCTGAGAATGATTTGTGATGAAGAAAATATAGTTTTCATTTTCGATGAAGTAATGACAGGATTCCGTTTAGCACAAGGTGGCGCCCAGGAAAGATTAAAAGTAAATGCGGATTTAATTACTTACGGTAAAGTAATTGGAGCAGGTATGCCGGTTGGTGCATTTGGAGGAAAGAAAGAAATTATGGAGCATATTGCTCCCCTTGGAAAAGTGTACCAGGCCGGCACATTGAGCGGCAACCCAATTGCAATGATTGCCGGTTATACGTTATTGAAAGAGTTAAAAAACAACCCTTCTATTTATAAAGAGTTGGAAGAAAAAGCTGCTTACCTTAAAAAAGGACTGCATGAAGTATTGAAGCCTTCGGGTCAGCAGTATATTATTAATCAGCTTGGCTCTATGATCAGTATACACTTCAGCGATAAGCCTGTTGTTGATTTTGCTTCAGCCGCGTCAGCGAATAATACTTTATTCAATAAATATTTTCATCATATGCTCAATGAAGGAATTTATTTACCACCTTCCGCATTTGAAACATGGTTTTTGAGTAATGCGCTGAGTTATGATGATTTGGATAATACAATAAAGGCAACTGAGACTTTCTTCAGAAAGGAAAGCTAAAGTGATTCCAGAAACTTTACCAAGGCGTTCCTATCCGCTGCTGACATCGCCTTTACTTTATTCCGACTCGCTTCTGCTTCACCACCATGCCACATTGTAGCTTCAAGCAGGCTTCTTGCACGGCCATCATGCAGGAAATTATTATGGCCGTTTACTTTCTGTGTGAGGCCGATTCCCCAGAGCGGGGCTGTACGCCATTCTGTTCCGGTTGCTTTAAAGTCCGGACGGTTGTCGGCAAGATCCGCACCCATATCATGCAGGAGCAAATCGGTATAGGGATGTATTAACTGATTGCTGACTGCGGGAAACGTAACGTTCACTGCCGTATGTAAATCGGGCATATGACAAGACGCACAACCTGATTGAATGAATAATTGCTTGCCTTGTTTTACAGCATCATCCGCTGCATTGCGGCGAACAGGTACGGCCAGGGTCTTTACATAAAACTCCACGGCATATAATAAGCTGTCGGTTAATTCAGGATCATCCCCGCGTCCATCATACTGTGGTTGACCATAACTGCTTTCTTTCGGGAATACAGATGTGGTCACACCAATATCTCCGTTATAAGCAGCAGCAACCTGCTGCAAAAGCGAGGGCTGGTTTGCTTTCCATCCAAAGCGGCCCAGTGTTGTTGTACTTTTTACAGCATTCCAGACATAGTTTGCTTTACCGCTGATGCCATCACCGTTTGCGTCATTCTCATCCACTCTTGATAAAATATCAGCATCACTAACGGCCTCGAGTAGCCCAAGACCAAAAACAGGCGCCGCTACCCGTGGAGACAGCATCGCATTACCGGGAAATGAAGTATACGCGTTATTTAAAGTATATGCCGGAAAACGAAGTTTATATGCAGTGCCATCATCAAAGTAAAAAGTTTGCTCATTATAAGCAATATTTACATCAGCCTCTTTGGCAACTCCTACTGTGGAACGGTTCTGTACCTGGTCGCCAAAACCCGGAACAGGGTTCGGGCCACCATGCTCATTTTCACCGGGTATGCTTATGCGAAATAACATCAGCACAGATGTATCTCCTGTGCCCGGTACTTTACCTCTTCCATCACCAATATGACAGGAAGCGCAGGATACATTATTGAATAATGGGCCGCGTCCTGGATTTGTAGGAGCAGGCGCTGACACAAAAGTTGCTTCAAACTGTATATCGCCAATTTCATGTACCCTTTCTAATCCTTCGGCTAAAGTGGGAAACACATGACTAAATGAACTGCTGTTCTGATCATACACAGTTTGCGCCCCGCCACTCAGCCACTCGCTATCTTCTGTAGAGTAAGTTTGATCATATTTTTTACAAGCTACCTGTATCGCTGCAATAGCAACAGCGATTAAACAACAAACCTTATATGTCCTTCTTATCTTCATTTTCATAGAAAATGAGTGATGAGTAATCAGTAATGAGTTTGAAATACCCCGACTGATTACTCATTATATCGATTATTGACCGTACTGCTGTACAAATGGTTTTAATTTTGTTTCCAGTGTCTCTGCCAGGTCATTTATTTTAGCCATCGCATTTGAAACCTGTGTCTGCTGTGTTAATATGGCTTCGCCAAAAGGAACTGAAATAGCAGTAAGGGAGTTTACTGCAGCCGAATGTTTCTCTTTGATTTCATTATCCAGTGATAAGTTATAATTGCGTACGAGGTCTTCTATCCCATTCCCATCACTTGTGAATTTGCCCTGGTACATGGCCATTATTCCTTTGATATTATTGGTAAAATCAATGATTGAATTTTTTGCAAAAGGGCTTTCTTCCTGTGTGGGGTCCTGTAAATCGAAAGGATCTTTAATTTTTCCGTTAGCTACTTCATCACAGATACCTGCCATTCCATCTACCAAAGCTTCGTATGCAGATTTTGTTGTGGGATAATCTGTATTACCCGTGGCGCCGGCAGTGGCAAATTTATTGGCGTACCCACCGGTCCAGCTTGCTTTAACATTACTGCAAAGAGTGTTCAGGTTTTGCGACAGTGCTAGCAGGAATTCCCTCTGTCTTGCTGTAAACTGCGCAGCCGTTTTGTTGCCATCCTGGCCCCATAACAAGTACTCAATAGGGTGGAAGCCTTTTGAAGATTCTTCCAATGCGTTTACATAATCTTCATTCAACTCATCGGAGCCATTTAAAATAACATCAAGGTCATTAAAATCAACGGGCCATGTATCTATACGGGGATCAATATTATCAGCTTCTACAGGTCCGATCAGCCACGCTTCTGATTGTTCCCAGGTTTGCCGGATACTTTTCCATAATGTACGGCAAGCCTCAAGATTCGCATCATTTGTTGTGGTGTTCAGCGTTTGGACT
>Ga0207689_10004363_pt1 | contig 12876 bp, 9 predicted proteins | sample KBSMisM52_FD_184312 | JGI IMG/M metagenome (GOLD analysis project Ga0207689, IMG submission 184312) | Miscanthus rhizosphere microbial communities from Kellogg Biological Station, Michigan, USA - KBS Miscanthus M5-2 (SPAdes) (version 2) | ecosystem: Host-associated > Plants > Roots > Rhizosphere... | reverse complement strand
AGCGCCAAGGCGGTGCGCGAGGTGGTGGCAAACCCCAGCGGCGCGACCGAAGTGGCCGCGAAGGCCAGCAGCAAAAGTCCCGCAATCAATATCAATCGAAAGGGAGAGGCTTCGAGCCACAGGTTGCGCTGCAATTCCGGATTCATGCGCCGCCGCCCGTCTGCGCGAAATAGACATCCTCCAAGGCGCGCGCATCTTCGGTGAAATCCGCCACGGCGAAGCCGGCGCCGACGAGTGCCGCCAACAGCCGCGCCCTCGCCGGGGGATCGGCAGCGATCTTCACCAACGCATGGTCGGGAGCGCACTCCAAAATTTCCGCTCCCTGTCCCACAAGAAAGTCCTTGAGATCTTCGCGCGGCACGGCCAGGCGAAGGCGCAAGCGCGCCCCGGTCTTGAGCGCAATGCTTTGGCCGCCGGCAATGCGGCCATGATCCACGATCACCATGCGGTCGGAATAATCTTCCAGCTCCGCCAGAATGTGGGACGACACCACAAGGGTCATGCCGCTGTCCCGCAGGGAAAGCAGCAGATTGGAAAGGTCCCTCCGCGCCTGCGGATCAAGTCCGGCCGCCGGCTCGTCCAGCAACAGCACCTTGGGCTGATGCACGATGGTCTGGGCAATTGCCAACCGCTGCCGCAGTCCACGCGACAAGGCTCCGGCCGACTGATTCAGGCGATCGGATAGGCCGACTTTAGCCGCGGCGGCTTCTGCCGCGCCGGCAGCCGCGCCGGGGGCGATGCCATGCGCACGGGCGGCATAGTGAAGGCAGCGGCGGACCGGCAAGGCATCATAGAGGCCGAAAAAATCCGGCAGATAACCCAGCCGCGCGTGAATGGCGCGCGGCGCACTGCGCGTGTCCAATCCATCGATTGTCACACTGCCTGCATAGGGTGTTTCCAGCGCCGCCATGCAGCGCAGCAGTGTGGTCTTGCCTGCCCCATTGGGCCCCACAAGGGCCGTGATGGAGCGCCTAACAATTTCGAGGCGAATGCCGGCGAGCGCCCGATGACCGGGATATTCGAAGACCAAATCGCGAATTTCGATCATCGCTAGGGTTATAACCCTTTGCCATCAAAGGGACAATTTAAGGAATCGTTTGGCAATTCCCTTGTAATTGATGTCCGTTCGGGCCAGAAGAAGGCACAATTTTTCGGAGATTCCATGCGCATCGCCATCATCGGCACAGGATATGTGGGGCTGGTCTCGGGCGCTTGCCTGTCGGAATTCGGACATGAGGTGATCTGCATCGACAAGGATGCCGGAAAAGTTGCAACTCTGAAAGACGGTGGAATCCCCATTTTCGAGCCCGGCCTCGAGGATGTCGTTGCGGTCAATTCCAAGGCGGGCCGGCTGTCCTTCACGACCGACCTGAAGGGGGCGGTCAAGGAGGCGGAAGCCGTGTTCATCGCCGTGGGAACGCCGAGCCGCCGGGGTGACGGGCACGCCGATCTGTCTTATGTCTTCGCCGCGGCTGAGGAAATCGCGGAATCTCTCACTGGCTATACCGTTGTGGTGACCAAATCCACCGTTCCGGTGGGCACCAGCCGCAAAGTGGAAGAGATCATCCGCAGAAAGCGTCCCGATGCCGACTTCGACATGGCGTCCAATCCGGAATTTCTGCGCGAGGGCTCGGCGTTGGAGGATTTCCGCCGCCCCGACCGGGTGGTGGTGGGCTGCGACACCGAGCGGGCTCGCGCCGTGATGCGGGAAGTCTACCGTCCGCTGTATCTCAACGAGACGCCCATCCTCTTCACCAGCCGCGAATCCAGCGAGCTGATCAAATATGCAGCCAATGCCTTCCTGGCGACCAAGATCACTTTCATCAATGAAATGGCGGACATCTGCGAGAAGGTGGGCGGCAATGTCCAGGATGTGGCGCGCGGCATCGGCCTGGACGGACGCATCGGCGGCAAATTCCTGCATGCGGGTCCCGGATATGGCGGCTCCTGCTTTCCCAAGGACACGCTGGCCTTGGTACAGACCGCGCAGGAACTCGGCGCTCCCTGCCGCATTGTCGAGGCTGTGGTGTCGGTCAACGACGAGCGCAAACTCGCCATGGCGCGTAAAATCGAAGCCGCTTTCGACGGCGTCAAAGGCAAGACCATTGCCGTGCTGGGTTTGACCTTCAAGCCGAATACCGACGACATGCGCGATGCGCCGTCCCTGGTGATCCTGCCCTATTTGCAGAAAGCGGGCGCGACGATCCGGGCTTTCGACCCGGAGGGCCACAGGGAAGCCGCCAAGCACATGCAATTAAAGTATTGCGCTGATGCCTATGAAACGCTGGAAGGCGCGGACGGCGTGGTGATCCTGACCGAATGGAACGAATTCCGCGCGCTGGACTTTGCCCGCGTCAAGGCGGCCCTGAAAACGCCGCTGATGGTGGACTTGCGCAACATCTACCGGCCCGCTCAAATGGGCGAAGCCGGCTTCCATTATGTCAGCGTGGGACGTCCCGACGTTCGGTAAAACGGCCGCCGCAGCGCAAGCAACAGGGGCACGATGAGTATTTTGATTACCGGCGGGGCCGGCTATATCGGAAGCCACATGGCGCACCACCTTATCGAGGCGCGCCAGGAGATTGTCGTGCTGGACAATCTCAGCACTGGTGTCGCGGAAAACCTGCCCAAGAATATCGCCTTCGTTCGCGGCGACATTGCCGATCAGGCTCTCGTTTCAAACCTGATCGAGAAGTACAAGATCGACTCGGTCATCCATTTTGCCGGTTCGGTGGTGGTGCCGGAATCGGTGGAGAAGCCGTTGGACTATTATGCCAACAACACCGCGGGCGCCCGTTCCCTGATCGAGACCTGCGTCCGTCACACCGTGCCCAATTTCATTTTCTCTTCGACCGCCGCGGTCTACGGCTCGCCGCCCGTCATTCCGGTTTCCGAGGATGGTCCAACCATACCTCTCAGCCCTTATGGCCGATCCAAGCTGATGACAGAATGGATGTTGCAGGATACGGCAGCTGCCCATCCGTTGAAATTCGGAATCCTGCGATATTTCAATGTGGCAGGCGCCGATCCGAAAGGCCGCACCGGACAATCGACCCCGCGCGCGACGCATCTGATCAAGCGCGCTTGCCAGGTGGCGACCGGCCAGGTCCCGCGTCTCACGATATACGGCACCGATTACGACACGCCCGATGGCACCGGAGTACGGGACTATATCCACGTCTCGGACTTGGTCGATATCCATCACCGTGTGCTGGACCATTTGCGCAATACGGGCCAATCCCTCCTGCTCAATTGCGGCTATGGCCGCGGTTTTTCCGTGCGGGAGGTCGCGGCCACCGTCCAGCGTGTATCCGGACATCACCTTGAGATCGAAGAAGCCCCTCGCCGCCCTGGCGACCTGGCGAGCGTGGTCGCAGAAACGGCCAAGCTGTCCCGGATTCTCGGCTGGAAGCCCCGATACAATGACCTGGACGTCATCGTTACCACGGCCTTGCAATGGGAAAAAAAGCTGAAACAGCAATTGGACCATGCAGGCGCGAACCCGGCGGCCCGATAAGGTCCGAAAGCGAGCCAGCCCCCGACGCATGATTAATCTTCGTTAAGGACTTGGTGCGGATTCATGGGCATGGCCCCATGTCTTAACGAATGCCCAATACTTTCATTCGATACTCACCTCAGAACATTGCCGAGGTGGCCTATGCATTCCTATCAGCCTGGTGAAGTCGTTTGCCTGAAGTCGGGCGGTCCGGACATGACGATCGAAACCGTACAGCAAGTCGGCGAGGTGACGACCGTCACCTGCGTCTGGTTTGTCGACAAGACGCTTTATCGCACCGACCTGCCGGTCTCCGCTCTTACCGGCGCGATGTGGCCGATCGCGGCCTGATCGAACGGGTCCACGTCACAGGCGGATACGACCGCGGCGGCCGACCACACCTTGAATCCCAGCAGCGCATCGCGAACCGGCTGCCGGCTGGCGAACGCTTCGAAAGACCGTCCAAGACCAAAGGCGCGCGCAAGCGGCCGCCGATACCAACGCTAATCCGGCCTTCCGCTGCGCCAGGGCCTTCGTTGCTTGGGCTCGGAGTTGGAACCATCTCGCGGCGCCGCGCGGTCGTTTCGGATGTACTGCCAGACGACCCACGCCACGGCAAGGGTGGCCAAGGCGTACCATGCTCCGCTCATCCAGACCGCCTCAAAATTTCGCCTTTCTGAATACCCAAAACCGTCGCGTTAATCGATAAGAATATTGCAAAAACAGCCGCGGATGGCACATATATGGCACCCTGTCAGCGAATGAGAGTCAGCGGTCACAGCGACGGGGCCGGAGTTTCGGGGTGGCCAATGTCCATCAGTCCTTGCACGCGGGAGAGGCTTCTTGACCTCGACTAGAAGCCCGCTTTCCCGCTCGGCCATGTTGCCTGCCTCGGCGACCGAAATCGTTCGCTTCCCGCACGATTCCCTTCCAAAGCTCATTTGCATCGTCGATGCGGAAGAAGAGTTCGACTGGAACGCACCCTTCGCAGCGTCCAACAATTCCGTCACCACCATCGCCGCCCAGTCAAAGGCTCAGGCGATCTACCGGCGATTCAATCTCGTGCCGACCTATGCGGTGGATTATCCAGTCGCCTCGCAAGAGCGCGGCTATCGGCCATTGCGGGAATTCCTGGAAGCAGGGCGTTGCGAGATCGGCGCCCAGCTCCATCCATGGGTTACTCCTCCTCACGAAGAATTGCTGGGCGAGGAAAATTCGTTCGCCTGCAACCTGCCGCGGGAGTTGCAGTTCCGGAAAATCGAAGCTTTGACGGCGATGATAAGTCAGAATTTCAATGTTTCGCCCAAGCTGTTTCGGACCGGACGGTATGGGGCCGGCCCTGAGACACCGAGGCTGCTCCAGGAATTCGGCTACGAAATCGATTGCAGCGTGTTGCCGGGACCCAGCATCACAAAATCCAGTCCGGATTATTCGGGCGCGCCATCGGAACCTTATTGGCTGGGCGCGGAGCGCCGCCTGCTGGAAATCCCGGTGACGGCCGGCATGATCGGACCGATGCGCTATTTCCAGGATACCGCCTACCGCTCCTTCACCTCTTCGCTGAGCCGGCGAGCGCGCTTGCCGGCAATCCTTTCGCTGGCCGGGATGTTAAATCGCGCCCGCATTTCGCCCGAAGGATACAGCTTGGACCGGGCGAAGAACTTGACCAGGACCTTGATGCGTGCCGGCCAGCGTGTATTCGCGCTGACCTACCACAGCCCTTCCTTGGAACCGGGAAAGACTCCCTACACGCGCAGCCAGCGCGATGTGGAGCGCTTTTTGGCTTGGATTGAGAATTATCTCGAATTTTTCATGGACGAGTTGCGGGGAAGCCCATCGACGCCCGGAGAAATTCTGGAACTGGCAAAGAGGCAAGACGCGCGCAAGCTGGAATTCCAGACTCCGCCGCCGTCCGCTGCGATGGGCCGCAAGGATCCGAGCATCTGCGTTGTAATCCCGGCTTACAATTCCGAAACGACGATCGGGCGGGCGCTTGATTCCGTCGCGGCCCAAACTTTGCGCCCCGATCGGATCCTGGTGGTCGATGACGCGAGCGCCGACGACACCGCCGATATCGCACAGGATTATACCGGCGCAAATATCGAGGTTGTCCGCCTGGAAAAAAATCTGGGCGCGGCCGGCGCCCGCAATGTCGGTGTAGCCAAGGCGGGCACCGACCTTGTGGCCTTCCTGGATGCGGATGACGAATGGCTCCCTGAAAAATTGGAAAAACAGGTCAAGCTGATCCGGTCCGAGCCAAACTGCGTTTTTGTCTCCTGCGGTTCCAACTTGATCTCGCCCACCGGCAAGGATCTGGGCGACATTTACCGGGGACAAAGAGTCACGGCCGGCGCCGGCGCCTGGAAGGCGCTGCTGGAAGACAATTACGTGACGACACCCTCCGTTCTCGTCTGGCGCCGGGATCTCGAAGAGTTGGGTGGATTCAATCAATCGCTCAAGATCGCCGAAGACCAGGATATGTGGATACGCTTGGCGGAGCGTGGAGGTTTGGGTTACGTGTTCGAAAGCCTCGTTCTCGTTCATGAACGGCCCTACAGCCTTTCCGCCGGCTCGTTCAACGACCAGTTGACCTATACGCTTCCCATGATTGAAGGACATATCAACAGGCTTTCGAACCGGCTGACATCTCGGGAAATCAGGACAATTCTCGGCCGCCGCACACTTCGCATCGGCCAGCTCGCCTACAGCCGCGGCGCTTCCGACATAGGCCTTCAATTGATCTCGCGATCGGTGCGGATGGGGTACGGCTTTGGGGACAGCATGTTGTTCCTTGCGAGCGCGAATTCGTTCGCGGTCTGGCTCAAGAAGAATCTGTTGCGGCGATGAAACGGGCAATTCGCGGTCTGGCCAAGACGGTCGCCGTCAGAACCGGCGGCTTGAGTGCGTACCATAAGCTCAAGCATCGCGAACACTTGACGGTCATGATGTTTCACCGCGTTCTACCGGTCCATCTCATGGCCAGCGCCGATCCGGAATATGCAATCTCGACAAATTTGCTTGAAAGGCTCATGACGTTCGCGGCGGCGCACTACAACATCGTCGCTCTTGACGATGTCCTGGGATCCCACCGAAAAGAAAAACCTCTTCCACCGCGTCCACTCCTCATCACTTTCGATGACGGTTGGGACGACAATGCCGTTTATGCGGCACCCGTCTTGGCGAGCGCCAAAATACCCTGGACCTTGTTTGCGGCCTCCGATGCGGTTTCCGCGGGCGATCGTTGGTGGCAGGAGGTGCTGCTTGCCGCACTGCGCTCGGGCCGTGTGACTCACGCCGATTTGCGCGCCTGGCCTGGCCCTGAAGGGGGAACGATCGTGAGCCCTGACTCCGACTCCGACCTGGCCATTCTGATGTTGTATGGCAGCCTACCCCCCGGTAAAAGAGATGAACTGCTGAATCGTCATCTGGACGGAAATTCGATGCCGGTCACACCCCGCCACATGGCCAGCTGGGACACGTTACGCGCCTTGCAGCGGTCGGGCGTCAGTATCGGAGGCCATGGTGCCAGCCACCTTCCCTTGACCATGCTGGCCGATCCGGTTGGCGATCTTCGCGAGGCCCGGTCTGCCCTGGGTCGAGAATTGGGCAATCGCGCCTGCACCACCATGTCCTTTCCACACGGCCGTTACAGTCCCGCCATCGTCGAAGCGGCAAGGACGCTGGGTATGGAATTGCTTTTCACCAGCGATCCGGTTTTGAACGCGTGCCCAGGCGGATGGCTGGCATCCGACGTCATCGGACGAATCCCAATCTCGACCGGCTCCGTCGCCGATGGCCGCGGGCATCTGGATCCGGAACGCGTCATGCCATGGCTGATGCTGCGCCAATGAACTCAAACTTCACCCTTCCGTCCCATGCGTGACATCTGGCTGGTAGCATGGGTGGCGCTGGGGGTTGGGTTTACCTTCCGTTTTCCCTTTGTCGGCGTGCTCATTTGGGAATGGTTTTCCCTCATGAACCCGCACCGGGAAGCATTCGGCTTTTCACAGAATCTGCCCCTCAATATGATCATCGCCCTTGCCACCCTGGTGTCTTGGGTGATTTCAAAGGAACCCAAGCGCATACCGAGCAATCCCATAGTGGTGGTGCTGGCAATGTTCTTGGTCTGGATGACGTTCAATTCCTTTTTCGCATTCAACCCAACCTGGTCATGGCCATTCTGGGACCGGACCTGGAGAGTATTGCTCCTGGGATTCCTGATTACGACCATGGCCACCAACAAGGCGCGCATCGATGCGGTGATCTGGGTGGCGGTGATCTCGCTTCTCTATTTTGGCGTGAAGGGCGGCCTCTTCACGGTCCTTACGGGAGGCACTTACAAAGTCCTGGGACCGGAAAGCACCATAATTGCCGATAACAATCAGCTTGCTTTGGCGCTGCTCATGGCTATCCCCTTGGTCGAGTATTTGCGGTCAAATACCTCCTTCAAGCCGCTCTCCTGGCTTCTGGCCAGTACGATGATTTTCACGGCGATCTCGATCATCGGCAGCTATTCAAGAGGTGCTTACATCGCGATGGCGGCCATCGCGCTCATGGCATGGTTCAAGGCTCGGCGAAAGTTTGCCTTTTTAGCGATATTGGTGGTGGCGGGCGTGGCCATCTATCATTTCACCCCGCAAGAGATCATAGACCGTGCGGCCTCGATACAATCCGCCGATTCCGATGCCTCATTTCACGGCCGGTGGGTCGCCTGGCAGGTCGCAATCAAATACGCCACGGATCACTTCCCCCTGGGCGCGGGTTTTTACGGCCCCCAGCTGAATGGAATCTTCAATTACTACTTTCCTTCGGAAGGATCGCACGCCGCCCACAGCATTTATTTCCAGGTCCTGGGCGAACACGGGTGGATCGGCCTGGCTCTCTATGTTGCCCTAATCTTCTTTTCGTTTGGAACCTGCTGGCGGTTGGCCAGGACGCAACAGCAGCATTCGACCAATTGGGTCCGCAAGCTTTCCGCCATGACACAAATCAGCTTGTTTGCATTCATGGTTGGCGGCGCCGCATTGAGCATGGCCTATTACGACCTTTTCATCATCCTGGTCTGCCTCATCCCGCAAATGGCCCAGCTCTCCCAACCTGCTTCAACCAGGCGGGCGGCATTTCGCGTGAATGACAGCTTTGCGCCCACTCCCGGCCTGGCGCAGCAACCGTCATTGCGCAGTCCGGCCAAGGGTTGATTTTTCAATCGCCCGCAAGCCGGCCGCCGAAATGGCTGTCACCAGGCAGACGGCGAAAAACTGCCGCGCCATATCGCGCCGCATGACAGACAGGACCAATTTACTTATCCGCCGGCCTGATTCCCGCGTGTTTGGTCCGGCTCTGCCGGAACGCCGACGCCCTCCATAAAGACCCGCTCCGTGACGATGATTTCATGTGGCGGCGCTTCGGCACGGAAGAGTTCCTGGGTCTTCAGATTGAATGGAGGTTGATTCAATTCCACGCCGCGGCCGTGTCCGGTCCGCCAATCGAAGCGCACCTCGGCACCGACGGCCTTGTCAGGATTGACGGTCCCTGTCCGGGTAGCGGGATGACCTTCGCTCACATAGATCCAATGATAATCGGCGCGCTTGAAGAAGGATTGGATGTCGGCGTTGGGCAAATGCTGAAGCACCTGCCGCACCAGGCAAACATCGCCCTTTGGAAGCGGGTCCGATACCAGGTCGAGCTGGCAAAAGCGGATATTGGGGGCGCCGTAGACCGCACGGTTGTGGGCAACAAGTTCCGGAACGATATCGCACCCGACATATTCCAAGTCGGGCACGCTCTGCAGAAGGGCGCGGCCCACCTCGAAATCGCCGCATCCCAGGTCCACGACGCTGAGCGGGCGGCCCAATTCTTGGGAATTGCGCCGAAGCAAGTCCGCCATTTGGCGGACATAAACCCGCGCAGCCTCCCCGCGCGAGCCCACGCCGGAAAAGAATTTTGAGCGGCCATCGCCACTTCCCCACAGGTTGCGCTCATAGACATCCTGGAAGGTCCTTTGCCGTATCTCCTTTTCCGTCGGATGGATGAGCGCCAGTTTCTCCAGCGTGCGCGACACAAGGCGGGCGCCGTTCTTGGCGCGGCGCTGCAGGCCCTTAATCTTGCCGTCCGCGCGCTTGGAAGCCGACTTTTGGAACTTACGCAGTCTTTGCAGCAAGGTCGCAGCGCCGAAATCGTCGGGAAGCCCTGCAAGATAAGGGCTCGCCCAACGGTAAAAATTGGAGTTCGTGGCCCGCAGCTTTCCGGGCGTCAGGTCCTCGAGAAAATGCCAGGCATTGGATTCCCACAAGTGATTGGCGTACACGCCTTCCATGGGAATGGGCTTGTTGGAGTTGAAAATCCATTCCACATGCTCCTTGGTCCACAATGGCCAAAAGAAGGCGTTGGGCGGCAGGACAGTGATTTCGTCGGGATGCGCCTTTGCGAGCTTTACCGGAAGCTCAACCGAATGTTCGCCCCAATATGCGTCCCGGCCGGTGGAACGAAAGGATTTGTACTCCGCAAGCCAGCGCCGGAGAAAAGCGGCATTCGGTTCGGCCAGGATTACCGCATTGGCCATGCCAAGCTCGCCCTTTTCGCCCTCCTGACCCAGCACCGTGGAATGATGCAGCAGGTCGTCGAAACTGCGCTGCACCAAGACGTCGGCATCGAGATAGATGCCGCCGTGCTCGATCAGCTTTTGAAGGCGCACCACGTCCGATTGATGCGCCACATGACGCAGCGGACGTCCAAATATCTCACGAGGCGCTTCCATCAGCGACAGCGTCACTGAGCCCTTACTTAAGTCCCACCAAGGACCGGACGGCTCGAATTGGCAGTGGAAATAAACCTTTTCCGGCTTAATCCACTCGACGGCGCTTCGCAGGCATACGTAATGGATCAGGCTCCACGGTTTGCCGCCAAAATCGCGGGCCATGCCGAAGGTGTAGTGCAGTATCCTTGGAATCACCGTGAACCACCCTCTCAATCCTTGGCCATTTTGTTAAAGGACTCCATCGCGCCAAACAAGATACAAGCCGGTTGGGCCACGGCTGGAGACGGCGAAGGTGAACCTATTGCGGCTTGGCTTAAGCCCCTGTTTACCGGGGTGCTGCTTCAGTATATTGCTGCCGGCTCGCATTCATACCGAGATTGCTTGCGCAGCGGGGTAATCCTTTTGATCCTATACGATACGAGCCTTGTCATAGGTTAAGAAGGAATGGGAAATTGAGTCGCGATCGAGTTGACCATGGCTAAATCGATGCACTTGGAAGTCATTATCCCGACCTACAATCGGCATGACTCTCTTCGCCGAACGGTCATGAGCATCCTCAACTGCGAACAAGCGGATGGTTTGCGAACGACGATTCTTGTCGTTGACAACAACTCAAGCGACGCCACGCGCGAGACGGTCGCCCAACTCACGGCGCAGACAGGCGGCCAGGTTCGATATTATTTCGAGGGCAGGCAGGGACAGCCCGCCGCCATAAATGCCGGCATCGCGCAAACCTCCGGGGACTTGGTTGCATTTATCGATGACGACGAAGAGGTATTTCCGGATTGGCTGAGAGTCATTCACGACAAGTTTGTGAATGAAGAGATCGATTTTCTGACCGGTCGTTGCGTGCCCGTCTGGCACGGGCCCATCCCGGACTGGCTACCGCCATCTCGCTACGGCATCGTGGGTCTTGTGGATTATGGTGAGGTGCCGTTCTCCATCACCGACATGAACAGAGCACGGATGTTCGTCGGTGGAAATTCCGTTGTGCGGCGGGAGCGTGTCGTTCAGGTGGGGGGATATTCTGAATGGCTGACCTACGGCAACGATGCCGAATTTGGCATCAAGCTTGCCAATTCCGGAGCAACAGGACTGTATTGTCCGGAGCTGCGCGTCTATCACGACATCCCGATCAGCCGAGTCACCAAAGCCTATGTCCGCAAGCGCGCGATGATGAACCACATGAATACGGTGCAGATACGCAAGCGCTGGCGAACGCTTGATCAGCTGGTACTGGGATTTCCGGTACGGCTGGCCTACTACAAGGTGGTCAAACTTGCGGAGCAATCGTGGAAGGTTGCCACGGGGAAAACAGGCTCGTGGGAAGCATTCGATTGCGAACTGATGCTGTGGGACCTGCTCGGATACGCTCGCGGGTGGAGCGAATGGGACCGCTTCTGGGGCCCTCGGCTCATGCGATAGCCGGCCCGCCTGCCGTCTGAACGCTAAACCGTGGGGCATCCCGCGCCCGGCCGCGCCCTGACCAGACCGGAGCGCCCCTGCGCACGAAAGGGACACCAAAAGGAACAGGGAGACGCGGGTGACCGGGCCTGTTAATCATTGAGTACGCGGTCTCGAACTATTATTGCGGTGCCAACATAAGTTAATTAAAGCGGCGGTAGCATGAATCAGGGGCGGAACGTCGCCGTCTGCGCCAGCGGGCTGGCCCGATCATTCGACGCCAATTCAGGGAATGTCTGATCATGCGGCTTGAACACATCCTCATCCGTGGTCGGCGCGCAAATCTGCCATGAGCGATCCGATGCAAAATCAAGCTGCCGAAATCCGCGCCGATGGCCGTGCCATGGCCATCGGATCGGGCTGGATGGTCGCGATGCGTTGGGCAGTCCGGGGCATCGGCCTTGTCAGCACCATGATCCTGGCGCGCCTCCTGACGCCCCAGGACTTCGGCTTGGTCGCCAAAGCGATGCTGGTCATCGGGATGCTTGAAATCATGGCGGAGACGGGACAAAGGCTCGCGATCATACGCCACAGCCAACCTACGCGGGCGCATTACGACACCGCCTGGACCATCGGCCTCATTGTCAACGGCACGCTGGCATTGGCCATGTTTGCTGCCGCGCCGCTGGCAGAATTGGTATTTCACGAACCGGGGGCGGTTCCGGTGGTACGCATCCTGGCGCTGCGGACATTGCTGAACGGACTCGAAAATATCGGCACGATTGACTTTCGCCGCAACATGCAGTTCGGCAAGGACTTTCAATACAACATTATCACGAAATTGCTGTCCTTTGCCGTCACGATTTCGCTCGCTTTCCACTTTCGCAATTACATCGCGCTGGTTGGCGGAATTGTAATCGGGCAGGTTATCCTGGTTGCCGTCAGCTACGTCATCAGCCCTTACCGGCCGCGTCTTTCCCTGGCCACCGCGGCGGAGCTCTGGTCCTTCTCAATTTGGGTCCTAGTGGCATCGACAGGCAATTATATTCTGGGCCGCCTCGATCAGTGGGTCCTCAGCACCCAGGCCTCGGCTTCCCTGATGGGCAAATACTCCGTCGGCAGCGAACTGGCTCAACTGCCCTCATCTGAAGTCGTTGCACCCGCCACCCGCGCCCTTTACCCGGCCTATTGCCGACTGTTTGCGAAATCGCTCGACGAA
>Ga0207689_10004362_pt1 | contig 12880 bp, 7 predicted proteins | sample KBSMisM52_FD_184312 | JGI IMG/M metagenome (GOLD analysis project Ga0207689, IMG submission 184312) | Miscanthus rhizosphere microbial communities from Kellogg Biological Station, Michigan, USA - KBS Miscanthus M5-2 (SPAdes) (version 2) | ecosystem: Host-associated > Plants > Roots > Rhizosphere... | reverse complement strand
ACGAGCACGGGCCGCGCAGTCCGCGACATCTGCAACGTGACCAAGGCGTTGCCCGAGTTGCTCGGCACCGCGCGTGTCGACTCCTGCGACGTCACGGAGAAGTGGACCACCGTGTTCAGAGGCCTCGCGTCGTACACGTTGCCGAAGATCGGCGTGCTCGTGAGCGCCAGCATGCGATCGCTCGAGGCCATACCTGGCGGCGGCGTGGCCACCAACGGGGGCTCGCTGGCCGCAAACTACGTCGTGCCGAACACCGTGATCCAGGACGCGCTCGGCCGCCTGCCGGCCAACGCGCTGGCGAGCGGAACGACGACCGTGAATCTGCTGAATCCTGGTGAGCTCTACACGCTGAAGCGCATGAATCTCGTCGACATGCGCTTCGCGAAGATCCTGCGATTCGGCGGCACGCGGACGGACGTCGGTGTGGACCTCTACAACCTGTTCAACTCGAACGTCACGACCGCTTACCAACAGACGTACGAGTACCGCACGAACGGCGCTGCCTGGCTCACGCCGACGGCGATTGCGGCACCGCGTCTCGCGCGCTTCAATGTGACGTTTAACTTCTAAACTGGGGAGCGGTAGAGGCGGAGGCAACGGACCGACACGGAGCAACGGAGACACGGAGGACGAACGGAGCCATGCCGGTGAGGCCGGCCGTTCGGCCGGCCGCTGGATAGAGCGACACCGCAATTCACAAGCCTTTCGCGATCGTTTGTGGCTTGTGATTGCGGGGGCGCTCTATCCAATCCGCGCGAAGCGCATCACCGGCATGGACTCCGTTCGTGCTCCGTTCCGCCGTTGCTCCGTGTCATGCCGTTTCCTCCGCAACCTCCGTTCGCCTCCGGCATTTAGGAGGGTCTCCCACGAAATGGAGCGGCGAAGCCGCGGTCATTGATTGTCGAAATCAGTCAACTTCTTTCGATCTAAACGAGTTAGCGCCCGGGCCCTGACCCCGGCGTTCCGGCATGGCACGTGCTCTTCCGAAGCTGGCAAGGTCTATATGGCAAAACGCATGATTGCCCTCTTGGCGCTTTTGTTCGTCTCCTGTGGCTCAGCGGCGCAGCAAACGGCGCAGCAGCCGGCCACGGGCACGCTCGATCAGATGCTCGCGCCGATCGCGCTCTATCCGGATCCGCTCCTGGCGCAAATGATGATGAGCGCGGTCGATCCCGCGAAGGTGTCCGAGCTCGACCAGTTTCTGCGGTTGAGCACCAATCTGAAAGGCACCGAGCTTCAGAACGCCGCGGTGAAGGCGGGGTTTGACGCGAGCTATGTCGCGTTGGCGATATTCCCGCAGGTCGTCACGTACATGGCGCAGAACATCGAGTGGACGAAATCGCTGGGACAGTGGTTCACGAACGATCGGAACGCGTTGTTCGACAGCATCCAACGATTGAGGGCGCAAGCGGCGAGCGTCGGGACGCTCAAGAGCACGCCGCAGCAGGAGGTCCAGAAGAAAACGACCGAATCCGGGCAGCAGGTCATCGTCATCGAGCCGACGAATCCGCAGATCGTCTACGTCCCGCAATACAACCCGCAGGTCGTCTACACGCAACCTCCAACGACGACCGTGATCGTTCAGGAAGATAACGATGCCGATGTCGCGGTCGCGGCCGGCCTGATTGGGTTTACTGCCGGCATTGCGATAGGCGCGGCCATGGACAACAACTACTACTACGGTCCATATGGCTGGCACGGTGGCGGCTACATGTATGCCAACGCCTGGGACGACTACTACGACCACCGGGAGGACGCGCGCGAGGACTATATCGATCACCGCGAGGATCTCGCCGAGGAGCGAACCGACCGCCGTGAGAATACCCAGGAGCAGCGCACCGAACGTCAGGAGAACCGTCAGGAGAGTGGACGGCAGGCGACCGACGCGCAGAAGCAGCAGGCACAGCAGCGGTCTCAGGAGCGGCAGTCACAACGCACCTCGACACAGGGTGCCTCGACGCAGAGCGCCTCGACGCAGCGCAGTCGCACTGGAAGCACAGAGGCTCGCGGCTACAGCAGCGGGTCGGCGGCGACTCAGTCGACGCAACGGAGCTCGGACGCCTTCTCCGGTTACTCGAGCGGCTCCTCGGAACGCGCCACCAGTTCTCGAGGGCAGGCAAGCCGCAGCAGCGCTGCGTCGCGTGGAGGAGCTTCGCGTAGCGGCGGTGGGCGCCGGCGATGACCTACGCGTTTGCAAAGGTGGTCGACATGGGCATGAAGAATCGATCGGGCAACGTCCGCAGGGTCATCTGGCCGAGCCTCGTCGTCTGGTGCACGTGCGCGCTGGTAGCAGCTCCCTCGTTTTCGAGCAGCGCCGCGGCCCAGGCGGCCCGTCAGTTTGCGTCGCCTGAAGAAGCCGTCAAGGCGCTGATCGACACGGTCAAGGCGGGGAAGGTCGACGATCTCGTGGCTATTTTCGGGCCAGAGGGCAAGGAGTTGATCGAATCCTCGGATCCCGCGACCGCTCGCCAGAACCGACAGGTGTTCACCGTCGCGGTGGCCGAAAAGTGGCATCTCGAGGATACGACGCCGGATTCCAAGACGCTCGTGATTGGCAACGAGGACTGGCCGTTTCCTGTACCGATCGTAAAGGCGGGAACCGGGTGGCACTTTGATACGGCGGCGGGGAAGGAAGAGGTGATCGCGCGGCGGGTCGGGCGCAACGAGCTCGCCGCCATTGCCACAGCCCATGCGTACGTGACCGCGCAACTACGCTATGCGGAACAGGGCCATGACGGGAACCCCCCCGGCGTACACGCCACGAAGTTCGCCAGCGATCCCGGGAAGGAAAACGGTCTGTACTGGCCGGTGAAAAAGGGTCAGAAGCGAAGTCCACTCGGGGATCTGGTCGCGCAGGCGGCGACAGAAGGTCGGGCGGTGGGTGGCGATCGCTCGCAACCATCACCCTACAATGGCTATTACTTCAAGATCCTGACGTCACAGGGATCTGCCGCAGCCGGCGGGGCGAAGCAGTACGTCGTCAAGGGCATGATGTCCGGCGGATTCGCACTGGTCGCGTGGCCGGCTCAATATGACGTGACCGGCGTCATGACCTTTATCGTCAATCAGGACGGCATCGTCCATGAAAAGGATCTCGGAGCGGGCACGGACGCCACTGCGCGAAAGATGACGGCCTACAATCCCGACTCATCCTGGCGCCGGGTACAGTGATTTGTCTCGCGACCAGCATCACAATCCTGCAACCCGATACGCGTCGCTCTATCAAATCAATACGAGAGTCTGGCTGACCGAGCTTTCTCGCGGCCTGGGGCGATCGGCCACGCTCGACGACATTCCTGACACCGAGCTCGATCGGCTCGTTGCGATGGGATTCGATTGGATCTGGCTATTGAGTGTCTGGCAGACCGGTCCAGCGGGGCAGCATGTCTCCCGCGGCAAACTTGAATGGCGAAGGGAATTCGAGGAGACGCTGACCGATCTTCGTGAAGAAGATGTCGCGGGGTCAGGGTTTGCGATCACCGGCTACACCGTGCATCAGCGGTTGGGAGGCGATGCTGCGCTCGCGCGTCTGCGCGGCCGGCTGCGCACGCGCGGCCTGAAGCTGATGCTCGACTTCGTACCGAATCACACCGGTCTCGACCATCCCTGGGCTCAGGTCGATCCTGAGTACTACATCCAGGGAACCGAGGCCGATCTCGAGCACGCGCCGCACAACTACACGCGGATCGCGCGCGCGGACGGCGACGTGATCCTGGCTCACGGCCGCGACCCGTACTTTCCCGGCTGGCCGGACACGCTGCAACTCGACTACAGCAATCCGACGACGCAGGGCGCGATGATTGCGGCGCTGATGAAGATTGCCGGTCAATGTGACGGCGTGCGCTGCGACATGGCGATGCTCGTACTCCCGGACGTGTTCGAGCGAACGTGGGGCCGGCGGCCGCAGCCGTTCTGGCCGCGGGCGATCCGCTGTGTTCGAGAGAAGGTGGCTGACTTCTGCTTCATGGCGGAGGTCTATTGGGATCTCGAGTGGACGCTGCAGCAGCAGGGTTTCAACTACGCGTACGACAAGAGGCTGTACGACCGCTTGCGCGAGGGGCATGCCCGGCCGGTGCGTGAGCACTTCCACGCTGGACTCGATTACCAGGACAAGCTGGCCCGGTTTCTTGAGAACCACGACGAGCCGCGCGCCGCCGCGACGTTTCCTCCAGCGATTCATCAGGCGGCAGCAGTCATCACGTTTCTTTCGCCGGGGCTGCGCTTCTTTCACCAGGGACAATTTGGTGGGCGGCTGAAACGCATCTCGCCACACCTGGTCCGTGCGCCAATCGAATCGACGAACGAAGCGTTACACCAGTTCTACGACCGGCTGCTCTCTCTACTGCGCCGCCCAACTCTTCGCGACGGCCAATGGCAGCTGCTCCATTGCGCTCCGGCATGGGAAGGCAACTGGACGTGGGATAACTTCGTGATATTCGCCTGGCAGGGAAGCGATGGTGATCGCGTGCTCGTGACGGTGAACTTCGCGGACCATCAGAGCCAGTGTTATGTCTGCCTGCCGTTCGCCGAATTGGCCGGCCAGTCTGCGCGACTGACCGACCTGATGGGATCTGCCGTCTTCGACCGCGACGGTCATGACGTGCTATCGCGTGGTATGTATCTCGACGTCCCCGCCTGGGGCTATCACGTTTTCGAAATTTCCTGAAGGTTGCCGCGGGGGCTGAAGCCCCCGCTCTACGTTCTACGGATAATTCGATCAACGCCCGACTCCAATTCCCAACTCCGAAGCGGCTCGCGTGTTTGGGAGTTGGACGTTGGAAGTTGGGAGTTGTATTAAGTCTGCACGTGTTCTCCGGCCACCTGCTCCATCATCATCCGCGTCTGCAGTTTTCGGCGTTCGGTCTCCAGAATCGTCTTCGCGTCCAGTCGCCCGTAGAGGTCGAGAAGCGGCGCGACGAGGCCCGTCCATCCCGTCTGGTGGCTGGCCCCCAGGCCGGCTCCGTTGTCGCCGTGGAAGTACTCGTAGAAAAGGATCAGGTCCTTCCAGTGAGGATCGTTCTGGAACTTCTCTGTGCCTCCGTAGACCGGTCGTTTCCCTTCGGCGTTGCGCAGGAACGTGCCTGCCAGCCTGCGCGACAGTTCCTGGCTGGCTTCGAACAACGTCATGTAGCGCCCGGAACCGGTCGGACACTCCACCTTGAAGTCATCGCCGTAGAACGTATACAAGTTCAGCAACGCCCTGATGATGAGGATGTTGACAGGCATCCAGACCGGGCCCCTCCAGTTCGAGTTTCCTCCGAACATTCCCGTGTTCGATTCGGCGGGAAGATACTGCACGCTGTACTCCTGGTGGCCGACCCAGAACTTGAACGGGTGCTCCAGGTGATATCGAGAGAGCGAACGGATGCCATATGGCCCGAGAAACTCGCTTTCATCGAACAAGTAGGCGAGTACCCGTTCGAGCTTCTTTTTGTTGAGAATCGAAAGCAGACGCCGGTTCTTGTACCCAATGAACCCCTGGTCTGTGGGAGCGATGTGTGAGAGCACTTCCTTGTGACGCTTCCTTGCGAGCTCGATCAACTCCTTCAGCCTTGGGTGATTCGCGACCACGCCTTCTTCTTCGAAGACGGTCGAGGCACAGAGCGGCAACAACCCGACCAGCGACCTCACTTTCAGGCGATTCGCTTCGCCGCCCGGCAGGCGCAGCAGGTCGTAGAAAAAACCGTCCTCCTCGTCCCACATCTCGTCGTGATTGTCACCGATGCGATCCATGGCATAGGCGATCCACATGAAATGCTGGACGAACTTGAACGCATACTCCTCGTATATCGAGTCGTAATCGCAGAGGATCAGCGACATCTCGAGCATGCACTGACAGTAGAAGGCCATCCAGGCCGTCCCGTCCGCCTGTTCGAGCGAGCCGCCGGTCGGAAGCTCCGCGCTGCGGTCGAATACACCGATGTTGTCCAATCCGAGGAACCCGCCGGCGAAGACATTGCGTCCGCTCGGGTCCTTCCGATTGACCCACCAGTTGAAATTCAGCATCAGCCCCTGGAACGAGCGTTCCAGGAAGCGCATGTCGGCGCGCCCGAGCGTGCGCTCCATCTTGAACAGATAGAGCGTCGCAAACGCATGCACCGGCGGGTTGACGTCGCTGAAGTTCCATTCGTAGGCGGGGATCTGTCCGTTGGGATGGAAGTACAAACCGCGCAGCATCAATAGCAGCTGATCCTTGGCGAAATCGAAGTCGACGAGCGCAAGCGCGATCGTATGGAACGCCAGATCCCACGCCGCGTACCACGGGTACTCCCACTTGTCCGGCATCGAGATCACTTCGGCGTTGAGCATGTGGAACCACTCGGCGTTCCGCACGCCTGGCCGCGCCGCGTCAGTCAACGGATGACTCCGGTGCTCGCTGAGCCACTTCTCCAGATCAAAGTAGTAGTACTGCTTGCCCCACAGCATGCCGGCCAGTGCCTGGCGGTGGACGCGACGCTCGTCCTCAGAGAGCGATTTTGGCGTAATCCGCTGGTAGAACTCGTCCGCTTCCTGAATCCTGCTGTTGACGATCTGCTCGAAGCCGCTGAATGCGTCCTTCAGCGGCACGCCCGTCAGTCGCAGACGCACCGTCTGGCTTCCGCCTCCAGGTACATCGAGTACATAGTTGGCGGCCGCCTTGGTCCCTACGTGAGCGGGATTGACCGATGCCCGGTTGCCTGTGGTGACGTAGAGATGGAAGGCATCCTTCACATAGGGTGACGCGTTGGGCTGCCCCCACAAATGCTGCGCGTTGCTTTCGTTTTCGGTGAACAAGAGCTCTGGCGCCCCATCACAACTGAGCACGTATCTTCCGAGGTCGTGATGTGACGCTTCGATCGCGCCCGGCCCCGCTGCCTTGAGCGAAGGCTTGCGGTCGTCTTCCCCCCACGACCACGTGTTCCTGAACCAGAGGGTGGGCAACAGGTTCAACCGCGCCGACTCGGGGCCGCGATTGTGCACCGTAATCTTGATGAGAATGTCTTCGGGGCCAGCCTTGGCGTACTCAACGAAGACGTCGAAGTAGCGGTCGTCGTCGAAGATGCCGGTGTCGAGCAATTCGTACTCGAGCTCTTCCCGCGACCGCATCCGGTTCTTCTCGAGAAGGTCCCTGTACGGGTACTCCCGCTGCGGGTACTTGTAGAGGTATTTCATGTAGGAGTGCGTCGGCGTGCTGTCGACGTAGAAGTAGTACTCCTTGACGTCCTCCCCGTGATTGCCTTCGCTGTTGGTGAGTCCGAACAGCCGCTCTTTCAGGATCGGGTCTCGCCCGTTCCACAGGGCGAGCGCGAAGCAGAGACGCTGCTTGTCGTCGGAGATGCCGCCGAGGCCGTCCTCACCCCAGTGGTAGGCGCGCGAGCGTGACTGATCGTGCGAGAAATACGCCCACGCATTGCCATCGTCGCTGTAGTCTTCGCGGACCGTCCCCCACTGTCGTTCGCTGAGATATGGCCCCCATTTCTTCCACGGGATCCCTGACTCCCGCGCATCATTCAACCGCGCCTGTTCCGTGACGTCGACGATTGCTGGCTTGGTCATCTCGCGTCCTTTCCGCCCTCTCTGCACGCGCTGCGGGAAGCACACTGAATGCCGATCTCGAACCAGTTTCCGGCTACGTGAAACTCCCGAAAATACGGCTCTCTGTTGCGATGAGCTCACCGAGAAAGGCGTGACGCCTCCGTCATAACGGAGGACCTCCAATACAACGGAAGTCCCGCGTACAATTCGCGGGCGTTTGCGTCGGTCGCTGTATGGCCACGCAGGCATGCAGCTTGCGGTAGAGTTCGCCTCGAACGTGACGATAGCCAGGCGTCTGGTCGTCCTGCTGACGGTGCCGCTCGTGGCGCTGCTGGGCCTTGGTGTCTTCACGCGCCTGCAGCTTGCCGAGATTGAGGAGCGGAGCCGCCTCGTTGCCGAATCCCGGATCGTCGCGCTCGCGACGCTGGGGAATCTCTCTCGCGGGTTTTCCGAACTGCGAGTCAACGTCCGCAGCTACCTGCTGGCCGAAAACGACACGCAGCGGGCGGCTGCGGGGGCGGCCTTCGATGAGGACGAGCGGGATGTCACCCGCCTGCTTCAGGAGTACGGCGACGGCCTCATCCTCGGCGACAAGGAGCGCCGGCTTTTCGACGAGTACCAGACGCTCAGCCGCGACTGGATCGGCGACGCCAAGCAGGCGATGGCGCTGCTCGACGCAGGGCAGGGTCGGGAAGCGGTTAGATTCCTGAACGGGCGCATCACCGAGCTCGGCTTCCGCCTGAGCGCCGTGTCGAACGAATGGATCGGGTATGACCAGCAGTCGGCCGCGGCCGCCGCCAGTGAATCGATCGCCGTGATCAATCGCTTTCGCCGCGACATGCTGATTGCCAACTCGGCAGCATTCGTCCTGACGCTGCTTCTCGGATTTCTGACTCTCCGACGCATCGTCACACCCATCCGGGCGCTGGAGTCGTCGGTCAAGACAATCGCCGAGGGCGATTACGCGAAAGCCGTACCGTTCGTTCGCGCCACCGATGAGACGGGCGAGCTCGCCCGCTCGATCGACATCCTGAAACAGGGCGCGGCCGCCATGGACGAACAACGGTGGGTCAAGGCCAACGTGTCCCGGATTACACGAGTGCTACAGGGCGCAAGCTCACTTCCCGAGTTCGGCCAACGACTGCTGTCCGACCTGGTGCCGATGCTGGGTGGGGGTGTGGCGGGCTTTTACTGGCTTGACGACAAGAGCAACCAGCTGCGGCGGGTGGCCGCGTACGGCGTTTCGGGCGGCGCCGACTCGGCCGGACCTATACAACTCGGCGAAGGTCTGGTTGGGCAGTGTGCACACGAGCGGAAAGCAGTGGCGCTGACCAATCTGCCTCCTGGTTATCTGCGCATTGCGTCCGGCCTGGGTCAGGCACTTCCGTCGCAGGCGACGGCGCTGCCCGTTTCGTCCAAGGACACACTGCAGGCCGTGCTCGAAGTCGCGACGTTTCGGCCGTTCACGACCGGCGAGCAGGCGTTGCTCGACGAGGTCTTGCCTGTCGTCGGGATGAGCCTCGAAATCCTGGAGCGCAATCTCCACACGCAGCAGTTGCTTGGTCAGACGCAGGCACAAGCGCACCAGCTCGAGGCGCAGGCGGAAGAACTGGTCGGCGCGAGGCAGAAGGCCGAGGAAGCGACCGAGATGAAGTCGATGTTCCTGGCCAACATGACGCACGAAATCCGGACGCCGATGAATGCCATCATCGGCCTCTCGCATCTGGCCCTCAAGACCGATCTCTCGCGGAAGCAACGCGACTACGTCAGCAAGATTCATAACGCCGGCACATCACTGCTCGCCGTCATCAACGACATCCTCGACTTCTCGAAGATCGAGGCAGGGCGGCTCGACATCGAATCGACCGACTTCACGCTCGATGACGTCATCAGCTCCGTGACCACGCTGACGGCGCAACAGGCCCACGACAAAGGGCTCGAGTTCCTGGTGCACGCCGCGCCCGGGATCCCTGAACACCTGCTGGGCGATCCGGTTCGCCTTGGTCAGATCCTCACGAACTGCATCGGAAACGCCGTGAAGTTCACCGAGCGGGGCGAAATCCGGGTCGACATCGAGTTGGTCGAACGGACTGGCGAGAAAGTGCAATTGAAGTGCTCCGTGCGTGACACGGGAATCGGCATGACCCGGGAACAGTCCGCGAAGTTGTTTCGGCCGTTCACACAGGCGGACATGTCCACCACGCGCAAGCATGGCGGCACCGGCCTGGGGCTGACCATCTGCCGGCGGCTGGTCGAGTTGATGGGTGGGCGCATCTGGCTCGAAAGCGAACCGGGTGTCGGGACGACCTTCTACTTCACCCTGTGGCTCGGTGTGGGTGAAGCGAAGGAGTCCCGCAAGATCGTTCCTGAAAAACTCGCGCGACTGCGGGCCCTCGTCGTCGACGACAACGCGGCCGCCCGCGAGATCCTGCGGGAATCGCTCAACACCATCACGGCGCGGGTGGACCTGGCCGAGTCCGGGAAGGAAGCTATTGCCGCGATTCGTGAATGCGATTCCAGCGGAGCCTACGACATCGTGTTCATGGATTGGCGCATGCCGGGCATGGACGGCCTGCAAGCCAGTCGACACATCAAGAGCGACGAGACGCTCTCGCATCAGCCGGCCATCGTCATCGTCACGGCCTTCGGACGCGAAGACATTCGCGAAGAAGCCGAGCGGCTCCAACTCGACGGCTTTCTCATCAAGCCAGTTACCAGATCGACAATCGTGGATACTCTCGTGAGTGTCTTTGCCGAGCCCGGCGAGGCCGCCCAGGTGTCAGCGGAACGAGAGCAGGAAACGCCGCTCAGGGGCGCGCGAATCCTGCTGGCCGAGGACAACGAGATCAATCAGCAGATTGCCGTCGAGCTGCTCGAGGGTGCCGGGGCCACCGTCACGATTGCTCACAACGGTCGACAAGCGGTCGAGAGCCTGTCGAACGGACCACAGCCAGCGCCATTCGATCTGGTCCTGATGGATCTCCAGATGCCGGAGATGGACGGTTATCAGGCGACGGCGAAGCTACGTTCCGACAATCGGTTCGCAACGCTGCCGGTGATTGCGATGACGGCGCACGCCACGGTCGAGGAGCGTCAGCGTTGTCTCGATGCCGGCATGAACGACCACATTGCCAAGCCGATCGATCCCGCGACGTTGTTCGAGACCGTCGGACGATTCTACAAACGCGCGGAGCGTGCCGCCCCCGATCGTCTGCACCAGGTCGCCGATCTCGACGCCGGCGCCGGGCTGTCGCGAGTCGGCGGCAACAGGAAGCTGTACCTCAAGCTGCTTCGTCAGTTCGTCGAGAACCAGGGTACGGCGGTCGCACGTGTGACCGAGGCTCAGGGAGCAGGCGACCGGCAGACAGCGGAACGACTCGCGCACACGCTCAAAGGAGTGGCGGGCAATATCGGCGCCACGGAGGTGCAGTTCGCAGCGGGCGCCCTGGAGAAGTGCATTCGTGACGGCGCCGCTGAAAAGGACGTCGAGACGGCGAAGCGGCGCGTCGCCGCAACGCTCGATCCGTTGGTAACCGCGCTACGAGCGCTCCCAGAGGTGTTCCCCGCCGAAGACAAGGTGAATCCCACGACGCCGACGAGCGTTCAGTTGCCTCAGAGCCGCGAAGCGGCAGGACGCCTCACCACACTACTTTCCGAGTTCGATCCGGGCGCAGCCGACTTCGTCGAAGCGAATCAGGCGGCGCTGCGGCCACTGTTTGGCGACGCGGGCTGGCCGGAATTCGAGAAGCTCGTTCAGGGTTACGCCTTCGCCGATGCTCAGACGCGATTGGAGCAGGCACTCAAAGGTGTGCAGGGGGTCTGACGTGAAGGATCTGTCCGAAAGCCGCGTTCTCATCGTCGACGATGCGAAAGAGAACATCGACATCCTGGTGGAGGCCCTGCGCGACGAGTACAAGTTGAGCGTTGCGCTCGACGGCGACACAGCCCTTCGCAGCGTCGAAAAGAGTCCGCCGGACCTCGTGCTGCTGGACATCATGATGCCGGGTGTCGATGGGTACGAAGTGTGCCGGCGGCTGCGCTCACGTGAGGCGACGCGTGAAGTGCCGGTGATGTTTCTCAGTTCGTTGGAGAACGTGAAGGACAAAGCGCACGGCTTCGAGGTCGGCGGCAATGATTACCTGACGAAGCCGTTCGAGGTCCTGGAGATCAAGGCGAGGGCGCGATCGCTGCTCAGGGCCAAGGCCTACGCCGACGCCGTTCGAGAGGCCATGGCGCGTGATCTCAGGGTCGCACGCGAGATTCAAATGGGCATTCTGCCCGCCGATCTCGATGCCGTCACGAAGGGATCAGGTCTCGATGTGCAGGCGGTCATAGAGCCGGCTCGCACAGTTGGAGGCGATCTATACGAGGTCCTGCGCGCTGCCGATGGTCGCATCGTCGTGGCGTTGGGTGATGTCTCCGGAAAGGGAGTCTCGGCCGCGTTGTTCATGGCGGTTGCCATGACCGTTCTGCGCACGCTGGCCAGACAGATCCCCGAGCCGGACGAGATCCTGCGTCGCCTCAACGACGAACTGCTCGAACAGAATCCGCGCGGCATGTTCGTCACACTGCAGTGCCTCGTCTTCGATCTCGAAAAACAGCGCGTGACATGTGCGTGCGCAGGGCATCACGAACTGGTGATTCTGTCGCCAGGACGCGCGCCGCGATTCGCGTGCCCCTCGTCCGGCAGGCCCGTGGGGCTGCTGCCGAGCAATCCGGTCGACGCCGAAACCTTCGAGCTCACGCCGGGAGATACCTTCGTGCTGTATTCGGACGGTGTCTCGGAAGCGATCAATCCCGACAAGGGCTTCTTCGGCGAGGACCGGCTATTGGCGACGCTCAGCTCGTTGTCCACTGCGATGCCTGCTGAAACGGTGAGGCGCGTGCTGGCCGATGTGCGCGCGTTCACGGCCGGCGCGAAACAGTCGGACGACATCACGGTGCTCGCTGCGCAGTACCGGCCGTGACGTCGTCGGCAACAGAGCCTACGGAGCTAACGGCTCGACACGGAGAAACGGAGCAACGGAGATCAAGCGGAGGAGCGCCATGCCGGTAACGCGCTTCGCGCGATGCGACGGCGTCCTGAGTGCGCTCGACCAGAACGCGATGCTGGAACGCGTCGCCGTGGAAATCTGGCAGGGGCGCGCCGTCCGTCTCTACCGCATCAAGTAGTGGCGCTGGACGCGCCGGCGTCAGGCCGCACGGCCGTCAGGCCGCACGGCCGTCAGGCCGCACGCGGGCGGACGTTGGCCTGAATGAAGTCGACGATGTGCTGCATGGGGCTCCCGGGCAGGAAGATGCCGCGAACGCCCATCTCCTGCAGCTTCGGGATGTCCACGTCGGGAATGATCCCGCCGATGACGAC
>Ga0207689_10004360_pt1 | contig 12882 bp, 12 predicted proteins | sample KBSMisM52_FD_184312 | JGI IMG/M metagenome (GOLD analysis project Ga0207689, IMG submission 184312) | Miscanthus rhizosphere microbial communities from Kellogg Biological Station, Michigan, USA - KBS Miscanthus M5-2 (SPAdes) (version 2) | ecosystem: Host-associated > Plants > Roots >... | reverse complement strand
GTCGCTGGAGCCCACGCTATCGGAAGTCGCTACCAAAGCGGCCGGCACACCCGCTCCTTCCTTAGACGTTCAGGAGGTAGACGAAGGGGATGTTGTTCGCGTCGATTCTCAGTTGGCAACGCTCAACCTAAGCGTCATCGACCGGGAAACCAATCGCGGCGTGGTAGGCCTTACGCAATCTGACTTCCGACTTTTTGAAAACGGCACGCCCCAACAAATCCTTCAGTTTGATTCTTCGTCAGCTCCGTTCGATCTATTACTGGTAATCGATCTGTCCGGCTCGACTCGTGATGTTCTTAAACTGATTCGTGCAGCGGCGTTGCGCTTCGTCGACGCAGCCCGTCCCTCAGATCGAATTGGCGTGATCACGTTTGCCGGTCAGGCAACAGTTGTTTCTCCTTTGACGCTCGATCGCGCGACCCTGCACGAACGGATAAGCGCCATGGATACTGCGGCGGGTAATACGAAACTCTACGACGCGATCGACTTTGCCGCGAACCAGTCGCAAGAGAACGCTAAGAACCGGCGTCGCACCGCTATCATCGTAATGAGTGACGGTCTCGACGGCAGTATTCCTGGGGTCCAGGGCGACGGCTCGAAGCTTCCCTACAAAGACTTGCTCAGCCGCGTCGCAGAATTTGACGGGGTCGTCTACACCCTTTGGCTTAACACGGAATATGAGGCGTTAAGCCCGTTGGACACGCAGCCTGAAGCTTTCGATGCGGGGTACGACCGCATGAAGGAGGTGGCCGATACGGGCGGCGGAGTCTTTTACGAAGTCGAACGGCTTGAAGACTTAGCCGGCGCCTATGAGCGCGTGGTTGCCGACCTGGGAACTGTTTACAGTCTTGCTTACCGCCCCGCGGACAAGAGTCGGGACGGCAAGTGGCGAGCAATACGCGTTAATGTCGTCACGCGGCCTTCAGCGATCGCCCGCGGCAAACGTGGGTACTATGCAAATTGAGCGGCCGCCCGCAGTTCACATGCACTTACATCGAACCAGTATCCTCGGTCTACTATTCTCAGTGTTCATCCCCGTGGCTGCTTTGTGCCAATCGCCCGATCAGATTGAAACCATTCGCGTCGACTCTGATCTGGTTGATCTAAAAGTCAGCGTCGTTAGCTTGAATTCTCAGAATCCTTCGGTGGAACTGCAGCAGAAAGACTTTCTGGTGCTGGAGGACGGAACGCCGCAGGACATTGCCTTTTTCGCAGCCGCCAACACCCCTTTCGATCTGGTACTGCTGCTCGACTTGTCAGGTTCAAGTAACGATAAACTCAAGCTCATCAAAAAATCCGCGCGACGATTTGTTGATGCGACCCGCCCTATCGACCGGGTTTCAATTGTTACCTTTACCGACCTGATTCAGGTTGTCTGTCCCCTGACGCAGGATCGTCGACTTCTCAGGGACCAGATAGATGATATTGAAAAACCCAGCGGCGGCACGAAATTTTGGGACTCGCTGCGATATGTTCTTGCAATTCTGAATGCTTCAGGAAACTCTTCGCGGCGGAGCGCGGTGGTGGTCATGACTGACGGCGTAGACAATGCCTTGCCGGATGTTTTTGGTGATGGTTCTCAGACCAGTTTCGATCAGTTGTTGCGGATGGTGCGAGACTCAGAGGTAATAGTCTTTCCTATCTACCTGGATACCGAAGAGGAGGTATTCAGGCGCACCCGCACGCCGCACAGCGCGTTTGCTATCGCCCGAGAACAGTTGGGACAACTGGCCTCTACTTCCGGCAGCCGCTTCTATCGAGCCAACCAGTTGAAGGACTTGGACGACGTCTACCAGCAGGTGATCGGCGACCTGGGGCGAATCTATAGCATCGGCTATCGCCCTTCCAATACGTCGCGAGATGGAAAATGGCGCTCGGTAACAGTGCAAATTCAGGATCGACAGGATGTTACCGCGCGCACTAAACAAGGCTATTATTCAAAGAACCTGCCAAATTGATCCGCCCGGGATCCGCCCCAGCCTACCAAATGCGACAGTGACGGGAAAGGCTTGTAAAAGCCATCGATAGGACTATAATTGGGCCCTCCCCAGGCTCAATTAGCTTTAACCGGGTCGAATCAAAAGGATAACTCCATGAGAAAAGCACGACCTACTCTTGCACCAATGTTCTTTGTGATCGCATTGGTCCTCGCCTTTCCTCTGATCGCCTTTACTCAGAACCGGGAGAAGTTTGTTATTTCTGCCAGGGCTGGAGGAGTTAACCTCGTCACCGGCCGCGCCTCGATGTTGCCCCATGGCAACGGCGAATGGCGGCAGCTCACCATCAAAGAGGATCTGGAAGCCGGAGACCTGGTCAAGACCGAAGTTGACGGTCGCGTGGAAATGCTTCTGAACCCAGGCTCGTACCTGCGCGTTGGGGAAAATTCTGAGTTTGAATTGTCTGACAACTCGCTCGAAAACCTGGAGCTTCGTTTGATCAAGGGAACCGCCATTGTTGAAGTTACTGGCGCCGATGACGAAGACTTGTTTATTGGAATTACGACACCTCACACACGCATGTCCATCGTTCGACGAGGACTTTATCGAGTCAGCGTGGTGCCGGGCGATAACACCGAGCTAATCGTGAGGAAGGGTCGCGTGATGTTGGAAGGTTCGCACACGAAGGTCAACGGTGGGAACAAAGTTGTATTCAGCAGTAATTCGTTTTCAGTGGCTAAGTTGGAAAAGGCGGACAAGAAAAAGGTCGATGCGCTCGACGGTTGGAGCAAGGACCGGGCGCAGGCGCTCGCGAAAGAGAACAGCCGGATCAATGATAGGACGCTCAACGCGCTGGCGAGCAGCTTTGATCTGGCGAGTTTCAATGATGGCTGGTTTTCGCAGAGTCTCCTCCGGCAACGGCGTTCCGGCTTCTGGCTATACAGTTCCGGATCGAGTTGCTACACATTTATTCCCTACTTTCGCCGGTATGGTTCACCATACGGCGGAGGGTATTCCCGATCGATTTTCGCTGGCGGTTTCGGTTCCTGGGGCTGGGACCGAGGTTTTGGCGGTCCGTTTTACAGCGGTTCACATGAAAGGACGGCGCCCAACCGGGGTAGTTCAAGCGGCCCGACCTATAACTCGCCCGTTACTCGCCGAGCGGGTCCATCAGTTTCTTCAGATGTAGGCGCTGGAAGGCCTACCCGCTCCGGGGGTGAACACCGGTCGAGGCAACAATAAGAGCAAGTCCGGAAGCCTCACGCCTGCTCACCTTCTTTGAAGAGCCTGCCGAGTTCCGTTTCTACCAGCATCCTTATTTCCGAGAGTTTCAAACCCGCAAGAGCCAGATGTGTAAGGGCAGTCCCCAATTGACTGCGCAGCTGTTCTTCTGTGGGTTCGCGCAACAGTCTTGATGTCACTACAGCGCCGGCGCCGTGCCGTACTTTCACCAGTCCCTGCTTCTGCAATTGGCGGTAGGCGTAGGCGATTGTATTGAGGTTGACGCCCAGGTCTGAGGCCACTTGACGAACCGGGGGCAGAGAAGACCCCTCCGGCAATTCTCCGCCGGCAATGAGGGACTTGATTTCATCCACCACCTGCTGATAAAGGGGCCGTTTATCTCGCTCGTCTATAGTGATATACATATTGTCTGCTGCACATATACACTAGACAATTAGGCTTTGTCTACAGAATTCTTACGTAATAACGGCGTCTTATTGGGCGGTGAGCTTGTTTGCCAGCACCAAGGCAGAGCGCGTCAGGCCTTCAATACCGCGAATGCAGGTGGTATCGCTCACGATAAATAAGTTGGGTACGGCGGTTAGATAACTCGGCCCGTCGAGCCAAAAGTCTTCGGCGGTGGGAATGACCCCGCCCACCATGCCTAGTTTGCGACGCGTCAGATCATAAAAGCTTCGCGGGGTGGCTGTGTCGATAACCTCGACTCGGCTACCCAACTCTGGCAGGGCAGCGTGCAGTCGCTGCCAACATTGCTCCAACATCTGCTGATCCCTGTCCTCGAGTTCAGTTTCGTCCTTATGAAAAGTGAACCAGTCATCGACTTCGGTGAAGACATGAACGGTCACTGCTCTCTTTCCGGCCGGCGCTCTCGTATTCCACGACGGCGCCGCGGCAAACATCATTTGGTTTGTCGAGGCATCGTATGACTCCTCGTCCTGCCAATCAGTTAGCGCGAGAACGTGGTTTGCCGCTAAGGGGTCGTTCGGGATTTCGTCCAGCCCCAGGTAGAGAAAATACGCGCCCCAGCCACGCAGTTTGTTCAACTGCTTTCTTACTTCAGCCGGCGTGCGGTTGAGACCGGCGAGCTTTCCATAGGTGTCCCAGATCGTCAGGTTACTCACGACGGCCTTCGAGGCAGTAACGGTCTCGCCGCTCAGCAAGTCGACTCCTACGGCCGCTCCGGTCGAGTCGTAGACCAACCTGAGTACTGGCGTGTCCAAACGAACTCTGCCGCCGCTGAGTTTTATCGACTCGGCCAGTCTCTCGGCCAGCCCTGCTGCGCCGCCGCGAATAGAAAACATGTTCTCCTGGGGAGCAGTGAGCGCGAGGGCTGCATGGAGAAAAGGAACATCCTTGCCCGTCGCCTGCGCCAACATCTGTAGTTGCACGTCTACGAAACGACGGAACCGCATCGAGACGGCGTCAAGATGTTCGAGGGTTGATTGCTTTCCTAACCGGAGTATGTCGGCGGCGATCCGGCCTTCGGGGAGGAGATTGTAGGCCCGCCGTGATTTTGAGACCGACAGGAGCGCCGGCTCCCTACTGAGCGCGCGTCGCAAGGCCCCGCCTATCGACTGAAGTTTCTGATAGAAACCGACGGCCGCCTCGGAGCACTCCGGAAAAGTTCGGCGCAGGCTTTGTTCAAACTGTTCCTTATCGCCGCCCAGCGCAATCTCAGAGTGATCGGGAAGACGGACAAGATAGCTCGGCTCTAATCGGCGAACTTCGGGAGGATCGACTGGCAGTTCGGAGAACACACGATGATAAAGCCCATCAGGTTCCCAGCCGGTGAAGAGACCGTAACCCCGTTCAAAACTGTAGCCGAATTTTTCAAAGCTGGCTGCGCAGCCACCCACGTTTGGCTCTCGTTCCAATAGACAGACATCCGTGCCTCTTTGCGCCAGCAAGGCCGCGACTGTCAGTCCCCCGATGCCGCCGCCGACTACAACGACCTCGCAGTCCATTGCTATATCAAAAGCCTTGAAAGGTGATGGATGAAAAATCCGACCACAGGCTTGCTGTCGGTCGAAAATTTTCCTACGAATGGCTGCACTACAAGGAAAGCCGCCTGGATTCCGTTAAAGACGAGGTGGAGTACGAACGAAGGTAAGAGTCGTCCGGTGTATGCCCGAAGGAGGGTTAGAGTGAGGCTCAACATGGTGATTACGGCAACGACACCGAAATTGTCGAAATACTGAAACACGTGAATACCGGCGAACAATACCGTTACTATTGCGACCGCTCCAGCGATTCCGATAGCGCGTTGCAGCGCCGGATAAAGCACGCCGCGAAAAATTAGTTCTTCCACCAGCGGGGCGGTGGCGACCGCCAGGAAAGCCGTCGCAAAACGCGCTTTTAAAGAGCTGTTAATGACCTGGTCCAGTTGAGTTTCCTTGCCGCCCAGAAACTGGGTGAATAACACGCCCACGCCGAGCAGCGCGGCCGCGAGAATGATAGTTTTCCAGGGCCCAAAATTTTTGGGGAAACTCCAACCGAGTGTTTGCCAGAAGGGCCGGCGGCCGCGGTTGGAAACCAGAAACCAAACTATCAGGAACGTCAGAAGATGCGCCGGCACTACACCTAGAATTGAGAAGAAGATAAGGGTTGGATCCGTGGCCAGCGCCGCAGGCGAGCCACCTGACGAGGTTTTGTAAACTACGTAAGGCACGGCCACCGCAATCTGCATGAAGACCAATATCACCAGACTGGTGACCCATACGAGCACGGCCCAACCTACGCCCCAGGGCGGATCGTCAGGATTTATTTCTGCTGGTGCAGGTTGGATAGGTTCAGGATCTGAAGGATGCGCGTAGGCATCAATCAGAGGTATGTCTGGCGAAACCGGTTCGTTGGTAGACACTGTGTCAGCGAGTGTATGAAGTTGTTTCCCGGTGGTCAATCAGGAAAACTCGCCTCAAACTGCCGGATATGAAGCTTCCAGCATTGAAGGGCCGACTCGCGGCGCTGCCAGCATCACGCCAATTATGGTTTTAGCGTCTTCTATTTCTCCGGTGGTAATCATGCTCAAGGCCTGCGAGAAGGGAATTCTGACCACAGCAAGGATTTCATCGTCGTCGAGTTGCTGTGCAGTCTCTGTCAGTTCGGTGGCCAGGTAAACCCACATTTTTTCTTCGCAAAAGCCTGGTGAGACAAAAAACTCAGATAGTTTTTCCAAGCGACCACAGGTTACCCCGAGTTCTTCCTCCAGTTCACGTTTCGCACCTTCTTCGGGGACCTCGCCGCGCCGCAAGGTTCCAGCCGGAACTTCAAGCAGGTAGCGAACCGCCGGATGTCGATACTGTCGCACCAGCGCGATGGTGCCATCGTCAAACACTGGGACGATCACCGCGCTGCCGGGATGATGCACTACCTCGCGCACATAGGTTTTCTCCGCTTCACTTACCGTATCCACCGTAACTTCGAAGATACGGCCACGGAAAATGGTTTGACTTTCAATCAGCCTTGGCAATTCGCCCGGGAGTCTGTCAGAAGTATCCATACTTATCTCATTTCGATTGAACTAACTAAAACAAACGCTCAACTAAACCTACCCGTCCGCCCATACCGATCTGCGAGCCATGCTCTCACTTCGCCAACCAGATAGAGCGAGCCGGTAACGCAGATCACGCTGTTTGGCACGCTCGAAGAAATCGCACTCTTTATCGCAGTGTCGCTCACACAGACTATTTCAACAGAAGCCTGGGGTGCATACTTCTCCGCCAGCCTTAGCAAATCTTCCACTCTTGCAGACCGCGGGTTGCGGGGTTGCGTCAGGATCAAGTGGCCGGCGATCGGAAAAAGCGTCGCGGCCATTTCATCAAGTTGCTTATCGACCATCGCGCCGAAGACGAATGTAATTGGCGCGTCCTTCGGCTCGGTGCGATCAAGGTAAATGCGTAAGGCTTCGGCACCGGCAGGATTGTGGGCGCCATCAAGTAGAACAAAAACTTTCCCGGCATCGTCAGTCGAGGTTTGAAATACTTCTAACCGGCCCGGATGCCTGGCGGTACTCAACCCTTCAACGATGTCGTCGTGGCCGATTGAAAACCCCTCGGACCTCAGAGCTTCCGCGAGAGCAATGGCGGTCGCAGCGTTTGTTATTTGGTGAGCACCTCGTAGCGCCAGCCGAACTTTCTCGTAGCTGTCGTTTTCAGTGCGGAAAGTGCGAACGCAGTTCATCTCCGAGTCAGAGATGTCTGCAGTTGCCCACGCTGGAGTTACGCCGCACTCCCGGCAGCGCTCGAGGATGACGCGGCGCACAACTTCCGGCTGAGGCGAGACTACCACCGTACTATTAGGACGAATGATGGCCGCCTTCTCAGCAGCAACCTCGACCAGAGTTTCGCCAAGGTATTCCTGATGATCGAGCGAAATCGGCGTAATAGCGACGGTTCCCGCGCCTACCGCGGTAGTCGCATCAAGGCGTCCACCGAGTCCGGTTTCCAGTATCGCCAGCTCCAGTTCTGCATTCCTGAAAGCGAGTAACGCGATCGCTGTTACCTGTTCAAAGAACGTTGGCAGGGTCTGGAGCTTCTTACTCGCCAGCAACCGTTCCCCGGCTAGTCTCACCTCGCCCGCAAGGCTTGCGAAAGCGTCTCTGCTGATTTCCTCGCCGCGAATCTTTATTCGCTCCGTGATTGAAACCAGATGAGGCGATGTGTAGAGACCAACTGAAATTCCGGCGGCGCGGCAAATGGATTCGAGCATCGCAGCCGTCGAGCCTTTACCGTTGGTGCCGGCAATCTGGACTGACTTATAAGATTTCTGAGGGTTACCGAGACTTTCCAGTAGCAGTTCGATATTTCCAAGTCCAAGCTTGATGGCTAGAGTCTCGTGGCCCAGACTAAGCAGGTACTGGTTCGCTTCAATAAAGTTCATCAAAATTAAATCATTTTCCATTTGTCATTTGTCATCGCAGTTGAACAGGGCTGGCCCAATTCAACCGGGTTTCGATATCCATTCCTTTATGAAGGTCAGACGAAGAACTAACAACCACCGCAATCAATGACAGATGAGAAATGTCGAATGACACATGGAAAATCGTCTTTGTCTTAGGGGAAGGATAACTACTATCTTCCGGAACTGGCGCGAGTACGCAGGCGTTCCATCTCCGAGCTGCTGGAGATTTCCGGATTCAGCATGAAGTTGAGCAGTTTGATAATGTAGTCGCGGATCTCACGACGGTCGACGATGGCGTCAATCATGCCGTGTTCGAGCAGAAACTCGGACTTTTGAAAATCCTTCGGCAGCTTTTGTCGTATGGTCTGTTCGATCACGCGTGGGCCGGCAAAACCGATGAGTGCTTTCGGTTCCGCGATGATGACGTCTCCCAGCATCGCAAAGCTGGCGGTAACGCCGCCTGTAGTTGGATCGGTCAAGATTGAGATAAAGGGCAGTCGCGCTTCGTCGAGTTCAGCCAGGGCCGCCGAAATTTTGGCCATCTGCATCAGCGACAGGGCGCCCTCCTGCATGCGCGCGCCGCCGGAGGTGGCAAAAACGATAACCGCGCCATGTTCTCTCAACCCTCGCTCGATCAGACGCGTAACTTTCTCGCCGACGGCCGAACCCATCGAGCCGCCGATAAACGACATGTCCATCGCGCCGGCCAGGACTAAATGATCACCCACCTTGCCGCGGCCGTTGATTATCGCTTCCGGTAGTCCGGAAAGAGCTTTTGCCTGCGTAAGTCGTTGGGGATAAGGCTTGGTATCAACAAATTCCAGCGGGTCAACCGAGATGACTTCAGCATCCAGTTCTTCAAACTTGCCGTCGTCAAACAGCATCGCCAGGCGTTCGCGAGCGCCGATGCGAAAATGATAACCACAGTGGGAGCAAACCTGCAGCGATTCCTCGAGTTCGCGTTTGTAAAGATGCGCCTCGCAGCCGTCGCATTTAACAAAGACATTCTCAGTCTTTACAACGCGTTCCTCCGGGGGCACCGCTTCGATTTGTTTACTCTTTTTGCTAAACCAGGGCATAGGGAAACGGGGTTACTGGATCTCTGCTCTCGTTTATCGGGATTAGGCAGAGGTTAGCACAGGTGGCTGAAAGGATGAAGGCAACGGCGGCGCAGACTTTGACTTGCATAGGTAAACACAGCCGGACCAATGGATTTACTCGGTATTCCGCGGAGACGGCGAAAAATAGTTTATTTCTGGACAGGATCGATGGTAGACTCCCCGCCATTCCGACCGGTGTTCTTGTCGTAATCTGCGCTTTCGAATAGTCAAACCAATTAGTTTGGAGAAAAGCATGAAAAAAAATGCGGAAAGAATGCCGCGTGCCAGGCAACAAGGGCTGATCGTTGAAAACCTTCCGGGCGAGGTACTCGTCTATGATAGCGAACGCGATCGAGCGCATTGTTTGAATCAGACCGCGGCGCTTATCTGGAAATACTGTGACGGCAAGACCGCAGTGTCCCAGATGGCGCGACGTCTTGAACGCGATCTGAATACCACGAAAGTGGACGAGAGAATGGTTACTTATGCCCTCGAGCAATTAAGCAAAGATCATCTACTTGAGGAGACTTTTGTGCCGGCCGCAATCCTGAGCGGGCTAACAAGACGCCAGATGGTCCGCACGTTGGGCATTGCGGCAGTAATTGCGGTTCCGGTCGTCACTTCAATCATCGTTCCCACGGCGCAAGCTGCCACATCATGTTCGGCGCCCGGCCAACCGTGTGGAACCAGCGCCCAGTGCTGTAGTGGTTTGTGCAGCGGCGGCACCTGCGCCTAAGAGTTTTAGATGCTGATTCGAGATTGTGCTTGAGCGAGCATTCTGCCCGCTCAAGCACTGCTGTTTTTAAGCAGACTTTTTCCGAGCAGGCGCAGAGTATTTTCAGGGTGGCACAACAAAGTCTGGTCTAGAACTCGATACCTTGCTGAGCGCGGATGCCGGCGGTGAATGGATGTTTGATCTCGGTCATCTCAGTGACGAGATCGGCGGCTTCGATTAAGGCCGAGGGAGCATCGCGGCCAGTAACAACGATATGCAAAGCAGGCTGGGAAGCTCGAATGCTTTGAAACTCCTCCAGCACTTCACCCACCGGCAATAGTTCATAACTCAACACGTAAACCAACTCGTCGAACACCAGCATGTCATACTCGCCGCTGCGAAGCTTCTCCACGCAAAGGTCCCAGGTCTGACGTGCGGTAGCGCGATCCTGCTCCGGATTCTTGGTGTCCCAGGTAAATCCATCACCCATGGTGTGGACCTCGATGCCGAGTTTCTCTGCTGACTCATGTTCACCGTAGCGATCGTTGCGCGACTTCATGAACTGAATCATGCAACACTTCAGACCACGTCCCGCCGCGCGCATCATTAGCCCCAGGGCGCAGGTAGTTTTACCCTTGCCGTTTCCGGTGTGAACCATCAACAGGCCGCGCGTCTTTTCCTGGTAGTCTTCGCGGCGCCACTTGTATTTTTTTTCGAGGGTAGACATGGGGGAAGGAAAAGTTTCAAGTTTCGAGTTTCAAGTTTAGAGGCTGAAGCTTACTAATATTGAAAGGCCCAGGCCTTTGGTAATTCTGAACGTGAAACTTGAAACTTGGAACTCGAAACAGTCTCATTCAGTCGTGTTCGACGATCCGTTGGCGTGCTGGACAGCATCCTGCAACAGGCCAAGGATCTTTTCCTCGGCCTCTTCCCAGGTGCCGCGCAGTGTGCAGCCGGCAGCGTTGCGGTGTCCGCCACCGCCAAATTTCTCCGCGACCTTCGCGACGTTTACTTCACCTTTGGAACGCAGGCTGGTGCGATAAACGCCCAACTCACATTCCTTGAGCATCGCTACTGCCTCAACCTCACCGACTGTCAACGGATAATTAACGAAACCATCTGCATCTTCATCCGAAGCGTCGGCGGTGTGTTGCATTTCCAGGCTATGGCGCAACAAAGCGACGCGTCCAGTTGAATCGCGCCGGGCGGTGGAAAGCACTGCGCCCATCAACTGAATTCTGCTCCAGGGGTAACTCGCGAAGACCGCTTCAGCAGTTTTGGCAGGCTTAACTCCGGTGCGTAAAAGTTCAGAAGCGACCTTGAAGGTGCGCTCAGTAGTGTTGGAGTAATGAAACGAGCCGGTGTCAGTGATCAGGGCGGTGTAGCAACACTCAGCGATTTCTTTCGTCACTCGCACACCAAGGGCTTTGGCAAGGTTATAGATCATCTCGCCGCAGGCAGAAGCAGTTGAGTCAATCCAGTTGATCTTACCAAATAGCGCTGTGGTGGCATGGTGATCGATGTTGACCACGAATTGTTGCTCGAGACTTAACAGCCCCGGACGGGCCATGTCAGAACATTCGATGACGAAAATTCCGTCATACGATTGATCCGCGGCCGGTGTAACTCTGACATCGTTTGCCCCGGGCAACTTTTGATAGGTGTGCGGCACCGGGTCGCGCATGATGACTTCTACGTCTTTATTAAGAGCGCGCAGCAACCAGTAAAGACCGAGCGAGGAACCAAGGCTGTCGCCATCAGGGCGAAGGTGCGACGTAATGGCAAAGTTCCCCTTGTTTTCAATTAACTCAACTACTTGACTAAGCATTCGTTAACAATGGACGAGTAGTTCAGATTTCAAACTTTTAGTTTGCGGCTCCGAAACAAGAGCAAGCCAACGTTTGAACTCTAAACTTCTTCATCCTTCATCCCTTCTTCACTCTGCTGTTCTTGTGCAAGCTGTTGTAACAAACCGTCAACGCGCGCAGCACGTTCCTCGACCGTGTCTCTCACAAAATGAATCTCTGGGGTGCGCGGCAGGTTGAGCGAAAGACTGAGCTGCTTGCGAACGTAGGGAGCGGCGTGGCGGAGAGCCGCAAGCGCGAGCCGGTGTTCTTCTTCATTTCCCGTAACCGTGACAAAAACCTGGGCTTCCCTGCGATTGTCAGAAAGGCGAACGTCAGTAACGGTCACCATTGTCAGTCGTGGGTCTTCGAGTTCATACCCGACAATCTGGGAAATCTCCTCACGAATAATGTCCGCAACTCTCTCTGGGCGACGCATTCTGGGAAAGGATGAAGGCGGAGGGATGAAGGATGAACTGAACCGCATGCTTCATCCTTCCGCCTTCATACTTCATCCTTTCTAGAGTTCGGTTGCTGCCACTTTTTCCACAATATACGCCTCGATCTGGTCGCCAACCTTAAGGTCGTTAAAGTTTTCCAAACCGATGCCACACTCAAAACCTTCGCGCACTTCCGAAACGTCATCTTTAAACCGACGCAGCGAAGCGATGTTGCCTTCCCAGCTGACTACACCGTCGCGAATTAGACGAGCTCGCGCGCTGCGTCGAATGTTGCCGTCCACCACCATGGATCCGCCCACGACTCCGGCCTTGGGAACGCGAAACACTTCGCGCACGTCAGCTTTACCGATGATCCGCTCTTTCTCAATTGCTTCGAGCATGCCGATCATGGCCGCGCGAATCTCTTCCTCAACCTTGTAAATGATCGAGTGGAGCCGGATATCGACGCTCTCCTGTTTCGCGAGATCCGCCGCGCGCGATCCCGGTCTTACATTGAAGCCGATTACGACCACCGCCGAGGCCGCTGATCCGGCCTGGGTGGCCGAAGCAAGCAACACATCGGATTCAGTGATAGTACCCACGCCTGAACGAATGACCTTGACCTTCACGCGTTCGGTTGAAAGTTTTTGCAAAGTAGACTTGAGAACTTCAACTGAACCCTGCACGTCGGCTTTGATAACCACC
>Ga0207689_10004359_pt1 | contig 12887 bp, 6 predicted proteins | sample KBSMisM52_FD_184312 | JGI IMG/M metagenome (GOLD analysis project Ga0207689, IMG submission 184312) | Miscanthus rhizosphere microbial communities from Kellogg Biological Station, Michigan, USA - KBS Miscanthus M5-2 (SPAdes) (version 2) | ecosystem: Host-associated > Plants > Roots > Rhizosphere... | reverse complement strand
CGACGGACGAGGCAAAGCAGCTCGCCGCGGACCGCTTCTACACCGCGCGCGAAGGCTCAGGGGTTCAGCCGTAGCCGCGAGACGATCCCTTTTCCTTCTTCGATCGTCACGATCTGGCCGGCCGGCACGCCGCGCAGGGTTTCGACCTTTCCTGAGGGCCAGCGCACCTCGAGGACGTCGGCCTCTTTGGCGGCCCCGAGGCCGAAGTGCAGGCGCACGTCGTTCTGACTCAGATAGCTCGACCCGGCGAGCACGTCGCGCCGCTGGGTGACCGCTCCGGTCGTCACCCGCACGCGGGCGCCGATGGCGTCGCGGTTCATCCCCGTGCCGACTAGACGCACGAGCAACGCGTTGGTCGGGCGCGCCAGGTCGTTGCGCAGCAGATCGGCGGTCTGGCCGTTGTTCGTGACCAGCAGGTCGAGATCGCCGTCGTTGTCGAAGTCGCCGACGGCCAGTCCGCGGCCGACCTTTTCGAGCGCGAAACCGGGGCCTGCGCTGCGACCGATCTCCGCGAAGCGGCGCCCCGTGGTGTTCCGGAACAGCAGCTTCCGCTGCCGGTAGGTGGCGCCCGGGCGGAACGCGGGCGCGTTGTCGAGGATGTGGCCGTTGGCGATCGCCAGATCGAGCCGGCCGTCGTTGTCGGCGTCCAGGAACGCGACGCCGAAGCCGACAAACGGCAGCGTCGCATAGCCGATCCCGCTCTCGATCGTGGACCACGCGAACAGGCCGCGGTCGAGACCGCGATGCAGCGAGTGCATCTGAAAGTCGAGGTTCGTGATGGCGAGATCCAGCCGGCCGTCGCCGTCGTAGTCGCCGGCGTCGATCCCCATGCCGGCGCGCGGCTGGCCGTCGGCCGCCACGGCCACGCCGGCCGTCAATGCCTCGTCGCGAAACCGGAGCTTTCCGGCGTTGCGAAACAGATAGTTCGGCAAGCTGTCGTTAGCCACGAACACGTCCGGCCAGCCGTCGTCGTTGGCGTCGACGATGACAACGCCCAGGCCGTTGCTGCGCAGCGCGCCGACTCCCGAAGCACTTGTGACATCGGTGAAAGTGCCGCCGTCGTTTCGGTACACGGTGTTCGGCAGCGGGTCGTAGTTGAGCGGATGGCAATAGAAGCGCACGCCGCGTCGCGCGTCGCCGCAGAACGGACTGCGAGCGCGATCGGCGGCGACGTAATTGGTCACCCACAGGTCGAGGTCGCCGTCACGATCGAGGTCCGCGAACGCACAGCTCGCGCTCCATCGCGGCTCGCCGACTCCGGCGGCGGCGGTGACGTCGACGAAGCGGCCGTCGCCGCGATTCTGGTAGAGCACGTTGGGGCCGTCGTTGGTGATGTAGAGGTCGACGTCGCCGTCGCCGTCGTAGTCGGCGGCGCACGCGCCCATGCCGTAGGCCGAGTGTCGAATGCCCGATCGATCGGTGACGTCCTCGAAGGTGCCGTTGCCGCGGTTGTGATACAGACGGTGCCGGGCGCGTTTCGCCACGGCCGGGTCCGCCAGCGAACCGCCGTCCACCAGGAACACGTCGATCCAGCCGTCGCCGTCGTAGTCGAAGAACAGCCCGCCGGATCCCATGGTTTCGACAAGATGCTTGTCGGGGCTGGCGCCGTTCACGTGCTGGAAGGCGATGCCAGCCTGGCGCGTGGCGTCCACGAACTGCGGGAGCGGCGCGTCGGCGGCGAACAGGACTGACGTTGCCGCCGCCATCGTGAGCGCGGCGAGCAGCCGAATCACGGCTTCGGCCCGTCCACTCCGGCCTGACCCGCGGCGACGCGCCGGCGTTGCTCGAGCGCCTGCTGGCTCAGACGCTCGAATCGCTCGAACTCGCGCGCGGCCTCCTCGGCCTGACCCGCGCGGGAGAGCGCCACGGCCAGCGCGTAGTGCGTCTGGTAGCGATCGGCCTTCACCGCGAGGGCCCGACGCAGCGCCGCGATGGCATCACCAGGGCGATCGGAGTCCAGGAACATCTGGCCGATGGCCGCCAGCACGTCGGCGTCGTGTGGCGCGATGAGCAGCGCGGCCACGAACTCGGCGAAGGCGTCGTCGAAGCGGCCGGCGGCCACGAACGCGCCGGCGAATTCGCGGCGGAGGACGGGATCGTTGGGACTGAGCCGGACCGCTCGAGCGAACGCGTCGATCGCGCCGTCGACGTCTCCTTCGACCTGCGCCAACCGCGCGATCCCCACGTACACGGCGTGCCGGCCCGACAACATGCCTGCGAGAGCCGCCGTGTATTCGCGGCGGGCGTCCGACAGCCGCCCTTCCCGTTCGGCGGTCCTTCCGCGGGCGATCCGCTCGACGGCCGAGTCGCCCTCGCTGGCCGCCGGACCACTGTCTTTCAGTGCGGCCGTCGCCTCGTCGAGCTGCCCTGAGGCCAGGCGCGCAAACACGCGTGACAGCCTGCCGTCTCCCGCGATCGGAGTCGGGGAGAGTGTGTCCGGCACCAGTTCGAGGGTGAGGAAGGGTGGCGAAGCCGGACGTGGGCTGCCGGAGAGGATCCGGCTGTACGCGTCGCGCAACACGGTCCGGGCTCGCTCACCGCTGGCGGCATCGAGATCTGACGTGCGCCGGAGCGCCAGATACGCTTTGACCGGGCTCGCCAGGTCGCGGGCCCAGGCCGCCTGATACGCGCGGGCCGCCTCGGTCCGGTTTCCAGCCGCCTCGAGAGTGAGCGCACGAAGCAGTTGAACATCCGTGGCGCCGGGCTGCAGTGTGGCCGCCGCGTCGAATTGCCTCAGGGCCTCGCCGAGCCGGCCCCGGCGGCGATACATGACTCCCAGATCGAGGTGACGTTGGAACGAGTCGCTTTGCGATTCAAGGCGAGCGATCTGGCGATCCCACTCAGCAAGCGCGGCCGCCATTCGATCGTGAGCCGCTGACAGACCGCTGCGTGTCGTCGCGAGTTCCCGGACGACAGCCAGGAACGCGGACTCCTGGGCTTCGATCCGAGGCGCGGTCGCTGCGAGCGCCACAAAAGTCAGCGCAGCTACGGATATGGTCTTCAGCCCCATTTCGATCCGCCGGATTCTATGCGATCGATTCGACGCGTCAGCGTGCATCTGACGCTCAACCAAGGGTTGAACTGTATTGACAGTACCGGCAGGGGGCTGTACCGTGCACGCGAATTTTGCGAAGAGCATTTCGCGATGCGAAGGATTGGTCACACGCTGCGTTCTGGCGAGGAGGCCGCAGCCGCAACGGAGGGCGAGTGTGAGAATGCTGAGAGCTCTGGTCGGGAGAAGTCTGATCGGAATTATCGCGATACTCCTGCCAGCGGTGGCGCTGGCACAGGATGGACAGATCGCGGGTACGGTTCGTGACACATCCGGCGGCGTGATGCCCGGGGTGACGGTGGAAACCACGAGCCCTGCCCTCATCGAAAAAGTCCGCACGACGACCACCGACTCCAATGGGCAGTATCGCCTGACGAACCTGCCCGTCGGCACCTACACGGTGACGTTCACGCTCGGGGGATTCACGTCCCAGCGGCACGACAACGTTCTGCTGAGCAGCGGTTTCACGGCACCGGTCAACACGGTCATGACTGTTGGAGGGCTGCAGGAAGCGGTCGTCGTGACAGGCGTGACGCCGACCGTGGACGTGCAGAACGCCCGGCAGGCGGTCAACTTCGAGGGCGAACAGATTCGTGAGCTGCCGACGGCGCGCAACATCAACAGCCTGCTGCAGCTGACGCCTGGCATCGCCAGCAACTACCGCGCGGGGCAGGGCTTCGGCGAGCCCGGCATCTGCGTGGGCGGCATCGGCGTGTTCTGCAACCCGAGTCTCAACGGCTTCAACGTCGGCGACAACGACGCGTCGATCACCGGCGGTGACCGCACCACGAACCTGCAGCAGGGGCGCGTGATGGTGGACGGCGTGCCGGTCAACGGCGGCGCGGTCCTGCCGCTTGGCGGCCTCACCAACGGCTACACGGCCGACATCGCCGCCGCGCAGGAAATCAACATCCAGCTGTCGGGCGGTCTTGGCGAGTCTGAAACGGGCGGCGCGTCCATCAACATCGTCCCCCGCACCGGCGGCAACAAGTTCTCCGGCGACTGGAACACCACCTACACGCGAGGTGCGTGGTTCGACCGCAACAACGGCGCCTACGAAAAGGGCTGCAGCACCGTGCCGATCGGCGTCTGCGTCGCGGATCTCGTGCAGGCGGTCAAGTTCGACTACGACTACGGCGGCGATTTCGGCGGCCCGATCAAGCGCGACAAGATCTGGTTCTTCGTCCAGGGCCGCAACCAGGGGATTCAGAAGATCCCGGGCGGCGGCGTGTTCTGGCCGAACCTGAACGAAGGGAAGTGGGGCTACAACTACCAGCCGGATCGCTCGAAGGACCCGGTGGAGTACCGCAACCTGTGGCGGAACATCAGCGGCCGCGTCACCGTGCAGGCGACGCAGAAGAACAAGCTGAATCTGTCGTGGGACGAGCAGGACTTCTGTCAGGACCCGTGCCTCGGCGTCGTGTCAGTGTTCACGTCGCCCGAGTCGTGGTGGTCGGTGGCCATCAAGCCGAACCGGCTGCAGTCGGTCAGCTGGACCAACCCGCTCACCAACCGGATCCTCCTCGAAGCCGGCGTCACCATCAAGAGCGAGCACTACGACACGACGCATCACCGCGAGTACCGCAACCCGACGGAGATTCCGCGCGTCGACGAGTTCGGCGACACGGCCGGCATGATTACGGACTCGCAGGGCTTCCTCCCGCGCGTCAACCAGTCGGCCGGCAACTTCGGCTTCAACCTGACGTCCGGCTCGCTCATCAGCGGCATCGCTGGCGGCGGCGCCGAGGCGCGCGACAACGACAGCTATCGCACCCGTGCATCGATGTCCTACGTGAGCGGCGGCCACCATACGAAAGTCGGCTGGGACGGCGGCTACTACATGCAGGACCAGATCAACCAGGTGAACGATTCGCGCCTGTTCTACCACTACTCGAAGCCGGCCACGAACTGCGCCACATTGGGGGCTCCGGAAACGTTCCCGTGCGGGAACACGAGCCTGCAGTTCCCGACCGATCCGCAGAACACGGCGCTGCGGCCGGTTCCGTTGAACGTCCAGTTCTACACGGGGCAGGGCACGGTTCGCGATCGCGTGTGGTACGGGGCGCTCTACGCCCAGGATCAGTGGACGCTCAAGCGGTTCACCTTCAGCGGCGCGCTCCGCTACGACCAGGCCGCGAGCCGCTACCTGTCCACCTGCATCGGTGGACCGAACGAGCCGTACATGCCGGTGCAGGCCGATGGCACCAAGAAGTACTGCACGCCCGATAGCGACGGGGTCAGCTACAAGGACATCACCCCGCGCTGGGGCGCCGTGTGGGACGTCTTCGGCACCGGCCGGACGTCGCTGAAGTGGAACATGGGCAAGTACAACAACCAGGCGGCGATCAGCGGCATCTACTCGAACGCCAACCCGGCGCGGCGCACGGCCAACTCGCTGCAGCGCGGATGGAACGACCTCGACGGCGACCGCATCGTCGACTGCAATCTGATGGACCCGGCCAACAACGGCGAGTGCACAGGGTTCAACGGGCTTGGATTGACCGACACGGCCCGCTACGGGAAAGACCCGCTCGTGCTCGATCGGGCCGGAAATCCGATCGGGCTCGATACCGTGCAGTGCGGACGCACCGAGTCGGGCGTCTTCCCGCAGGTGCAGTCCTACTGCGCCGCGTCCGGCGACAACCTGATCAGCGGTTGGGGCAAGCGTCGCTACGAATGGCAGATCGGGGTCGGCGTGCAGCACGAGATCCTGCCGCGGCTCTCGGGCGAGGTGACGTACAACCGCCGCCTGTATCGCAACCTGACCGTGCAGGACCAGTTGGGCCTGGGCTGCGATCGCTTCAACAGCGCCGTGGACCACGAGACGTGCGTGCAGGGGATGCTGAACTACTCGAATCCGACCTACGACTTCTACACGGTGAAGGCCCCGACCGATCCACGGCTACCGGGTGGCGGCGGCTACACCATCATCGGCAACGCCGACCAGCGGGTTGCGATACCGCCCGCCTGTCTCAGCGGGACGACTCCGATCGCGTGCAACGCGGTGACGTTCGATCCGAGCCTCAACTACTACTGGCACGGCATCGACACCAACTTCGTGTGGCGCGGGCCGTGGGGGCTTCGCGTCAACGGTGGCACCCAGAGCGGCCACACCAGCCGCACGATCTGCGAGTCGATGGTCGACGCGCCGGCCGTCCGGGGCCGCGAGGGTCATCCCTATGAGTCCCAGGCTCCGGCCATCGGGTCGCAGGGATGCGCGGCACCGACAATCTGGACGACGAGGTTCAACGGGTCGGCGGCCTACGTGATTCCGAAGGCCGACGTGCTCGTCAGCACGGTGTTCCAGTCGGTGCCGGGGTCGCAGATCACCGCGAACTTCACCTACAACAAGGCCGACATCACGTGGAACGCGGCGAGTGCCGGCCGGGCGACGGAGCCGTGCTCGGTGGCGGCCAGCGGCACCGGCTGCCTCGGAACCGCGCGGAACTTGACGACCGTTGCGATTCCGCTGCTCCTCGCGAACGAAATGATGGGGGAGCGGACCACGGTCTTCGACTTGAAGCTGGCGAAGAACCTCCGCTTCGCCAACAAGCGCGCCACGATCGGTGTCGACATCTACAACTTCCTCAACTCCGACGCGATCAACAGCTACAACGCGACGATCAGCGGCAGCTTCGTGAACGGTGTGTGGACGCCGGCCGTCGACAACCCGACGACCACCGCCAACGAGGGAAATCAGTTCATGAACCCGACGACGCTGGTGTCGCCGCGGTTCGCGCGCGTCTCCCTGCAGTTCACCTTCTAGGTTCGTGAGGGCCGCCTTCAGGCGGCCCGTGACTGACGCTGCGCCCGCGCGCTCCCATGAGCGCGCGGGCGTTTTTGCGGTAGGGTAGAAACCTCATGGCGCGCTCCCGCAGGGCCCGCTTCTTCGCGGCCGCCGCCGTGGTGGCGTTTCTCGCCCCAGCGGCCCCTCTCGCACAGGACTCACCGTTCTCGTTCGTCATCTCGGTGACCGACCAGAACGGCCAGCCGGTGCGTGATCTCAAGCGGGACGAGATCGTGGTCACCGAGAACGGCGTCGAGGCCGAGATCGCGAAGATCGAGCCGTTCGAGATGCCCGTCCAGCTCACCGTGGCGGTCGACAACGGTCCGCTCAGCACCGACGCGCTGTCGCACTATCGAACCGGTTTGACCGGACTGGTGCGGGCATTGCCCACCGACGTGGCGGTCACGCTCATCACCATGTCGCCGCAGCCGCTGATGGTAGTGCGGCCGACCACCGACCGGATCCGGCTGCTGCGCGGAATCAACGGCTTCGCGCCGCAGGAAGAGAGCCCGCGCTTCACCGATACGCTCGTGGAGTTTGCGCGCCGCTACGAGGCCGAGATGCGGCGGACCGACGGGCGCATCGACTCGGTGCCGGTGCTTCTCATGGTGTCGACGACGGTGGCGGAGGCGGTGAGCTACATGCCCGAGGAGATCACGCGCGCGCTGCAGTTCCTCGAGCGCCGGAAAGCCCACGTGCACGTGGTGATGCTCAACGTCCGGCGGGGCGCGTCACCCGGCGCCGCGCTCAACGACGGACGGCAGACGATGATCGCCATCCCGGCGACGAAGGTGACCAAAGGGCGTTACGAAACGCTCTCGAACTCGAACCGGTTGACGACCCTGCTGCCCGAGATGGGGACCGAGATCGCCGCCCTGCACCGCCGGCTGGTCAATCAGCTGTTCGTCACCGCCAGGCGCCAGTCCGGGCGCCGCGGCCCGCTGCAGAACGGGCAGGTCGGCCTCACGCGCAAGGGGCTGACCGGGATTGTCTCGCTCGACGGCATGCCGTGAGACTGCCCACACCACTCGGGATCGCCTATGCGCTCTGGGGCGTGTTCGTCGTCTCGTGGGCGGTGTTCGACCGAATCTCGGGTACTGCCAGGACCGTAGGTTCGCCGGACGACCGAACGTCCGGACGAACCTCTCGCTGGGGCACGGGAGGTCGTGGAGAACGACTCCATGGTCTGGTGCTTGCGCTTGGTATGGCCATGATCGTCGTCGCACCCGCGACGCGCCGGGGCGGCACGGTGTGGGTGAACCCGCCTCTGGTCGAGTGGGCGATGCTCGCGGTCATTGTGGCTGGAATCGGAGTGTGCTGGTGGGCGCGGCAGCATTTGGGACGCTTCTGGTCGGCCGAGGTGACGCACAAGGAGGGGCATCGCATCGTCAACAGCGGTCCCTATCGGCTGGTGCGCCATCCGATCTACACGGGGTTCATCCTGATCTATCTGGGGATGGCGATCATCTGCGCGACGGCAATGGCGCTCGCCGCCGTCCCGGTGATGACCCTCGGCCTCTGGCTCAAGGCGCGGGTCGAGGAGCGATTCTTGAGTGAAGAGTTGGGAGGCGCGCTGTACGGCGCCTACCAGATCAGGACGCCGATGCTCGTGCCCCGGATGACGCGGCGCGGCAGCCGGTTCGGCCTTCTGCTGGCCGCCTTGTTCACCGCGGCCCTGGCTCACGTGTCCTCACAGCCGCAGGCGCCGGCGCGTGCAGACACCGTCTCGTTCCGCATCGTCGTCGTGGAATCGCAGGAGGCGGCGGTCAAGGTGATCGACGCGCTCAAGAGCGGAGAGAACGCCGTCGCACTGGCCGCCCGGGTGTCGATCGACCCGAGCGCCGCGAACGGCGGACTGATGGGCCCGGTGCCGGTCGCCGAGCTGCGCCCGGAGATCCGCAACGCCCTCGAGGGGCTCCGGGCGGGAGAGGTCAGCGGCGTCGTCCGTCTGCCCACCGGGTTCGGAGTGCTGAAGCGGGTCGCGGACGTCGAAGCCGTCGCCAGCGCCACGTCGCCCGCATCCGGTGCGGCCACGGTGATGGCCAGCGGCGTCACACCGGCGCTGGGATCGGCCGGCAGCGTCAAGTACGTGTATGACTTGTCCGGCTACGTGGAAACCGTGCTCAGCCTGCGACAGGCCGCCCTGCCGCCCGACGCGGTCAACGATCTCGGCACGCTGTGCCAGGTGCGCGGGCAGATCGTCTCGAGAGCCCAGACGCTGGTCGCGGACGCCTTGACGCCGGCGCGCGCGGCGGGAATGTCGCCGATCGACCGCGCGCAAGCCCGCGTGCTGGAGGGGCAGCTTCACGCCTTCCGCGGTGAGATGGCGCTCGCGATCCGAGCGCTCGAGGACGCACGACGGATCGCCGTGGCGGACGTTCCCGACCTCAAGCTTCAACTGCTCGAGGCGCTGGGCGTCGCCCATCTGCACAAGGCGGAGATCGACAACGGGGTCTACGAGCATCCGGGCGACCGCTGTCTGCTGCCGGCCAGATCGGGGTCGCGGCTGGCCAACGTCGCCGACGTGTCCAAGGCCATCCAGTACTTCTCCAGCTACCTGGCCGAACAGCCCGACGAGATCGAGGTGCGGTGGCTGCTCAACCTCGCGCACATGTTTGCCGGCTCCTATCCCGCCGGAGTGCCGCGCGCACAGCTGATTCCGCCGGGCGCGTTCGACTCCAGCGAGGACGTGGGACGCTTCGTGGACGTCGCGCCGCGCGCGGGATTGCAGTCGGTGTCGTTGTCCGGCGGCGTGATCGTGGACGACTTCGACCGCGACGGGCGGCTCGATATCGTGACCTCGAGCATCGACAGCTGCGCGCCGCTGCGGCTGTTCCACCGGAACGAGGACGGCACGTTCACCGATCGGGCGGCGCAGGCGGGGCTCGCCACGCAGCTTGGCGGGTTGAACATCATCCAGACGGACTACAACAACGACGGCCACCTCGACATCCTGGTGCTGCGTGGCGGCTGGGAGACACCGCAGCGGAAGTCGCTGCTGCGCAACAATGGCGACGGCACGTTCACCGACGTCACCGTCGCGAGCGGCCTGGCGAAAGTGCCCACCGGCACGCAGGCGGCGGTGTGGACCGACGTCGACAACGACGGGTTCCTGGACCTTTTCGCCGGCAACGAAAACGGCCCGGCGCAGCTCTTTCACAACAACCGGAACGGCACGTTCGACGACATTGCCGAGAAGGCCGGCGTCGCCCGGCGCGGATTCAACAAGGGCGTCACGGCGGCCGACTACGACAACGACGGCTGGCCGGATCTGTACGTCTCGAACCTGGGCGGAACGAACTTCCTGTACCGGAACAATCGCGACGGGACCTTCTCGGAGTTCGGGCGCGGCGCCGGTGCCCCGGGGCCCGGGCAAGGCTTTCCGACCTGGTTCTTCGACTACGACAACGACGGCTTCGAAGACCTGTTCGTCGGATCGTTCGTCACGTCCGTCGACGAAGCCGCCCGCCCCTATCTGCGCCTGCCGCGCAACGGCAACACGCTGAAGCTGTACCACAACCTCGGCGACGGCAGCTTCGAGGACGTGACGCGGCAGGCCGGGCTCGACAAGGTGCTGATGGTGATGGGCGCCAACTTCGGCGACATCGACAACGACGGGTTCCTCGACATGTATCTGGGCACCGGCAACCCGTCGTACGCCTCCCTGGTGCCGAGCCTGCTGCTGCGCAACAAGGGCGGCAAGTCGTTCGTCGACGTGACCGCGTCGTCGGGCACCGGCGAGCTCCACAAGGGGCACGGCGTCGCGTTCGCCGATCTCGATCGCGACGGCGATCAGGACATCGTCTTCGAGGTCGGCGGCGCCACGCCCGGCGACGCGCACGCGCTGCGGCTCTTCGAGAACCCGGGGCACGGACGCGACTGGATTGCGCTCGATCTGGTCGGGGTGAAGACCAACCGCGCGGCGATCGGCGCCCGCATCACGGTCACGGTCGAGGGTGAGGGCGGACGCCGCGTGCTGCACCGCAGCGTCGGGAGCGGCGGCTCCTTTGGCGCGTCGCCGCTCCAGCAGCAGATCGGGCTCGGCACCGGGGCACGGCGTGTGGACGTGGAGATCTGGTGGCCGACCAGCAACACGCGTCAACGCTTCGCGAACGTGGGCAAGAACCGGTTTCTCGAGATCACCGAGTTCGCGGAGGCGCCGAAACCGCTCGAGCGGCCGCTGCTGCGGTTGGGGCGGCCATGAGAACCACAGTCGTTGCCCTGACGCTCGCGCTGGGACTCGTGGCCGCAGCGTCGAGCCAGACCGCCGGTCAGGGCACGCCGGCGCGCCATGCGATGCGCGGCATGGTGCTCAGCGTGGACGCCGCGCGGAACACCGTCGTCGTGTCGCACGACAGCATCCCGAACGTCATGCCGGCGATGACGATGCCGTTCGAGGTCAAGAGCCGACGGGAGTTGGACGGGCTCGTGCCGGGCGCCATCGTGTCGTTCACGCTCGTCGTCTCGAAGGAATCGGCGTACGCCGAGGGGCTGCGCGTCGTCCGCTACGAGAGCGTGGAGCAGGATCCGCTCACGGCGCGCCGGTTGCGCCTGCTCCAGAAGATGACCGGCGCGAGTGCGACGCCGCTGGCGGTGGGCCAGGCCGTGCCGGACTTCATGTTGACGGACCAGGCTCGCGCGCCGGTGTCGCTCTCGCAGTTCCGCGGCAAGGTGGTCGCGCTCAACTTCATCTACACGAGCTGCGTATTGCCGCAGTTCTGCTATCGGCTGGCCAACCAGTTCAGCGTCGTGCAGCGGCGCTTCCCCGAGAGGATGGGCCGCGATCTGGTGCTGCTCACGGTGACCTTCGACCCGGCGCGCGACACCCCGGAGCGGCTGGACGAATACGCGCGTGAGTGGAGCGCCGACCGATCCGTCTGGCGCTTTCTGACCGGCGGCGTGGACGAGGTGCGGCACGTCTGCCAGCTGTTCGGCCTGGACGCGTTCCCCGATGAAGGGTTGATCAGCCACTCGACGCGTACTGTCGTCATCGATCGGCGCGGCGCGCTGGCGGCCAGTATCGAGGGGAACCAGCACACGGCCGCCCAGCTCGGTGATCTCCTGGCGTCCGTCATGCGCCGGTGACTTGACTTCGCCGATACCCGCGCGTATACCTCTGCGGCGTATGAAACCGACTCGATCCGTCGCGCTCCTCCTCGGCACGCTTGCGCTCTGCGAAGTCCTGTCGGCGCAGGGCTCGAAGACCTTCCAGTTCGCGGTGAGCGCTTCCGACGCCTCGGGCGGGCCAGTGACCGACCTGAAGCCCGAGGACGTCGTGATGACCGAGAACGGCGTGCGGCAGCAGGTCGTCAAGGTGGAGCCCTTGTCGGTCCCGATCAAGCTCACGCTCGCGGTCGACAACGGCATCGACAGCACCGACGCGCTCGTGCACTATCGCGCCGGGCTGACCGGGCTGGTGGAGGCGCTGCCGCAGGATGTCGAAATCACCTTGATCACAATCGCGCCGCAGCCGCGAACCGTCGTCAAGCCGACCACGGATCGAGCTCAGATCCTCCGCGGGATCAACGGGTTCGCCCCCGAGCAGGCGGCGCCTCGCTTTTCCGATTCACTGGCCGAGTTCAGCGAGCGCCTTCAGAAGGAGTCGAAGGATCGGAAGATCCCACCGTACGTGCCGGTGATGATCATGCTCTCGACGACGAGCGTCCAGCAGACCAGTTATCAGCCAGGAGAGATTACGAAGGCCATCAATTTCCTGGTGGGGCGGCGCGCGAGGGTGAACATGATCGTGATGTCCACGCGCACCGGGCAGGCGACGTCGGCGCAGTCGATCAACGCCAGCGTGCAGTCGACCATCGGCATTCCCGTCACCAAGGCGACCAACGGGCGCTACGAATCGCTGGCGGTCTCCAGCCGGCTGGCGACGTTGCTTCCCGAGTGGGGGAAGGACCTGGCCACGTTGCACAAGCGGCAGAGCAATCAGGTACGCGTGACGGTGGAACGCTCGCAGGCGGGCGACCTGCAGAACCCGCGCATCGAGCTGGCGCGCGCCGGACTCAACGGTCAGGTGACGATCGACGGCTTCCTGCC
>Ga0207689_10004357_pt1 | contig 12889 bp, 8 predicted proteins | sample KBSMisM52_FD_184312 | JGI IMG/M metagenome (GOLD analysis project Ga0207689, IMG submission 184312) | Miscanthus rhizosphere microbial communities from Kellogg Biological Station, Michigan, USA - KBS Miscanthus M5-2 (SPAdes) (version 2) | ecosystem: Host-associated > Plants > Roots > Rhizosphere... | reverse complement strand
GTCGACACTGATCGCCACCGGCTGGATGCCTGCCGCGCGAAACTCGGCGAGATGATCTTCAATACCCCGTAACTCGGAGTTGCAGAACGGTCACCAGTAGCCGCGATAGAAAATGACGATGACGCCCTTCGTCCCCGGTTCGGCCAGTAGCTGCGCCAGCGCCACCGGCCGGCGATTGGTGTCGAGCAGAACGAAGTCGGGCGCCTTCGCACCGATCCCGGGCGCGTTCGTCGAAGCGGGAAGCATCTTTGTGCCGATGAGAACGGCGACACAGAAGAACGCGGCGACGCCGATTCCGAGGAAGGTGACGATCCAGGCGAGCACCCGGCGTCCTGCCGCCTTCCGCAAACCGATCACCAGCAACACAATGGCGATGACGAAGAAAATCAGCGTCAACCATGGCATGTCGCGCGTGATGGGGAAGCGGATGAAGAAGAGGAAATAGCTGACGAACGCCGCGACGCTGAGTGCAAAGCCGGACCAGAGTTGCCAGTTGAAACGACGGGACATGAGTTTTGCGCATGATACGCGTGGTTCGCGATCGGAGCGCTGGCGTCGCGCCGGCTGGCCAGGCGCGCGTCCCGCCGCCTGCCCGCCAGACTCCCAACATGGGCTGATAACCCTCGGCGGCGAGGACGCCGCCGAGCCAGCCGGCGCGGACGCCAGCGCTCCGTTGTGTTACTTCTTCACCGGCGGCGGCTCCACATCCGGTTGCGCCCCCACCGCAGCCCCCTTCGTCTTCATCCACGCCACCGCCTCTTCGTGTTTGCCGCGGATGGCCTCGGCGAGCGGGGTGTGGCCGTTGTCGGCGAGGGAGTTGATCTCTGCGCCGTGGTCGAGGAGAAGTTGGATTAAATCCGTGCGGCCGAGCAGCGCCGCTTCGTGCATTGGCGTGAAGCCGAGGGCTTGACGGACGAGCGCGTCGGCGCCGTGGTCGAGCAGGATCTTCGCCGTTGCGTATTGGCCGGAAAGGAGCGCGACCTGGAGCGGCGTGTTGCGGAATCTAGATTCGGCGCGCGACTCGATGGCGGCGCCTTTCCTGATCAGCAATTCGGTCGTCGCCGCGTTTCCGCCGAATGCCGACATATGCAGCAGCGTCCAGCCGAAGGCGTTGCGTCGCGTGACCGAGGCGGCGTCGGTCAGCATCGCTTCGAGCTGCGCGGGCGTGCCGAGGGCGGCGGTCTGGAAGGCGTCGAGTGTGGGCTTCTTTGCCAGGATCGCATGCAGCACTTCGTTTTTCGCAGGATCGAGGAAGCCCTCTCCCTTGTTGATGAAGAGCGCGATGGTGACCGCGGCTGTCCCCTTCGGGCTGTGGGCATTGGCCAGCGCGGGGTCGCGCGCCAGCATCGATTGAACGGCGGGCAGGTCGTCGGCGGCGACGGCTTTCAGAAAATCGGCGGTGTCGTCGGCGGCCAGCGGGAGCGCAACGATGATGAGCAGGGCAACGAGTGCAGCGATTCGCATGATGAAATCCTCCGCCGCACAAGGTACGCATGCGCTCCTGGCCGCGCATGTGCCGCTCGGGGCAGCGCGCCGCATGTGACTTCCGGCCTATTCACGCGCCGCCATCGCTGTGTCATTCTGCCGGCATGCCCCAGACGCGCATCCTCGGCGCAGCCGGCCTGACGGCGTGGCTGATGGTCGGCCTGCCCGTGGTCATCCAGGGCGCCAACGTGCCGGGAACGATGCTGCGCTGGAGCGTTGCCTTCATCCTCTTCGGCGCGCTCTTCATCGCCGATCTTCGCCATCCGCGCCTGTCGCTGCTGGCGATGGAAGCGCTCTGCGTGATGGTGATGGTGCTTCTGCTCTGCGACGGATTCGAAGGAACGCTGCTCGTGCTGATCGCCATGCGCCTGCCGTCGCTGGTCGATCGCAAGAGCGGCCTTGCCTGGATCGTCGTACAGACGCTGCTGCTGGCCGTAGCCGTATCGATCCATTGGAATCCGCGCGCCGCGTTTCTTCTGACGCCGGCGTATTTCGGTTTTCAGATCCTGGCCTACTTCTCCTTCGAGCTCCTGGAGCGCGAGCTGCGGACGAGCGCGCAGCTGCGGGCGATGCAGGATCTCGTCGCCGACGGCGGCCGGCTCGCCGAGCGCCTTCGCATCGCCCGCGAGCTTCACGACGCACTCGGCCATCACCTCACCGCGCTGACGCTCAACCTCGAGGCCGCGCTCGTGCGCACCGATGGCGCGGCACATGGAGACGTTGAGAAAGCGCAATCGCTGGCGAGGACGCTGCTCGCCGACGTGCGCGCCATCGTCGCCGAGAAAAACGCCGACGATTGTCTCGACCTCGGCCGCGCCCTGCGCACGCTCGTGGCCGACCTGCCGCGGCCGCGCGTCCAGCTTGACGTCGACCACGCCCTTCGCGTCGACGATCCCGAGCTCGGCCTGGTCATCCTCCGCTGTGTGCAGGAAGTGGTGACCAACGCGGCGCGGCATTCGGGCGCCGAGAATCTCTGGATCACCGTGAAGCGCAGCGGCGACGCCTTCGAGGTTCGAGCGCGTGACGATGGCCGAGGACGCGGCGCGGCGCGGGATGGATTCGGACTGCGCGGCATGCGCGAACGGATCGAGAGCGCCGGCGGCGAGCTCACCATCGAAAGCGGCACCGGCCGCGGCTTCGCCCTCACCGCCTTTCTGCCCGCCCGGGGCGCATCGTGATCCGTGTTTTCATCGCCGACGATCAGCTCCTCATCCGCCAGGGAATCCGCACGCTGCTGGAGATGGACGGAGAGATCGTCATCGCCGGCGAGGCTGAGGATGGAGCAGAGGCGATCGAGCGCGTGCGGGCAGCCGAGGTTGATGTGCTGCTGCTCGATGTACGGATGCCGAAAAAGAGCGGGCTCGATGTTCTTCGCGCGCTTGGGCCTTCGTTGCCGCCGACGCTGGTGCTGACCACCTTCGACGATACGACGGTCGTCCTCGACGCCATCCGCGCCGGCGCCCGCGGGTTTCTGCTCAAGGACATCTCCTACCAGCAACTCATGACCGCCATCCGCGCCATCGCCGCCGGCGGGACGGTGTTTCAGCCAGCGATCACGCAGCGTCTGTTGCGCGCCGCTAGCACGCTCGCGGCCGACGCGATTCCCATCGAGGATCTGACCGCGCGCGAGCTGGAAGTGGTCCGCCTCATGTCCGGCGGCTACAGCAACAAGGAGATCGCCCACGCCCTCGGCACGGCGGAAGGGACGATCAAGAATCAGGTCTCCAGCATCCTCTCGAAGTTCGGTGTCCGCGATCGGACGCGCGCGGTGTTGAAGGCGCTGGAGGCGGGGCTGCTGTAGGAAAGGCTGAATGTTGAATGTTGAATGTTGAATGCTGAATGTTGAATGACGCGGAGCCACATTCAACATTGAACATTCAACATTCAACATTCGCCTTGGGTTCTAAGTCAGGTGTTACGATCGCTCCTCCGATGAACCTCGGCAGAATCGCGGCGGCCGTTCAGGCACTGGCCATCAACGCCGTCACGATCTACGGAGTCTTCGGCTTGCACTGGCCCGTGGGAACGGCCATCGCTCTTTACTGGTCGGAGAACGTTCTGCGCGGCATCCTTATCCTGGCGCTGCTATCCGTGTGGCAGTTGTTCTCTCCTCGGGCGGACGACTCAGGCATCGATACTCCGGGGAAGTTCACGGTCAGAAAGTTTCTCCTCTTTTCTGTGGCCTTCAATGCCGCGCACGCGGTGTTTCTCGTCGTCCTCCTCGGATTCGTCGTTCCGCGTATGTCTCCGGCCCAGCACTTCGATGGCGGGTCATTTCGAGAAGGCCTGATCATCGTCTCAATCCTGTTGGCGATCGAGCTGTTGGTCTGGCTCCTCGGCGCCAATCGCCGTTCCGACGATCTCGTCCAGCAATCCGCGAACGCCTATGTCCGGCGCGTCGTAGTCTTGCAGCTGACGATCGTTCTCGGGATGTTTGGAATCGTGTTGTTCGACCGCCCGGCCCTGCTCTTCGCATCGTTCGCGGCACTGAAGACCGTCGTGGACTTCAGCACCCCGAAACGGCGGTCTTCCGCGTCCGATCAGGCGACCGCGCCGACCGGCTAGCCACGAAGCGCTTATCATCCCCGTCTTAAACCGATGCCCGTCACTACAGGAAGCCGCCTCGGCCCCTACGAGATCGTCTCGCTCATCGGCGCGGGAGGCATGGGGGAGGTCTACAAGGCGCGCGATACGCGGCTCGACCGCAGCGTGGCCATCAAAGTCCTTCCGCCGGCGTTTGCCGACAACGTCCAGCTCAAACTTCGCTTCGAGCGTGAGGCGAAGACCATCTCGCAGCTCACGCATCCCCACATCTGTACGACGTCGGCAACGAGCGCGGGGTCCGCTCTATCGGGTGGACGCCCGAGGAGGGACGCCTCGGCCGCTGACACACAAGACTCCGAAGGAAGAGCGTAGCGCAACGGAGCGCTGGCGTCCTCGCCGGCTGGCCAGGCGTGCGTCCCGCCGCCGACCCGCCAGACACCAAACATTTGACTGAAACGCAGCGGCGAGACGCCGCCGAGCCAGCCGGCGCGACGCCAGCGCTCCACTTGCACTCGCGCGACCAGTTGGCCGAACGACCAATTTCGCGTAGCGTTGGGAGCAACAACATGCCTACGAAGTCCGCGCCGAAGATTATCACCAGGGATCCGAACTGGATGGGCCCTGCGATCCCGCCCTGCGAGATCCTGCTCGAAGAGTTCATGAAGCCCGAGGGCATGGGTCAGGCGGATGCCGCACGGCGACTCGGAATCTCGTTAAACCGGCTGAACGAGGTCATCCTCGGCAAGCGCGGCATCAGCGCCGACACCGCTCTTCGACTGGCTCAGTTGCTCAAGACCTCTCCTCAGTTCTGGATGCGCTTGCAGGCTGATTGGGATCTGCACCTGGCTTTGGAGCGCGCGTCGCGGAAGGCGTCGTAAGGAACACTGGACAATTTGTCATCCAGAGCCGCCGGAGGCACGAAGCCGCGGAGCGGCTGAGATGCCGTAGGACGGCGAAGGATCTCAAGATGCGCGAGCTGTGTTGAAACCCGTGTCAAAGTTACACGGGCTCAGGCTGAATCCTGCCACTGGAGATCCTTCGCCGTCCTTCGCCGATCGGCTGCTGTGCAGCCGCGGCTCCGGCGGCTCTGGATGACAAATTGGCTGGTACGCCGTTTTTCGACTCTCATCTGCTTCATCTGCGGATAACGCTCCGCCGGAGCCACAATCCCGCCACATCCTGCCGCCAGTTCTCCTTCGCGGATCACGCGTTGCGCCACATCGTGGACCTCTATTGATGCCTGAAGATCGAAGGAGGCAGCGGTGCGTTTTCCATCACAAACAGGCCGGTTTCAACATGCTAACCTCCGCCGCATGAAGCGAATTGGTGTGGCGATCCTGCTATTTGTGTGCGCGCTTTCGGCGCGTGCGGCCGACAAACTTACGATCGTGAAAGCTGGTCCGGTTGGCGAAGTGGCCAGTCTGGCGGAGGCGAACGAGATTCGGGTCGTGTTCAGCGAGCCGATGGTGGTCGTCGGCAAGATTCCGAAGGTGCTGGACGTGCCGTGGTTTCATGTCGCGCCGGCGATCAGTGGGAGCTTCCGCTGGTCGGGGACGACCACGCTGATCTTCACGCCGGATCCGAAGACGCCGTTGCCGTTTGCCACCAAGTACGACGTCACCATCGATGCCGAGGCGAAGGCGGTCAGCGGGAAAACGCTCGGCAAGGTGTATCGGTTCTCATTCATCACGCCCACCATCCAGGTGCTGCGGACGGACTGGTATCGCAAGGGCGGCAAGTGGGATGGAGGTATCGTCATCGCGCTCTGGTTCAATCAGCCGGTCGACGCGGAGACGCTGGCGTCGCACATCAAGCTGCGCACCGTCGCGCATGAGTTCAAGGCGCCCGAGCTGCCGGGGCGCGATCGTCTGGAGAAGCTCGAGCCGGAGCAGGTGAAGGCCTTCGACGCCAAAGTGGCAAAGGCGCAGCAGGCGGCGGCGAGCGACGGGCAGCCGGTGCTGTCGTTCTTTCCGACGGAGTGGGACAAGGAGCGCTACAAGCCCAAGCCGGAGATGGTGGTGCTCGAGACCAAGCCCGGAGTGCCGCCCGATACGCACCTGCAGATTTTCATCGACGACTCGCTGGCGAAGAACGCCACCAACGTGGCCTCGGGGCGTTCGCAGACATTCACCATCGAGCTGAATCCGACCTTCTTCGTCGACAAGATCGAGTGCCTGGCGGAGTGCAATCCCGATTACTACGATCCGATCCGTTTCCGCGCGCGCAGCGGCGTGCCGTTCCTCGACTTTCGCAAGTCGGTGAGCGTTCTCGACGTCACCGATCCGGCGCACGAGATTCCGGTCAAGCCCGCAGAACCGAAGCGGGAAGACGCGGAGGATGTTCACTCAACCGCGTACAGCCTCGACGAGCTCGGCTACTCGCTCCGGCCTGCGCGCACCTACGCCATCCGCATTGATTCTTCGCTGGCTTCGGAAGACGCGCAGACGCTCGGCTACACCTGGATGGCGGTCGTGGAGTACTGGCACAAGTCCGCGTTCATCAGCTTCGGCGACGGACATGGCGTCTGGGAGTCGAGCGGCGGGCCGACGCTGCCGTTCTACGCGCGCAACTTCCAGAACGTGACGCAGTGGCTGACGCCGTTGACGATCGATCAGCTGATGCCGTCGATCATCGATTTGAAGAAAGCGGATTTCCACACGACGCCGGCCACTGGCGGAACGCAGCGCAAGCTGGCGCCGCAGGCGGACGTGCTGCAATCGTATGGGCTGAATCTGAAGTCGGCGCTGTCGACGATCGGCAACGGCATCGTCTGGGCGGTGATCAAGCCGGGCGACGCCATCGCCAAGTCGAAGCGGTATTCCGAGGATGTCGCTGGGACGATCGTGCAGGTGACGAACCTCGGCGTCTCGGTCAAGGACTCGCCGCTGAACACGCTCGTCCTGGTCTCGCGGCTCGACACCGCCGCGACGGTGGCCGGCGCGAAAGTTTCGATCCGGACGCTGGACAACAAAGTGTTCTGGACTGGGACGACGGACGCGAACGGCATCGCTATCGCGCCGAATACCGACCTGCGCGTCAACCGCACGAAGAAAGAGAACGGCGAAGAAGAGAACGAAGAGGGCGGCGACTGGGAAGCGATGGGGCAGATGCACTTCATCGTCACCGCGGAGAAGGATGGCGACACCGCGTACGCCCTGAGCGACTGGAACGAGGGCATCGGTCCGTGGGACTTCGGCATGCACTTCGATCTCAGCGAATCGCGGCCGCTGCTGCGCGGATCGATCTTCAGCGACCGCGGTGTCTACAAGCCGGGCGAAGAGGTGCACGCGAAAGTCATCGTGCGCAGCGACACGCCGGGCGGGATGCAACTGCTGCCGGCCGGCACAGTCGTCGATCTCATCACCACCGATCCGCACGCGAAGGAAGTGGACAAGCGCACCGTCACGCTGAACGCGTGGAGCAGCGCCGAGTGGACCTGGACCGTGCCGGCGGAATCGGTGCTTGGCGATTACGTCGTCAACGCCCGGATCGCCTCGCAGCGATTGACGGTCGCCGGAAGTTTCCTCGTGGCCGCGTATCGCCGGCCGGAGTTCCGCGTCGACATCACGCTCAAGTCGCCGTCGACCATCGCCGGGACGAAACTGAACGGCACGATCACCGGCAAGTATCTCTTCGGCGCCGCCATGGCCTCGCGGCCGGTGAAGTGGACCTATTCGAAGGAGCCGGTCTTCACCGTGCCGCGCGCGATCAGCGAGCGGTTTCAGGAAGAGCAGTGGCAGTTCCTCGGCGAGGACTACGAGAATCGCCGCGACGCCGAAACGATCAACACGAAAGATGCGAAGCTCGACTCGAAGGGCGAGTTGAAGCTGACGCTCGATACCGATCTCGCTGCCGGTCATCCGTGGAACTACAAGCTGGAAGGGAACGTCACCGACATCTCGCGCCAGCAGATCGCCGGGCGCACCTCCTTCCACGTCGATCCCGCCCCGTGGTACGTCGGCGTGAAACTGCCGCCGTATTTTTCCGACGCGGCCAAGGGGATCGACACCGCCATCGTGGCCGTCGATCTGAAGGGAACGGCAACCGCGGATGTGAAGGTCAGCATTGACCTGCATCGCATCCAGTGGAACTCCGTTCGCGAGTCGACCGGCCACGGTTTCTACAACTGGACCTCGGAGCGCAAAGAGCTTCCGGCCGGGCATTGGGACGTGACCACGCAGGCGACGCCGGTGCCGTTGCACGTGCCGTTGAATGACGGCGGCGAGTACCTCCTCATCGCCACGGCCAAGGATGCCGAGGGCCACTCGACGACGACGCGGACCTGGTTTTACGCCGTCGGCGCCGGTTACACGGCGTGGGAACGCTACGACCACAATCGCATCGACCTGGTGCCGGAGAAGAAGACCTACAAACCCGGCGAGACCGCGCGGATCATGGTCAAGTCGCCGTGGGAGCACGCAACGGCGCTGCTGACGACAGAGCGCGAAGGTGTTCGCACCTGGAAGACGTTCGAGCTGACGTCGACGCAGACGACGGTCACAGTTCCGATCACCGAGAAGGACATCCCCAATCTCTATGTCTCCGTGCTGCTGCTGAAAGGGCGCACGAAAGAGGGCGCCGAGGACGAGGACGATCCCGGCAAGCCGGCCTTCCGCCTCGGCTATGCGGCGATCAATGTCGAAGACGCCACGAAGCGTTTGAAAGTCGCGGTGAAAGCGAATCGTGATGAGTACCGGCCGGCGTCGAAGGCGCGCATCGAAGTCGACGTTCGCGATGCCGCCGGCAAACCGGCGCAGTCCGAGGTCACGTTGTGGGCCGTCGACTACGGCGTGTTGTCGCTGACCGGATACGAAACGCCCGACGTGCTGCAATCGATCTATCTCGAGAAGGCGCTGCAGGTGGTCAACGAAGACTCCCGCCAGAAGATCGTCAGCCGCCGCGTGCTGACGCCGAAGGGCGAAACCTCGGGCGGTGGCGGCGGCAAGGACGCGGGCCCGGGCGTGATCCGCAAGGATTTCCGCGTGCTGGCGTTCTGGGTTGGCTCGGTCATCACCGACGGCAAGGGCCACGCGAAGACCGACATCACGCTCCCCGAGTCGCTGACGACGTATCGCATCATGGCCGTGGCCGGCGACAAGTCGTCGCGCTTCGGTTGGGCGCAGAACGAGATCCGCATCAACAAGCCGGTGCTGCTGACGCCGACCTGGCCGCGGTTCCTGGCCGTCGGCGACAAGGCCTACTTCGGCGCCGTCGTCCACTCGCAGCTCAAGCAGGCCGGCAAGGCCACCGTGACGATCAAATCGCTCGATCCGTCGATCGTCGAGTTCACGCAGCCGGCTTCGAGCACGATCGATGTCGCCGCCGAGGGCTCGGCGGAAGTTCGCTTCAACGCCGAGGCCAAGGCGGTCGGCAGTGCGCGGATTCAGATGACGGTCTCGCTCAATGGCGAGAAGGACGCCTTCGAAGACACGCTGCCGGTGCGCATCCTCACGCCGGCGGAAACCGTCGCCGCGTACGGCGAAGCGAAGCCGGATGCGAAGGAGACGCTGGTCGTTCCGAAGGATGTGGTTCCGTCGTCCGGCGGCCTGCACGTCGAGCTCGCATCGACGGCGATGGTCGGCCTGGCCGAGGGGGCTTCGTATCTGGTCGACTATCCGTATGGCTGCGCCGAGCAGCGCTCCTCCGCCGCGATGGCTCTGATGCTCGCCTCCGACCTCGGCGACGCCTTCGCGCTGCCGGGCATCGACGCCAAAAAGGCGCACGGCATCGCGCAGAAGACCATCTATGAGCTCTACAAGTTCCAGTGCGGCGACGGCGGTTTCGCCTTCTGGGCCGGCGAGTGCTCCTCGGAGTCGCCGTACCTGACGGCGAACGTGCTGCACATCATGCAGCGCGGCCAGAAGCTGAAGTACGACGTCGACAAAGACGTCATGAAGCGCTCGTACGATTACCTCGACACGAAGCTGAAGGAGAAGCGTCCGACGAATGAAGGCTGGTGGCCGGCGTATACGTCGTGGCAGGCCTTCGCGGTGAAGGTGCTCGTCGAGGGCGGCCGCAATGAGGACAGCCATCTCACGCGGCTGTATTCGTACGTCGATCGCATGCCGGTCTTCGGAATCTCGTACCTGCTCGATGCCATGGTGGCAAAAGGGGAGAAGAGCCCGCGCGTGGACGATCTCGTCCGCCGCATCACCAACGGCATTCTCCCCGAGGGCGGCAGCGCGCACGTCGAAGAGCTCGCCGATCCCTACCTTCTCTTTTTTTGGAACTCGAACGTCCGCTCGACGGCGATCGCATTAGGCTCGCTGACGCGTCACGGCGAGAACGAGCAGATGGTCAAGCAGATGGTGCGCTGGATGATGCAGCAGCGGCGCGCCGGGCGCTGGGGCAACACGCAGGAGAACGTCTGGGCAATGGAGTCGCTGGTCGACTACTACCGCAAGTACGAGAGCGAGGTGCCGGACTTCTCCGCGATCGTCAAGCTCGGGAATGACTCGATCGCCAACGATGCCTTCAAAGGCCGCAGCACGCAGGCGAAGAGCCACGATGTCTCGATGATGCAACTGCAGCCGCGGGCCGGCGTCGAGACGCCGGTAACGTTCAATCGCCAGGGCACCGGCACGCTGTTCTATCTGATGCGGCTGCGCTACACGCCGGCCGGTCTGATGCACGATTCGATGGATAAGGGCTTCAACGTCGAGCGGAAGTATTCGCAGAAGACGTTCAAGGCCGGCGATCTGATCAAAGTCACGCTGCGCATTCGCAACACCAAGGAGCGGCGGTTCGTCGCAGTGACCGATCCGATTCCTGCCGGCACGGAGCCGGTGGAGTCGTGGTTTGCCACGACTGCGACCGATCTGGCCGAGGCGCAGGCCAAGAACGACCGGCAGGGCGATGACTGGATGTCGTGGTGGCAGCATGGCGGCTTCGATCACGTCGAGCGCCACGACGATCGCGTGAACCTGTTCGCCACGCGCCTGAGCGAAGGGCCGCACGACTTCTCGTACATGGTGCGCGCCACCACGGCGGGCACGTTCATGACCGCGCCGACGTACGTCGAAGAAATGTACGAGCCCGAGGTCTTCGGGAGAACGGCGAGCGAGGTCGTGGAGATCAAGCCGTGAAGTTGAATGCAACGGAGCGCTGGCGTCGCGCCGGCTGGCTCGGCGGCGTCCTCGCCGCCGGGCTGGTCGCGCTCGCGCTATGGGTGCGCCTCGGCCCCATCCCGGCCATCACCCCCGACACCACTCCGACGATCGTCGATCGCAACGGCGTCGTTCTCTACGAGCCGTTGTCGGCAACCGGAACGCGCAACGAATGGCTCGATGAGGTTCCGGCATCGGTTGCCAACGCCACCATCGCCGCCGAGGATCGCCGTTTCTACCGTCACCTCGGAATCGATCCAATTGCCATCACGCGCGCGGTGGCGCACGACATCCGTCATCTGCGCGCGGCCGAGGGCGGCTCGACGATCACGCAGCAGGTGGCCAAGATGCTGCTCGGCAGCCCGCCGCGAACTCTGGTCTCGAAAGTGCGCGAGGCCGTGATCGCGCTGCGGATCGAGCATCGCTATTCGAAGCGCGAGATCCTGGCGCTCTACGTCAACCTCGCGCCGTACGGCGAGCAGACCATCGGCATCGCCCGCGCCAGCCGGCGCTACTTCGGCTGCGCGCCGGAGGAGCTGACCATCGCGCAGTCGGCGTGGCTGGCGTCGCTGCCGCAGCGTCCGTCGACGCCGCGCCGCGCACTCGCGCGGCAGCGGCTGGTGCTCAAACAGATGGAGTCGCTTCACCTCATCACGCCTTCTGCTTATCGCGAGGCGCGCGCGGAACGGCTGTCGCTCGATCGAGGACTCCAGCCGGCGCTGGCGCCGCATTTCGTCGAGCGCGTTCGCGAGCAGCTCGCAGCAAACGCTCCGAGGAGGGTCGAGACCACGCTCGACGCCAACCTGCAGAGCAGCGTCCGCGGCATCATCGCCGCCGAGCGCGCGAATCTGCTGCGGCATGGCGCGCACAGCGTCGCGGTGGCGGTGCTCGATAACCAAACCGGCGAGTGGCTGGCGTGGGAGGGATCGGGCGATTACTTCGGCTCAAACTTCGGCGGCGCCATCGACGGCGTGACCACGCTCCGCCAGCCCGGCTCGACGCTCAAGCCGTTCACCTACGCGCTGGCGTTCGAGCAGGGACTCACACCCGCGACGGTGCTGGCCGATGTGCCGTCGCACTTTCCGACGGCCGAGGAGGGTGTGGCCTACACGCCGCGAAACTACGACGGCGGATATCGCGGCCCGTTGCGCGCGCGCCTGGCGCTGGCGGGATCGGAGAACGTCCCCGCGGTGGCGCTGCTGTCGAAGCTCGGCGCTCCCGCGCTGCTGCGCTTACTCCGAGGAGCCGGCTTCCACGATCTGACCCGCACCGCTGACTACTACGGCCTCGGCCTCACCCTCGGCGACGCCGAAGTCACTCTCGAACAACTCGTGACCGCATACGCGACCTTCGCGCGCGGCGGCGACGCGGTGACGCCCACCATGCTTCGACAACCAACAACCGAGCACCGACAACGCGTGCTGCAAGCACGTACCGCCTTCTGGATCACCGACATCCTCAGCGACGCCCGCGCCCGCGAATTCATTTTCGGCCGCGGCGGAAACCTGGAGTTCCCGTTCCCCGTGGCGGTGAAGACCGGCACCTCGCAGGCCTATCACGACAATTGGACCGTCGGCTACACGAACGCGGTCACGGTCGGCGTCTGGGTCGGCAACTTCGATCGCAGCGCGCTGCGCAACTCCAGCGGCGTCACCGGCGCGGGACCGATCTTCCACTCGGTGATGCTGGCGGCGATGCGCCGATCGGGCGTCAACAACGACACGCCGATCGTCGATCGCCCCGACGATCTCGAA
>Ga0207689_10004351_pt1 | contig 12899 bp, 12 predicted proteins | sample KBSMisM52_FD_184312 | JGI IMG/M metagenome (GOLD analysis project Ga0207689, IMG submission 184312) | Miscanthus rhizosphere microbial communities from Kellogg Biological Station, Michigan, USA - KBS Miscanthus M5-2 (SPAdes) (version 2) | ecosystem: Host-associated > Plants > Roots >... | reverse complement strand
CATCACCACATTGCCGACGTACCGGCCCTGATAACTCGGATCGCGCGGCGACAAGGTGCGCACGCCGAGCGGCGTGTGCAGTTCCGCCATCACCTTCGCCAACACCGCGGCGTGGCGCTCAGCCGCCAACACCGGATAGGCCAGACTGATCGCGAAGAGTTGATTCGGTCGGACGGACGGATCGAAGCCGTGATCGTCGATCACGTCGAAACAGCAGTCGCTTTGCGCGTTCCAGAAACGCGCGTTGAACGATTTTTCGATCGATTCCGCCAGCGCCGACAGCTCAAGCGCCCGCGTTGACTGGCCAAAGCGCTGCGCCAACTCCGGTCGCCCGAACGCGCTCGGCACCTGCGTGCGCTGCTAGCCGCGCGCTAATCGCGTTCCGTCCCAGTGGGATCCTGATCCGCGAAGGCGAGTCCAATCGCATGATCGCGGACGTCCTGCGGCCATCCCGCAATCAGGTCCGCAAAGCGGCGGCGATCGTAGGCAAACAATGCGCGGAGCGCTTCCTCGAATCCCGGCAAATTGCCCGCGATGGCGTTTAGGAATCGATAGGCTGCCTCTTGCGCCGCGCGAACGCGGTCGTTATCGCCTTTGGTTCGGCGAGCCTCCTCCACCAGCTTCCGTAAGGCCACTGAAGTACCTCCGGGCTGGGAATTCAGCCAGTCCCAATGGCGAGGCAGAAGGGTAACCTCCCGCGCCACAACTCCGAGGCGGGGTCGCCCCCGGCCGCGCGCTGGATCTGTTGGCGGCTCATGCTGGACTCCACGGAGATCCAGGTCGACCTGGCGGCCGGCGCCGTCAAACACCAGGAAGTCTCCCTGGCGCTTATCTTTCAGCAAAGAAGATACTTCGGCCAGATTTCCAGTCGCGATTCTAGTGTGTCCTTGGAAAGCAGTGTAGCTCACAGGGATAATATACCCGGGTATAAATCGATTGTCAATAATACCCGGGTAAATTATTTTTAGCGGCCTTGCGCGACGCTGTAGAGTTACAATTTCGAGCAGAGGGAGGGTGCATGCGGACTACTGCCCTGCTGATCATCTTGACCTGTTGTAGCCTTGCCGGACAATCTGCTTCGAAAGCCGCGCCCCGGACCCCGGAGGGCAAGCCTGATTTTTCAGGTATCTGGATTGGAGGCGGTCCGCTTGCGGATCTTGCGGCTGGCCTCCCCGAAGGAGCGAAAATTCCACTTCTTCCGGCAGCAGAGAAGCTGATGAGCCAACGCCTCGCGCAGGACGATCCGGAGGCGAACTGTTTGCCCACAGGCGTCCCGAGAATCGCGCCGTATCCCTGGACTTTCGCCACTGCTCCCGGCCGTTTGTACATCCTGTTCGAGGGGAACATTCACAGCTATCGCCAGATATTCATGGACGGACGACCTCACCCGAAGGATCTGAATCCTTCCTGGTACGGGCACTCGACCGGACGCTGGGAAGGCGACACTCTCGTCATCGACACCGTTGGGTACAACGACAAGTTCTGGTTCGATTTCCGCGGGCATCCTCATACGGAGCAGCTGCGCACAGTCGAGCGCTACACGCGCAAGGAATTCGGGACTCTGACCAACGCGATTACGATCGAGGATCCCGGCGCATACTCGAAACCATTCACGGTAACGTTCACCGCGAACTTGATGCCAGATGGCGAACTGCTGGAATACATTTGCCAGGAGAGCGAGCGCTCGGCGCAGCATCTCCGCGGGCCGGCGATCGTTCCGACGGCGGAGACGCAGCCCACCAGTTCGCTGCTGCCCCTTGCGCCCTCAAAACCTCCAGTCAAGTAGGATTTGGGGGATCAGTTCGCGACGCGCCAGGGCGAGAACTCGGTCCACGTCTTAAGCGCGTCGTTGGCCCACGCCGCGGTCTTATCTGTGTGGCAGGTATTGCACGAGTTGGGCATTTTCCGTCGCTCGGCCTCCGCCGGGGCGATGAACTTGAATGTGTGGCTGCGAACGTTGGTGGTGGTCATTTCAATCTCGATCTTGGGCATGTGGCAGTTCACGCATTCGCTGCCAGTGGATCCGGCGGCATGATGGGTGTGCTGCTCAAGCGTCGCAGAATGCGGTCCGTTGGGCGAGCCCTGGCCGTGGCATTGCAAGCACAGGACGCTTACCGGGCGAATCAGATCGGCATTGTTCTCGGTACCGTGGACGTCGTGACAGGTGAAGCAGTTGACGCCCCGCGAATACATCAGGCTTTGCACAAAATCGTTGCCCTGCATGCGATTCTTGTGGCCGGTGCCATCGGGGAAATGCGTAAAGCTCGTCTCGCCGAGCTTGTGCTCTTCCAGTTGCCAGAAATCGCTTAGTCTTTTCGTAACGTCGAAGCCAACCGGCCAATCGTAATACTTTCCCTGGATCGGATTCGCCAGCGGCTGGCCTTGGGAGTGGCACTGGATGCATACGTCACTGCCGCGATTTCCGAGGCGCGCCGGGTTGACGATGTTGGCGCGGGACGGGCGGACCACGTGCAGGCTCCCCGGACCGTGGCACTTTTCGCAGCCTACGTTCCACTCGGTAACTGTCTTGGTCTGGATGTTGTAGTTCACTGAATGGCAGCCGTCGCAGAGCGGTCCAGTGGGCCGCTGCATGTTATCGGCCGGGTAATGTGGCACCCACCAATCCGTTCCATTGGCGACCATGTATCGGCTCCATTTTTGGTTGGCGACATCCCACTGACCTGGCAAAGGGAAGTAATCGTCGCCGACCTTGGTGAAGTAGCGCTGCTTCCATTTGCTGCCGTAGACAAAAGCGATCGCGTCCTTGGTGAAGGTGAGCGCCGGATCAGATTTGCTGAAATCCGGGAGGATGGCGTCGGAATGCACTTTGGGATCACGAACCACATTCGCCATCCGCGTCTTGCTCCAGCGCTCGTACATCGCGGGGTGGCAGGTTTTGCACGCGGTGGACCCGGTATATTGAGCAGTTTGAGCCGAAAGGGTTACGGCTAATCCAGTTAAGAGAGCTACTCTAAGAACCATCTATCTCCTCGTCGAAGCCACCGCAGTGCGTTTTCTTTGGGACGCCAGCACGGTGGAGACGACCTTGCCATCGGTGAGGCTGACGATCAGCTCATCTTTTTCCGTTTTGTACCAGAACGTGTCCAGCATCTGCGAGCGGCGGATTTGAGAGGTCCGCGTGGCGGGCTCGCCGAAGCGGCTGAGAACTTCATCGCGTTCCATGCCGATGGTGACCTGGGCAGGATCAATTGGCTTGGTCACGATAGAAGTCGCTTTGGCGACGGAGGTCGGAGTGCCCACAGGCGAAGCCGCAGCAGGATTCGCTCCGTTCGCTTTGGGGGCCTGTTCGAGCGTTTTGTTAAGAGCGCCGAAGACGCCGCCGACGGCCTGTCCGGCTCCCTTGGCTCCAGCCGCTGCGCCGGTCGAGGCGCCGGCCGCCACTGCGGACTCTACCACGGCTTGCCCCCACGAAATGGCGGTGCAAGCAGTCCAGACCAAAACGAACCCAAGAGACTTCATATAATTGGCCCTCTTTTGCAGTTTATCACCGGGAACGTGTGCCCGGATCTGGCGGGCATTGTTGGACATGGCGTGTCAGGTCGAGTGAGATGCAAGAAACGCGTGACAGGAATGGGGCATGAGGAAACATGTCCGAGCAGTTCTGAATGATCTGAATCTCAATGACCTGAACAAACGAACCTTCCTAGACTCCGGGCGTTTCGCGTCCGAGCAGAGCAGCCCGGCGGGCTCCGGTGGCCGACGGAAGGTTGCCGGGTCGGCCCGAGACAAACTCGTGAGCCAGGACGGCGAAGGCGATGGCTTCCTTGGCGTCGGGGTCGATACCGTAGTCGGCGCTGGTAGACACGTTAAGATCCGGCAGGAGCATGCGCAGACGGCGCATCAGCCAACGATTATGAAGCCCGCCGCCTGAGGCGATGACTTCCCGCGCGTCATCGGCGCAGGTGCTGATCGCGGACGCGATGGATTGCGCCGTAAGCTCGGTGGCCGTCGCGATCAGATCGGGCAGCGCGACTCCGGTAGCGATCAGACGCCTCGAATACTCGTGGCCGAACTGCTCGCGTCCGGTGGTCTTGGGCGGACGAAGCTTGAAGTAGGGAACGCCGAGCAAGTCTTTCAGCAGGCCTTCGTGGATCTTAGACTGGTGCGCGATGCGGCCATCGCGGTCGTAAGTCTGGCGGCCTCCGGTCAGGCGCGAAACGAGCGCATCGATTACCATGTTGCCGGGACCGGTGTCGAACGCGATGACATCTTCTCTCGCTGCCGCTGCTGGAATCACTGTTATGTTGGCGATACCGCCAATGTTTAAAGCAACCCGGCCGATGCGGCTATGCCGAAGCAACAGGTAATCGACCAGCGGGACCAGCGGCGCGCCACGTCCGCCCGCGGCGATATCGCGCTCGCGGAAATTAGAAATGGTCCGGAGGCCGGTGCGCTCGGCCACGACCGATGCGTCGCCAATTTGCATGGTGCTGGCGACGCGGTGGCCCAGATACTCCACCCGCGCGCCTTCATGAAAGATGGTCTGGCCGTGCATCCCACAAAGGGCGATCGAGCGCAGAGGAATTCGGCGGAGCCGGCAGGTTTCGCGAATGGCTTCGGCGTACAATTCGCCCAAGAGAAAGTGCAGGCGCGCGATGGCGGAGGTGTGGGTGAGTGTGTTGGAGACGCCGAGAATGGCCTCACGCACGTCCTTAGGGTAGGGAACAGTGTGGAAGGCGACGGGTTCGATCTTCTTGCCGCGAATATCGACGATAGCGACGTCGATCCCATCAAGCGACGTCCCGCTCATGATCCCCGCGACCCGCATTAATTCTTCAGTTCCTTTTGGAGTTCGGCTAAAAGTTGGAGCGCATCGATGGGGCGAAGTTCGTCCAGTTTGAGCGTGCGGATGCGGGCGGCGAGCTGATGATTCACCGGCTCGAACAATTGAATTTGCATGGGCGCGTTGGGCGGCGTAAGCTCCTCCGTCACCGCCGATTCGTGATGCGTCAGGATCTCGCGGGCCCGCTCGATCACGCTCATGGGCAGCGCCGCCAGGCGAGCTACTTCGATGCCGTAACTGCGGTCGGCAGATCCCGGCTCGACCCGGCGCAGGAAGAGTATCTGGTCGCCGGATTCCTTCACGGACACGTGCAGGTTGCGGACGCCTTCCAGTTGTCCAGCCAGCTCAGTGAGCTCGTGATAGTGCGTGGCAAATAGCGTTTTCGCACGGATGTGGCGATGGATGTGTTCAATGACGGACCAGGCCAGAGCCAGGCCATCGTAGGTCGAGGTGCCGCGGCCGATTTCGTCGAGGATGATCAGGCTGCGCGGGGTAGCCGAATTGAGAATAACCGCGGTCTCGGTCATCTCGACCATAAAGGTGGATCGTCCGCGAGCGAGGTTGTCGGCTGCGCCGATGCGGGTGAAGACGCGATCTACGATAGGCAGCAGAGCGGATTCCGCGGGGATATACGATCCCATCTGCGCGAGGATCGTCAGCAGTGCGGCCTGGCGGAGGTAAGTAGACTTTCCGCCCATGTTGGGGCCGGTGATGACGGCGATGAATTGCGTTTCTGGGTGAAAGTAGAGATCGTTGGGAATGAAGCGCTGGGCATCTTGGGCGGCGAGCTTCTCGATGACGGGATGCCGTCCGGCCATCACCCGCATTTCGCCCGAGTCAGAGAATCGAGGCCGGATATAGCGGTTCTCGGCAGCCACCTCGGCCAGGGCGACGGCGGCATCGAGTTCGGCAACCGCGGCGGCTGTGGCTTTGATGCGCGTAGCGTGCGACGACGCAAGCAAGCGGAGCTGCTCGAAGATGTCGCGCTCGATGGCGATTGACCTTTCTTCGGCTTCCAGGATCTTGACCTCAAGTTCTTTGAGCTCCGGTGTAGTGAAGCGCTCGGCATTGACCAGGGTTTGCTTGCGCTGGTAATCGGCTGGGGCCAAATGTTGGTTGGATTTCGAGATTTCGATGTAGTAACCGAAGACGTTGTTGAACCGGACCTTGAGGGACGCGATGCCGGTGCGGGCGCGCTCGCGCTGCTCGATCTGGACCAGGTACGTACGGCTGTTTTGGGAGATGTCGCGCAACTCATCCAGTTTCGGATCGAAGCCGGGGCGGATTGTACCTCCGTCGGACAAGTTCACAGGCGGCTCGTCGGCGATGGCCGAGAGGACGCGGTCGCGAAGTTCGGGGATGGGGTCGAGGCGCGACTGAATGTCCAGAAGTAGCCCCGCCTTTGCGGGCAGGGCCGCGAGCGAGGGTATGACGGCGAGAGAGCGGGCGAGCGCGAGAAGATCGCGGGGTCCGGCTGAGGCGAGGGAGATCTTTGCCAGCAGGCGCTCGAGGTCGAGAATCGATTCCAGATGTTTGCCGAATTCCGCACGCAGAATGGGGGTGGCCTGAAGCTCTTCGACGGAATCCAGGCGAGACTCAATCTCCGCGACGTCGATCGAAGGCGCGAGCAATCGGCGGCGCAGTAATCTTCCGCCCATCCCGGTGCGGGTGCGGTCGAGCACGTGGAGCAGCGTCGATTCTTTGGATTCACCTGCGAAGAGTGGTTCGACCAGTTCAAGGTTGCGGACAGTGGTGGCGTCGAGGATGAGCGCGTCAGCGCGGTTGTAGAACGTCGGGCGTTCTAGGTGATCGAGCGCGTTGCGCTGGGTGTCGCGGAGGTAATGTAGGATCGCGGCGGCGGCGCCGGTTGCTAACGGACGGGATTCGAGACCGCAGCCGTCGAGCGCAAGGAGGTGGAAGTGATCGCACAGGCTGCGCGCGGCGTAGTCGGCGCCGAAGACCCAAGAGTCGAGCGGCGTCTTCAGGCAGGGTAGGGAATCCGCCATACCTTCGGGAACCACGACCTCGCGCGTATTCAAAGTCTCGAGCGTGGTGCGGATCTCGGCGGCGTCGATCTCGGTAGCACGAAATTCGCCGGTGGAGATATCGACGTGGGCCACACCAGCTCGCCCGGGACAGGAATTTAAACCAGGCATCACCGCAGCCAGGTAGTTATTCTCGTGCGAGCGCAGCACCTGCGCGTTCATCGCGGTGCCTGGTGTGACGATGCGCGTGACTTCGCGCTTGACGAGCTTGGTCGCGGCGGTGGCGACTTCCATCTGGTCGCAGATGGCCACGCGGTAGCCTTTCTGGATCAGGCGGGCGATGTAGTTCTCGGATGCGTGATAGGGCACGCCGCACATCGGAATCGGCTGGCCTTTTTCCTTGTTGCGGGCGGTAAGGGTGATTTCGAGCTCGCGCGCGGCGGTGACGGCGTCGTCATAGAAGAGCTCGTAGAAATCGCCCAATCGGAACAGCAGCAAAGCGTTGGGAACCTGCTGCTTGACGCCGTGGTATTGCCGCATCAGCGGCGTGGAGGGATCAGCTGTCATCAAAAGGTACTGCTTTTGATTTTAGCGTCCGACAACTTTGACAACTTTGGCGGTCTCGGCCTCCGCGGCCTGCAGATGCTCGAGCACTTCGTCCCAGCGACGGTCGAGCATGGATCCGGCAGCCAGTCCGAAGAGCAACTGGAAGCGAGCGACGGCAGCGGCTGTGTCGGCGTTCAACGACGCGTGTTGGGCCGCGAGCCGGGCGTTCATTTGGGCAGCACTCTTCCAGGCAGAGGCGGCTTTGGTAGCATCGGCCGAATAGCGAGCTCGGAGATCGCTGAAGGTTTCCTTGTCCGCGGCAGCGACGTTCGGGACGTCGGGCGGCGTCAAGGAGAAAGGCGGTTCGGCCGCGACAGGCGGAGGAATCGGTTCAAAGCCGAGCTGCTCGGGTTGCCCGCCCACCCAGGCGCAGGGGAATGCCGAGATCCGCGTCGACAAGCCGCGTAAGGAGGCCCGCATCTGTGCGTTGCTGGAGTATGCGTTCATGGTCCTGATGTAGGCAGCCATACTCCGAATCATCAGGCGATTTGCCGCGTAGTCGGCGGCGGTAAGGGCCGAGCAATAGGCCCCTGCTCCGGCCAGATAGTTGTCGAAGCGGCTGAGGTCGTCCATGGTTACGCGCGAAGGTTGCTGGCCGAGGATGCCCCCGAGGTTGCCTCGCCACACGGATCCGGCGCTGACGCCGCCCACGCGAGGAACGATCTGGGCTTGCGTGCTCAGGCCGGCCAGAAGGACAAGAGCGGATGCGAAACGCATCTTACTTCCTGACGACGTCGCCGACTACGGGAGCAGGGCCGCCGGACGGAGCAAATGTACCAGTGGAAATGCGGTCGCGCACGTTGGTGATGGTGAGCTTGCCGATCGGCGTCGTCTGGACGTCCAGCACTTCACCCGTCTTGGGATCCTTGATTTCTTTTCCCTTGTGATAAATGGTGAAGGTCTGGCCCTTGGCGAGACCGGCGGCGCTTCCGGCATTGATGGTCAGGCTGGTTCCGTCCACATCCGCAACGATTGCATCCAGGTCGTCTTCACGGCTGCCAGCGCTGCCCGTTGTGGGTCCGGCTGCGATCTGCTGGGAGAGCTTGTTTACGGCATCCATGGTGGCCTCGCCGATGATGGTCTCGGCGAAGTTAGAGCTGGTCATATTAAATCCGCCGCCGACTCCGACTCCTCCTGCGAACATGGCAGCTCCGAAACCCTTGCTGGTGCGCTTCGATTCACCGCGCGCTTCACCGCTGCCGACGACTTCGCTGGTTTCGGCGTCCACCAAGCGGTAGTCGATGACGACGACAGCTTTGGCTTCGCCTTTGGATCCGCCGGCAACTCCACCTGCGCCGCCGACAATTGCGCCGACTCCGGCGCTGGTCTTGCGGTCGTCACGTCCGAACACGACGATATCGCCCATCAGCGTTAGATCCGCGCCGCGAATCTGGCCGACACGCGCGCCGGTTCCTTGCTTCACGCGATTGCTGGCGGCGAAATCCTGTTCCTTGGTGAGATTCGCCACCTTGCGGCGCTCCACAACCGTGAACTTCCCGTCCTGCGTGACGCGCGTGGTTAGCATGGCGGCAATGCCGGTGCCGATGTTCTGCTGCGTGCCAAAGATTGCCTGCACGCTGGTCATCACGGCTGAGTAATCGAAGGGATCAATGATCAGCGCCTTCTTGGTTTGCGCCGAGACTAGTGTGGCCGACGCGGCGAGCAAGCCCGCCAGGAGTTTTCTGTTCATGTGGCGATCTCCCTATATCTTCTTCCGGGCTATATCTTCTTACGAGCCATGAAACCGTTTTGCGCGGCCGATCCTGTGTAGTTACCAGTGGCAATCTTTTCGCGCACACTAGTGATCGTCATTTCGCCGGTCTTCTCGGTCACCACGTCGAGCGTTTCCTTGGTCACGGGATCCTTGACTTCGCGGACAATCCGAAGAACCTCGAATACGTCGCCGGCGCTGACGCCATCGTTCGATCCCACGTTAAGCGTCAAGACCTTTCCGGAAACATCGGCGACGCGGCCTTCCACTGGACGAACCGTCTTCTTCATGGTGGAGGTCTGCGTGAGGAGAATCTCGGCGATCTTATTGACGGCGTCTTGGGTGGCTTCACCGATGATGGTCTGGGCGAAATTGGAACTGGTCATGTCGATCTGGACGCCGGCTGCGCCCTTGCCGATGGCTCCGCCAATCGCGCCAAGGGCATTCCCCTTGCGGACCGACTCGCCGCGGGCCTCGCCGGTGGCGATGATCTCCGACGTCTCGGCGTCGATCAGTCGGTAGTCGATTGCGACCACGGCCTTGTCCTCATTCTTGGCGGAGGCGATCGCGCCGAACGCGCCGCCGATAATTCCGCCGCCCTTGACGCTCTTCTTCTTGTCGTCGCGGCCGAAGATCACGATGTCTCCGGATAGAAGGGCGTCGGCGCCGGAGATCTGGCCAACGCGTGCACCGCTACCTTGCTTCACGCGGTTGCTGGTGTTGAAATCCTGCTCCTTGATGAGATTGTCCATCTTGGCGCGCTCGACTATGACAACCTTGTTGGCCTGGGCCAGACGGGTGACCAGCATGGCGCGGATGCCTTTCCCGATGTTCTGCTGCGTGCCGAAGACCGCCTGTACAGAGGTCATTACAGCGGAATAGTCGAACTCATCGACGATGACACGCTTCTTATCAGCCTGCGCAGTTGGTCCTGCAGGCGCCGGTGCGGCAGCAGCAACAGGTGCTGGCTCGGGAGCAGGGGCCGGAGCAGCGGCGGCAACAGGAGCCGGTGCAGGCGCGGGAGCTGGAGCCGCCGCAGCAGCCGGAGCTGCTGTGGGATCCAGCATCACGTCGATGATCTTCTCCGACACGCCGGCGTTCTTCAGCTTCACCAGGTCGGCTGGCGCGAGGTTCGCGGGCTTGTTCTCCCTCTGCAGAGTTCGGATGATCAGGCTCTCCGAGAGTCCGGCTTTCACGGATTCGATTACCGAATCCACTGCCGATGGCGCTTTCGGCGCCGCGGCTTTCGCTGGGGCGGCCTTCGGCGCGGCTTTAGGAGCCGCAGTCTGCCCCAAGGCAAGAGCTACCAATAAGGTCAATGCGACAGCCAAATTGGCTATAGCGAAAAGCTTGCGTTTCATCCAGATTCCTCCTGATGCACTAAGAATGGGAACTCCGCCGCACGACGGTTCTCGCCACAACACTTTTGGGATGCTGGAAATAGTATGTCGAGGTTGCATTATCAGTGTCAAGCGGTGGTAAAATCGCCACGGCGGCTTAGGTGATATTGCGAAGAAACATCGCGCTGCTGCTCGGCGCCGGGTTTATCGCGGCGGGTCTCGCCACGGCCCAGTTTACGCCGAGGATCAAACCCCCGAAGAAGGAAAAGGAGTTGGAGACCCAGACGCTCCCGCTGCCGCCTGAGCCCCCCTCGGCTGTGGTCGCGGAAACCGGCAAGCTGACATTCCATGTCTCTCCTCTATCGGCCAAGGGGTTGCTGACGCAACAGGTCCGCGATGCACTAAAGGCGCTGGATCGAGCTAACAACGGCGGGACTCTTGTGAAGCTGCGGGCGTTCGTGGCGGGCACGGGCGACATGCGTCGCGTCGCGGCGATCGTCAGCGAGGACTTTTCCGAGAAGAAGATGCCGCTTCCGGTGGTGACGACGATGCAGGTGGGTGCGCTACCCATGGAGGGCGCGCAGGTGGTGATCGAGAGCATCAGCGTGGACAAGAAGTCCGTGAATCCCAATGGGCTCACGTTCTTTCCAGCTCAGCGGGCTGCCGAGTTAGCCGCGGCGGCCAAGGCGCAACAGGCGGATTTGGTGCAGGTGACGTGCTTCGTGGCGGATGCTCGGGCGGCGACGGCGTCGGCTTTCCCGGGCGCCGCAGTGAACTTGGTTCAACCCACGCGACTGGCGATCGAGACTGAGATGTCCTGCGAAGGCGTAGGGCGGCTTCAGAAGCCTGGAAAGAGCCCCTCGAAGCTGGTCTTCACCGGGATCCAAATGTCGTTTGGAGACAATGACCAGGCGCTGCGCCTGGCCTACGGCCGGCTGGGCCGTGCCCTGGAAACCGTGAAGGCGCGCTATGGCGATTCCCTGATGCTGAACATCTATTCCTTGAACCGGAGCACCGGCGATAAGGCTGTCAAGCTGGTACCCGAATTCATGGGCCCGAGGGCGCCCGTGTACGCCGCCCGCGTAGTGGAAGGCCTCCCCTCTTTGGATGCGACAGTTGCGATCGAGCTGGTGGCCTCCGCCCCTTGATCTGACACCTTGACACCTCCAGGGCCAAGTGGTACTTTCTACGTGAGATAGCGAGTCGGACCGATTACCTCAACGGACGTACTCGCAACCGGAATCCGCGGTTTGGAGTCCGGTAGGCTCGTGGAGAATTAGATGGCATACACGCTGAAAGTGAACGGGCAGTCCAAGACTGTTGATGTGCCCGCGGATACGCCCCTATTGTGGGTACTCCGAGACGTTCTTGACATGAAGGGCACCAAGTTCGGCTGTGGAGCCGGCTTGTGCGGAGCCTGCACGGTCCACGTGAACGGCAAAGCGGTCCGCTCCTGCCAGACACAAGTGGGTACCGTGAAAGATCCGGTCACGACTATCGAAGGGCTGTCGGCGGACGGCACGCATCCGGTGCAGAAGGCCTGGATGGAAGTAGACGTCCCGCAGTGCGGCTATTGCCAGGCAGGCCAGATGATGTCAGCGTCAGCGCTGCTGGCTAGCAAGCCCCAGCCGAGCGACAAGGACATTGATTCCGCCATGTATGGCAACCTGTGCCGCTGCGGCACCTATTTGAGAATTCGACAGGCGATCCACCGCGCGGCGCAACTAGCCTCGGCGCGTCCCACGGGAGCTAGCGGCGGCGGCGCCGGAAGGGCCAGGGAGTAACGGAGACGATCATGAAGAAGAAAAATACCGTGAAGAATATCGATCGTCGCTCCTTTTTAACCGTGGCAGCCACCGGAACCGGCGGCGTGCTATTTGGACTCGTATTCAAGGCAGACGCCCAGCAGCCGGGCGCAGCCAAAGGCGCAGCACCAGCGCCGGCCGGCGGACGCGGTGGTCCCGGCGGATTCGGAGCACCAGCGGCTCCGCTGAAGACTGCCGACTTCATCACCGTAAACGCGGACAATAGCATCATCCTCGTCGCCAAGAATCCGGAAGTAGGGCAGGGCGTTCGCTCCATGCTGCCCATGCTGATCGCCGAGGAATTGGACGTCGATTGGAAGGACGTGAAAGTCGTCCAGGCCGATCAGGACCAAGCCAAGTACGGCGCCCAGATCGCTGGCGGCAGCACGGCGACCCCTCAGAACTGGGTTCCGATGCGGCAGCTCGGCGCGCAGGCGCGGATGATGTTCGTCAACGCCGCGGCGCAGACCTGGAATGTGCCCGCAGCCGAATTGACTACGAGCTCCGGCAAGGTGATGCACAAGGCATCCAACCGGACCGTTACATACGGCGAGCTGGCTTCCAAGGTCGCCACGATGACGCCACCGGATGCCGCGTCGATCAAGTACAAGGATGCCAAGGATTACAAGATCATCGGCCAGACGATTG
>Ga0207689_10004350_pt1 | contig 12900 bp, 10 predicted proteins | sample KBSMisM52_FD_184312 | JGI IMG/M metagenome (GOLD analysis project Ga0207689, IMG submission 184312) | Miscanthus rhizosphere microbial communities from Kellogg Biological Station, Michigan, USA - KBS Miscanthus M5-2 (SPAdes) (version 2) | ecosystem: Host-associated > Plants > Roots >... | reverse complement strand
TCCCTAGTCGAGCCTAACCAGAGGACTGACCAGAGAAGATTGGGCCATGATGCTCCTATCAGAGGCCGAACGGGACCGGCTGCTCGTCTTCCTCACCGCGGAACTCGCCCGGGCGAGGCGACGTCGCGGCCTGCGGCTGAATGTGGTGGAAGCGACGGCGCTGGTCGCGGACGCGGTGTGCGAGGCGGCCAGGGATGGCGGGCGCCTAGCGGACGCGATCGAGGCGGGCCGTTCGGTGCTGACCGAGCAGGACCTGCTGCCGGGGGTGGTACGCGCCGTCCCCGAGGTCCGGGTGGAGGCGACCTTCGACGACGGCACCCGGCTGGCCGTGGTGCGCGACCCGTTCCGCGCCGGGGTCGCCGAGGTGCCCGAGCCGGCCGTAATGGCCGGGTCCGTGGTGGTGGAGGTGACCAACACGGCCGCGGTCCCGATCTCGGTGACCAGCCACTTCCACTTCTTCGAAGCCAATCCCCGGCTGCGCTTCGACCGGGCGGCGGCGTACGGCATGCACCTGGCCGTCGCCGCGGGCGCGGCGGTACGGTTCGAGCCGGGCGGCACCCGCCAGGTCGGGCTGGTTCCCATCGGCGGGCGGCGGGTGGTGATCGGGTTCGCCGGCCTGGTCGACGGGCCGCTGGACGCGCCCGGGGCGCGGGAGCGGGCCCTGGAGAAGGCCAGGGCCTGCGGATACGCCGACACGGGCCAGCCATGACCAGCACAGCCGTGAACGGGCCGACCGCCGGGGACCTGATCGAGCTGGCCGACACGGGGCTGGTGATCCGGGTCGAGGCGGACGCGCAGCAGGCGGGCGACGAGTTCCGCACCGGGTTCGGCAAGACGGCGCGGGACGGGATGCACCTGCGGGCGGCCACCGCGTCGCAGACCTGCGACGTCGTGGTGACCAACGTGACCCTGCTCGATCCGGTGACCGGCATCCGCACCGTATCGATCGGCGTGCGGGAGGGGCGGATCAGCGCGATCGGCCGGGCCGGGAACCCGGACACGCTGGACGGGGTGGACGTGGTGGTGGGCACCGGCAGCACGATCGTCCCCGGCGACGGCCTGCTCGCCACGCCGGGCGCGGTCGACACGCACGTGCACCTGCTCTCTCCGCGCGTCCTGGAGGCGGCGCTGTCGTCCGGCGTGACCACGGTGATCGGCCAGGAGATCGGCCCGGTGTGGGGAGTCGGGCTGAATTCGCCGTGGCTGCTCCGCCGGGCGTTCGGCGCCTTCGATCAATGGCCGGTGAATGTCGGCTTCCTGGCCCGCGGGTCCTCCTCCCACCCCGGGCCGCTGGTGGAGGGGCTGGCCGCGGGCGGCGCCTGCGGCTTCAAGGTGCACGAGGACCTCGGCGCGCACCCGCGCTGCCTGGACACCGCGCTGAGGGTGGCCGACGAGCACGACGTTCAGGTGGCGCTGCACACCGACGGGCTGAACGAGGCCGGCGGCGTGGACGACACGCTCGCGGTGGCCGCCGGCCGGGTGTTCCACGCGTTCCACGTCGAGGGCTGCGGCGGCGGGCACGCGCCGAACGTGCTCGAACTGGCAGGCCGCGCGGACGTCGTCACGTCCTCGACCAACCCGACGCTGCCGTTCGGCCGGGACGCGGTGGCCGAGCACCTGGACATGATCGCGCTGGTGCACGGGCTGGACCCGGAGCGCGACGCCGCGCTGGCCCGGGACCGGATCCGGGCCGGCACGATGGCGGCCGAAGGGCCGCTGCACGACCTCGGCGTCATCCCGATTACGTCGTCGGACGCGCAGGGCATGGGGCGGGCGGGGGAAACAGTACGCCGGACGTTCGGCATGGCCGCGGTCATGAAGAGGGTGGCTGGTACTTCCGGCGTCGACGACAACGAGCGGGTGCTGCGGTACCTGGCCAAGCTGACCATCAACCCGGCGGTGGCGCACGGGCTGGCGCACGAGGTCGGCTCGGTCGAGGTGGGCAAGCTGGCCGACATCGTGCTATGGGACCCGGCGTGGTTCGGGGCCAAGCCGACGCTGGTGCTCAAGGCGGGCGTGCCGGCCTGGGGCGCGACCGGCGACCCGAACGCCGCCATCGACACCGCCGAGCCGCTCGTGCTCGGCCCGCAGTTCGGCGGCTGCGGCGCCACTCCGGCCGAGATCTCGGTGATGTTCGTGGCCCAGGCCGCGATCGATTCCGGCGCGAAGCTGCCCGGCGTGCGCCGCCGGGTGCCGGTACGCGGGACCCGGCGGCTGGCGCCCGGGTCGATGACCCGGCACGGGCGGCTGGGCCGGGTCCGGGTCGAGCCCGGTACCGGCCGCACCACCCTCGACGGCGAACTGCTGGCCGCGCCGGCCGCCGAGTCGGTGCCGCTCTCGCGGCTGTACTTCCTGTGATCGCGGTCCCGCGAAGGCGGGCGCGGCCTGGACGGCGATGCCGGCGCCCACCAGGAGCGCGGCCCCCAGCAGCTGCGCCGGAGCCGGCTGCTGGCCGAGCATGATCGCGGCGAGCAGGGTGGCGGCGAGGGGCTCGCACAGCGACAGCACCGCGGTCTTAGTGGCGCCGATGCGCCGCAGGCCCGCCAGGAACAGCAGGGGGGCGGCGGCGCCGGCCAGGGCGCCCTCGAGCAGGAGCAGCGTGGTGAGCCGGAGGTCGGTGACCGGCACCAGCACGGTCGCCGGCCGGGTCACGGCCGTCAGTGCGCCGAGCCCGGCCGCCGCGGTCGCCACGATCAGGAACGTCGCCGCGCCGTCGCCGATCTCACCCCACCCGTCGCGGCCGAGCAGGATATAAGCGGCGTGCAGGACGGCAGCCAGCAGGGCCAGGAGCAGCCCGGCGGCGGGGACCGAGACCAGCGGTTCCGGCCGGATCAGCAACACCAGCCCGATGACGGCCACGGTGGCCATGCCCATGCCCGCGCCCGGGCCGATCGCGCCCGGCGCACGCCGCCGCGAGCCGGCCTCCCAGGCCGCGACCAGCAGCGGGTAGCAGCCGAAGGTGGCCACCGCGACGGCCACCGGTAGCCGGGCGAAGGCCTGGAACAACGCCAGGTTGAGGCCTAGTCCGGCCACGGCCGCCAGCGCCAGCCGGATGACGGCGGGCCGGCGCATCCGGCGGATCGAGGCGACGACGCCTGACCGCGGCCGGGTGACCAGGAAGCCGCCGAGTACCGCCGTTCCGGCCACGGCCCGCCAGAACCCGAACGCGGCCGGGTCCAGACCCTGCTGGTATGCCGCCCGTGCCATCGGCCCGTCCAGCGCGAACGCGAGGGCCGACGCCACGACCAAGGCGGCTCCGGCCGCGGCCGGCCTCTGCATGGTGATGCCCCCCGTCACTCCCCTGCCCGCTAGATCGGAGGGGCAGGTGCACAGAGGTGATACGCACGACAGCGGCGAACCGGTTCTCTACGGGGCGGCGATGATCTCCCGGTGCAGGTCCAGCAGCGCCGGGACGTCGCCCCGGTCGACGCGGCCCATCCCGCATTCGGTGCAGATACCCCAGGCGCGGGGGCCGCCCGGGCTGGCGGCCAGGGCCGCGTCGATCAGCCGCACCTGATCGGCGGTCGTCCCCTCCTCCTGCTCGGCCGGGTGGTACGGCACCAGCGCGAAGTTCAGCTCGGTGTCCGGATCCGCGGCCAGCCCGGCCAGCGGCGCGAAGTAGCCCTCCTCGCGCTGGTTTTGCGGCACTGTGAAGGAGACGAAGCTCACCGGCCTCGCGGCCGCGGCGGCGACCGCGTTCACCACCCGGACCTGCAGGGCCAGCGACGCGGGCTGCATGAAGTGCTCGTGGCCATAATCCCCGTAGCACAGGTGCAGGCCGACGGGGATCGCGGCGGGCACCTGGTCCACGCACCGCGCCAGCGCGGCGACGATCGCGTCGAACGCCTGCGCGCCGCCCGGCGCGAAGGCCTCTTCCAGGACGCCGAACTCCACCGCGACATCCCACTGCACGGCCACCTCGTCGGCCGGGATCGCGGCCAGCAGCCGGTCGAGGTCGGCGAACATGGCCCGCTCGTAGGAGGGCAGCAGCACCTGCTGCTGTTCGGGGACGATGTAGCCGCCGATCGAGGCCAGCGGTGTCGGATACTCGACCTGGAAGCGGACCCCGGCCGGGATCACGCCGTCCGCGCGCAGCTGGGCGAAGACCCGGTACGACTCCAGGTAGGCCTCGGCATAGCCGATGTCCGGCCAGGTCACCTGGGCCGGATCGACCCCTTCGGCCAGCCGCAGCAGCGGGAGCTGCTCGTACTCCCCGTCCTCTTCGCCCATCGACCGGGCCGTTACCAGCCAGGGCAGCTGCAGGAACTTCTGCAGCTGGAAGAAGATCCAGTTGCCTCGGTCCCCGGTCTCGCCGTCCGGGATGCGCCGCAGCCCGGACGGGACCCGCGCGGCGATCTCGCGCATCACCGACTCGGCGTCGGCGAGGTTGACGCTCCCGTTGAAATGGACATGATCGGCAGGCATGAATGCCCTCCCCTCCCACGATCACGGCTCAGCCGAGCCGCCGTGCTGGACAGCCTCGCAGCCCGGCCTGGCTGGTGTAAATACCGGTCAGAGCACGCGCCCCAGGAATTCCATGGCGTTGCCGCCGAGGATCTGCTGGACGCGCGGCGTCGGGAGGCCGCGGTCGCGCAGCAGGCCGGTCAGGTCGTCGATCTGGTCGTAGCTGGTCAGGACCGGACGGTAGTTTCCGTCCAGGTCGGTGCCGAATGCCACGTGGTCCGGACCGGCCGCCTCGGCCAGCCGGATGATCTCGGTGCCGAAATCGGCGAGGGAGCGGCTGGTGATTCCGCAGGGCCAGGCGCCGACCAGGCCGCCGGCTTCGGCCACCGCGGCCGCGTGCTGCGCGGTCATCAGCCGCGGGTGGGTGGTAGCTGAGTAGCCGAGCTGGCCGTGCGAGATGATCACCGGCTGGCTGGATGCCTCCAGCACGGCCATGGTCGTGGCGAAGCTGGCGTGGGCGCAGTCGACCACGATGCCCAGCCGGTTGCACTCAGCGACTACCTCGCGGCCGAACCGGCTCAGGCCCGCGTGCACCGGCTTCTCGGTCTGCACGTCGCCGATGTCGGTGACCCGGTAGTGCACCAGGGTGAGCACGGTGAGGCCGGCCGCGCGGGCCTCCTCGAGCCGGCCCAGGTCGCCCTCGAGGAAGTCGCCGCCCTCGCAGCCGAGCAGCACCGCGGTGCGCCCGTCCCCGATGGACCGGTTCAGGTCGGCCGCTGACGTGGCGACCTCGGCGCCGGCTTCGGCCACGGCCCGGCGGATTCCGGCCAGCTGGCGCTGGGTGTCCGCGTACGCCTCGCCGACGCGGAAGTCGCGGTGCGCTCGCAACCCGGTCGCGGGGTCGGGCCGCAGCACCGCGAAGTCAGCCACGGCCGCCAGGACCAGCGCGGTCATACCCGCACCCCGGGCGGCCCGGATCGCGTCGGCGACCGCCGCCGCGCCCATTGCCGCCACCGCGGAATGCCCGGCCGGCAGGCCGGCCAGGAAACACCGCCCCGCGTGGCTGTGCAAGTCGATCCGGTAGTAGCCGTGCACCATCCCTGACTCCCTTCCACCCTCGATGTTCAAGATCGTTCGTCGATTTTGGTTGCTGTGACGACCAAAACTGACGAAGAATCCACGCCGCCCGGTGGTCCGGCGGGGCTACGGCGCTACGGCCTGGACGAGCCAGACGGCGGCGTCTAGGTGGACGCCGTCGGCGTCGGCAAACGGGGTGAGCGCGGCGCGGACCGACGCGAGCGCGCGCTCCGCGGTGGCGGCGTCGGCTCCGGCGAGCATGGTCCGGCCCTGCGTCGCGGTGCGCAGGAACTCGACCGCGTCGTCGACGCTCCCGCCCCCGCCGACCAGGATCGACGCGTGCTCCGACGTGATCTCTGCGTCGCGCCACCCGGCCGCGGCCAAGATCGGGCGGAGCCGCTCCGGGTCGGCGAACGCGAACATGCCGGGGCCGTCGGCGGGGACGGGAGCGGGGGGCGGCAGGTGCTCGGCCAGGGCGGCGCCGGGGACCAGCATCCACTGGTTGGCGGCCAGCGGCTGCCAGCAGGCGAAGACCAGCCGGCCGCCGGGCCGGGCCGCGGACCTGATGTTGGCGAAGGCGGCGACCGGGTCGGCGAAGAACATCACGCCGAAGCGGGAGATCACGGTGTCGAAGCTGGCCGGCTCGAGCGGCTCCACCTGCGCATCGCCCTGCCGGAACGCCGCGTTGCCCAGGCCGGCCGCCTCCGCGTCAGCCTGGGCCCGGGCCAGCATCGGACCGGACAGGTCCAGGCCGAGGGCCCGGCCCGGCGCGACGAGCCGGGCGGCGGCCAGCGTGGTGCCGCCGCAGCCGCAGCCCACGTCGAGCACGTGCCCGCCTGGCCGCAGGGCCGCGGCATCGAGGATCAGGGCGGTGAACGGCGCGTGCATCCGGTCGTAGCGCGCCTGGTTGGCGACCCAGTGGGCGACGCCCGGGCCGGTGTTCCAGTGCTCGGCCTGCTCGGTGTTCGCGATGCTCATCTATCGTCCCCTTGCCGGTGGATCCTGCCCTCGGCGTCCGCGAACGCGCCCACCCGTACCTCGTCGAGCGCGGCCCGGAGCCGGTCGCCGTCCCTGGCGGTACCGGCCCGTTCGGCCAGCGCCCCGCCGAGCCGGTCCGCCAGCGTGCTGGCCGCGCCCTGGAGCAGCATAGGCCGGCCGCGCCGGAGCCGGTCGGGCAGCTCGCCCGCCCGGCCGGCGGCCGCGATCGGCTCCCAGATGCGCGCGACGATCAGGTCGGCCAGCTTGCCCGCCAGCGTATCGAGGTCGCCTACGAGCACCTCGATCAGGTCGAGCGCCTCGTCGAGGGGGACGCCCACCCGGACCCAGTCGGCCACCAGGCCGAGCAGCGCGGGGCTCCGAACGCCGAAGTGGTCCTCGCCGCGCGGGCGCACCAGCCCGATCCGGCCGGCCCGGGCGAGCGTGGCCTCGTCCAGGGCCGGAAGCCGCTGGATCAGCTCCGCCCGGGTCAGCCACAGCGGCGTCTCGTCCAGCGCCGCCTGGCTCTCGTCGACGCCGAGCACGGTGACCAGGTCCGTTCCGCTCTCCCAGGCCGCGAGCAGGTCGCGGATCCCGGCCAGCGAGTAGCCACGGCGCTGCAGGCGGATGATCAGCCGCAGGCGCTGGATGTGCCGGTCGCCATACAGGCCCAGCCGTCCGCGCCGCTCAGGCGGTGGCAGCAGGCGCATCGTGTGGTACTCGCGGATGGTGCGGACCGGAAGCTGAACCCGCCGGGCGAGGTCATCGATGGTCAGCGGTTCATCGGTCTCCGCCGCGCTCGTCATGTCTAGACAGTACCAAAGAACACTGTTACGGTAAATACCGTGACGGTTGACACTGACATAGCAGGACGGCTGATCGGGGTGCTGCGGAGCGCCGCCAGCACTCCGGGGCTGGAGTACGAGCGACGGCCCGAGCCGATGCAGGGCGGGTTCTGGGCCGAGCTCTTCTCCTTCTCGCTGGCGAATCCGCCAGCCGGCTGGCCGGCCGAGCTGGTCGCCCGGCTGATGCCGGATCCTGGCTCGGCTCGCAAGGAGACGATCGTGCAGCGCGCGGTGGCCGCCGCGGGCTTCCCGACTCCGCCCGTGCGCGCGGCCGGCGGCCCGGACGACGGCCTCGGCCTGGCCTTCATGGTCATGGACCGGGCGCCGGGCGGGCCGGCGCTGTCCGGCCTTGACGGGCTGTCCCCGGCGTCCGTGCCGCGGCTGCTGCGCCAGATCCCGGACCTGCTGGCCACCTCGATGGCACGGCTGCACGCGCTCGATCCCGACCTGGTGCGCGGTGAGCTGGAACAGGTCCGCGACGTCCCGGTGACGGTACCGGGCCTGCTCGCGGCACTGGCGCGGTTCGCCGGCGAATTCGGCCGAACGGACCTGGTAGATGCGGCCCGCTGGCTGGCGGATCACCCGCCCGGGCCGGCTCCGGACGTTATCTGCCACGGCGACCTGCATCCGTTCAACCTGCTCGCGGACGGCGACCGGGTGACCGTGCTGGACTGGAGCACCGCGCTGCTCGCGCCGCGGGCGCACGACGTCGGGTTCACCTCGCTGCAGCTCAGCGAGCCGGCCCTGCGCGTGCCGGGCTGGCAGCGGCCGCTCGTCCGGATGTTCGGCCGGGTGCTGGCCCGGCGGTTCGTCCGCGGCTACCAGCGGCAGGCTGGGGTCACGGTCGGGCCCGGCGAGCTGAGGTTCCACCAGGCCGTCGTCTGCCTGCGCGCGCTGGTCGAGGTGGCCAGCTGGGTACACGCGGGCACGGACGGGGCTCACGCCGGGCATCCGTGGCTGATCAACGGGCCGGTCTTCGCCCGGCGGGTCGCGCGCCTGACCGGGGCTCCGGTCCGCGCCCGTTAGGCGGCGGGTCCGGCCGTGACCGCGGGCTGGTCGAGTTCGGCGGCGATCTCGGCGATGCGGGCGCGGAGCCAGGCGTGCGCCGGGTCCATGGTGCGGCGCGGGTTCCACCACAGCATCTCGGTGATCGGGGGCAGGTCCATGGGCGGCTCGAGGAACCGCACGTCGGCGGTGCGCCGCAGGTGGCCGGCCGCGCGTTCGGGCACCACCGCCACCAGGTCGGTGCCCTGCAGCAGGAACGGCGCGAGCAGGAAACTCTCCACGGTGAACTCGATCCGGCGCGACACCCCGGCCTGGGCCAGGTAGGTGTCGACGATCGAGACCGGGTGCCCGCGCACCGCGGAGTAGACCAGGTGCCCGAGCCGCAGGTATGTCTCCATCGTCATCACGTCGCCGACCTCGGTCGTGCCGGCCCAGACGCAGCAGATCCAGCGGTCGGCGAACAGCCGCAGGCTGGGCAGCGTGACCTCGGGCATGATCTCGACAGGCTCGATGACCAGGTCGGCGTCGCCGTCGCGGAGCAGGCGGACCGGATCCGGGGCGCGCGGCAGCACCTGGATGGTCAGGCCGGGAGCGGCCGCGGCCAGCCGCCGCACCAGCGGGCCGATGAGCATGAGCAGGCTGTAGTCGGAGCAGCTCACCGTGAACGTGGCGGGGTCGGTGGCGGGGTCGAAGCCGGGCCGGTCGTCCAGGGCGTGCTGGATCAGGCTGAGCGCCTCGGCCACCGGCTGGCGGAGCGATTCGGCGCGCGGGGTCGGGACCAGCGTCAGGCCCTCCCGCACCAGCAGCGGGTCGCCGAACAGCTTGCGCAGCCGGGCGAGCGTGTTGCTCATCCCGGGCTGGCTCAGCCCGACCCGTTCGGCCGCCCGGGTGACGCTGCGCTCGGCGAGCAGCGCGTCGAGGGCCACCAGAAGGTTGAGATCGACGCCCGCGAGGCTCATTTACCACTTCTAGCAGGATTTATTGCTGTCAGCAATGATTTACATTCACAGGTTCCGATTGCCGAATGTTAGCGGCCTGCCTAGCATCGGACGCACCACATGACGGGACGGGCGAGAGGTTTTGCGATGGACCGCGGAGCCAGCGAGGATGTGCCCGTACTGATCGTCGGCGGCAGCCTGGTCGGCCTGTCGGCCGCGCTGTTCCTGCGCTGGCACGGCGTCGACGTGCTGGCCGTGGAGCGGCACGCGGGCACCGCGATCAACGCCCGGGCCGGCCACTTCCACCTCCGCACGGTGGAGATCCTGCGCTCGGCCGGGCTCGAGGACGCGGTCCGGCGCAAATCCGAGGAGCAGTACCCGCCGGACGGCGGGATCAACAACGTCGAGTCGCTGGCCGGCCGGGAGATCGCCAACTACTTCCCGAACCTGAACGCCGGGGTCGACGAATTCAGCCCGACGGTACGGCTGTTCATCAACCAGGACGCGCTCGAGCCCATCCTGCGCGTCCGGGCCGCCGAACTCGGCGCGCGGCTGCGGTACCGCACCGAGTGCATGTCGCTGGAGCAGGACGCGGACGGCGTCACGGCGGTCATCCGCGACCTGGACAGCGGGTCGCAGAGCACGGTGCGCGCGAAGTACATCGTCGCGGCCGACGGCAACCGCAGCCCGGTCCGGGAGCGGCTCGGCATCGGCATGCACGGCCACGGCCTGCTGTCGCACAGCATCACCATCTACTTCCGCGCGCTGGCCGACCTCGGGCCGCTCCTGGCCGACCGGAACCAGGGCGTGCACTACGTGACGAACCCGCTGATGCGCGGGTTCTTCCGGCTCGATCGCAGCGGAAACGCCGGCTTCCTAGTGGTCAACCTGGTCGGGGACACCTCCCGCCCGGAGGTCATCGCCGCCTTCCCGTCCGCCCCCTGGGCCAACGTGGCCGAGGGGATCACCGAGCAGCGGGCGCTGGAACTGCTGCGGGCCGCCATCGGCGTACCGGACATTCCGGTGGTCATCGAGAACATCGCGACCTGGCGGGCCGAGGCGAATTGCGCCGACCGGTTCGCCGACGGGCGGGTGTTCCTGGCCGGCGACGCCGCGCACGTGGTCCCGCCGAACGGCGGCTACGGCGGCAATACGGGCGTGCAGGACGCGCACAACCTGGCCTGGAAGCTGGCGCTCACGCTGGCCGGCGTGGCCGGGCCCGGGCTGCTCGACACGTACGACGCCGAACGCCGCCCGGTCGGGGAGCTCACCGTCGAGCAGGCCTTCACCCGGTACGTCACCCGGGTCGCCCCCTACCTGGGCACGGAGAACACGCAGCCGGTCGTGGACGACTTCTCGATGGAGATCGGGTACCGCTACGACTCCCCCGCCGTGGTGCTCGAACCGGGCAGCCCGCCGCGGCACGAGCACCCCCGCGAGTCCGCGGGCCGGCCGGGGGCGCGCGCGCCGCACGTGTTCCTCGAGCGCGACGGCGGACGGCTGTCCACGCTGGACCTGTTCGGCCGGGACTTCGTGCTGCTGGCCGGGCCCGAGGGCGAGGCCTGGCGGGCCGCGGCATCGGCTGCGGCTAAGGAACTCGGGGTGACCCTGGATGTCTATCTGATCGGGGATAACGGCCTGACCGACGCCGGGGGCAGCTTCCCCGGCGCGTTCGGTATCTCACCGTCTGGTGCCGTGCTGGTGCGACCGGACGGTTTCGTGGGCTGGCGGTCCGTGACCGCGGCCGGCGCACCCGAAGATGATCTCCGGCAGGCGCTCCAGGCGCTGCTGTGGCGGTGAGATGCGAAGGAAGGTCCGCTCATGGCAACCGTGTATCGCGCTGACACCATCGGGTCGCTGCTGCGCCCGCCGTACCTGAAGCTCGCCCGCGAGCAGTTCGAGGCCGGCCAGCTGGAGGCGGCCGCGTACAAGGAAATCGAGGACCGGGCCGTCGACCAGGCGATCGCCATGCAGGAGGGCGTGGGCCTCGACGTCGTCACGGACGGGGAACTGCGGCGGCACACGTTCATCGACCAGCTCACCGAGCAGGTCGAAGGGCTTTCCCCCGACAGCGGTGACAGCGGCCACATCCCGGTTCCGTTCCACGACGAGGCCGGGCAGCTCAAGTCGGTCTTCACCATCCCGCTGTCGGTCACGGACAAGCTGCAGCGGCGCCGGATGATGACGACCGAGGAGTATGCCTATGCCCGGGCCCGCGCCCGCCGCCCAGTCAAGGTGACGCTGCCGAGCCCGCTGATGCTGTTCCTGGTCTGGTCGCCGCAGCGGTCACGGGACGCCTACCCCGACCCGTTCGAGATGTTCGCCGACGGCCTGCGGCTGATGAAGGAGGAAGCCCAGGAGCTCGCCCGGATGGGCTGCCGCTACATCCAGGTCGACGCGCCGGACTTCGGCCAGCTGGTCGACCCGGCGCAGCGGGACGCGTGGGAGCAGGCCGGGATCTCCGTCGACCGGGTTTTCAGCGAGGGCGCGGACATGCTGAACGAGCTGGCGGGGGTGCCCGGCGTCTCGTTCGGCCTTCACCTGTGCCGGGGCAACTACGACAGCGACTGGATCAGCACCGGCACCTACGAGACCATCTCCAAGCAGCTCTTCCAGCGGGCCGCCAACTACGACACCCTGCTGCTCGAGTACGACGACGAGCGCTCCGGCTCGTTCAGCGCGCTCGGCGACATCCCCGACGACAAGACGGTGGTGCTCGGCCTGGTCTCGACCAAGTTCGACCGGATGGAGCCGCCCGACCAGCTGGCCGCGCGGATCAGCGAGGCGAGCGGCTTCTTCCCGCTGGAGCAGCTCGCGCTCTCGACGCAGTGCGGGTTCGCCTCGGCCGGACCGGGCAACCAGATCAGCGAGGACGCCCAGGAGAACAAGCTCCGCCTGGTCGGCGAGGTCGCCGACCGCGTCTGGGGGTTCTAGGGGTTTCTAGGGGTAGGGTCGCTGCTGACCCGGTCAAGGAGACGTGATGCCCGCCCGTTCGGCCGACGACGTCCGCATCGAGACCTACGGCGGGCCACGGGACGACCTGCGCGCGCTGTTCGAGCTGGCCGAGGATTCCGCTGCCGAACTCGACTCCTACATCGACGTCGGCCGCGTCCTGGTCGCCGTCTCGGACGGCGAGGTCGTCGGCCACCTCCAGCTGACCGGCACCGGTGACCCGCGGCAGGTCGAGATCAAGAACATGGCCGTGCGCGAGACCCGGCAGGGGCACGGGATAGGGCGCCGGCTCATCCAGGCCGCCGTCGACCTCGCGGCGGCCGAGGCCGTGACGACGATCCTGGTCGCGACCGCGGCCGCGGACATCGGCAACCTGCGCTTCTACCAGCGGCAGGGCTTCCGGATGCGCTCCGTCGAGCGGGACGCCTTCACCCCCGCCACCGGCTACCCGCCGGGCCTTCTCATCGACGGGATCGAACTACGGGACCGGGTGTGGCTGGACCTGGAGGTGTTAGTTCGCGTTCACCTTGCGGGCTACGCCGGCCACGAACGTGGCCGTGAGCGGCTCCAGGTTCAGGGCCGGATCATCGCCGGCTGGGGCGAGAACGTCTATGTGAAGGTGCCGGTTACGACGAGCCACGGCGAGTCGCTCGCGGACGTTGTGCGCGAGTTGAGCGCTGAAGGCGTGAAGGTCAACGTCACCG
>Ga0207689_10004348_pt1 | contig 12906 bp, 16 predicted proteins | sample KBSMisM52_FD_184312 | JGI IMG/M metagenome (GOLD analysis project Ga0207689, IMG submission 184312) | Miscanthus rhizosphere microbial communities from Kellogg Biological Station, Michigan, USA - KBS Miscanthus M5-2 (SPAdes) (version 2) | ecosystem: Host-associated > Plants > Roots >... | reverse complement strand
AAGTAGTTCAGCAGCGCGTCCCGATAGAGAGCCAACCAACCCACCGCTCACAACCCGATGCCGAAGTCCAGACTCATGAACCATGGTTTGCTCGTCGTCCCGCTGATGGCGCGGAACATCCCGATGCGCGGTCCGACGAAGACGATCGGCCAGAGCAGAATCTCCACGCCGCCGTAGGTCATGTTCTCCTTGGCTGTCCACGGGTCGTTGTATGTGCGCAGCGCGGTGGCCGCGATGCCGACGCCCGAGCCGAAGCTCCCGTGTCCGTAGTCGAGAAAAGCGAGCGACGCGCGACCGGCGCTCATCCCCGGCTCCGCGTACAGCGCCAACAGTCGCGAATGATCGGCGCCGTTGCGTTGCCAGGTTTGTCCGAGGACGACACCCAACGCGGCCGAGGCTTTTTGCGGACTGCCGAAGTGCAGCCCGAGCGCTGGAGCGAAGTGCGTACGAACGATCGTGTCCTCGACGCCGGGAACGCAGCCGCGACAGCGCTGCGCGTGTGCTCGACCGGCGAGCGTGGAAAGAATCAGGGTTGCGAGTGCTAGATGATGGCGCATCGTACGAGGTCTCCACCGCAGCCCAGTGCAACAATGGGCAATGTACTCCCCCCTCGTCATGGCCGGCTGCACGGGACCACGACCTGCCGCTCTCGGAAGCGGACGGCGCGCCGATCGGCGCGCATGCGCGCCATATCCACCGGCTGCGTGACCGCCGCGGCGACCGGACATCCCGGCGCCGGTTCCGAACGGCGTACCACGATCTCGATACCCGTCGAATCCTGTTCTGCTCCTTCGATCATGATGTCGTGGCCCGCGGTCGGCCGCCTCCCCAGCGCCGCGACGACGATCATCTCCTGCTGAAAGTCCACGACCGGCGCCGGTGGCGCGGGAACGAATACTCGATTGACCCGTTGCCAGAGGTCGCGCCACGCGCTGCTGTCGCGCACCACCATCAGCGCGGAGTCGGACAACCCGCTGTAGCTCGTGAATGCCGACGGTGCGTCGCGGAGGCGCGTGAACGGTACGTTGCCGCGCGCGGAACCGTGCTGCGCCTCGGCGTTGACGGCGCGGCAAACCAGCACCGCGCCGACAAGCAACGTGTCGCTACCCCGCATGGCTCGACTGACTGCGGCCCGCTTCGCCGAAGCGGGGCCAGTATGTTCGAGGAACGCTCCGCACGCCGACCGCCAGGACGATGCACGATACGAGCCCTATTGCCGCCAGCTCGACGAGCAAATCCCGGCTCGCCACGATCGCGGCCGTGCGCTTGGTCTCGACGTCGAGACCAACACGAAGGAGAGAAAGCGATTGACGCGGGTCGAGGGCCTTCTCGCCGCGCTCAACCGACGCGATGAATGCGTCGCGGTCCCTTTCCGTCTCGCTCACGCTGGCGAGCACATGAAGCTGCACCGCCGCGTACACCATCCCCGCGACCACGAGGACGAGCACGATCGTCGGCGCGATCAGGAGCAGCTTTTTGTCGAGGCGCACTCATGTAATTAAGCACAAGTGCACCTCGGGGGGAGCGAACAGACGCACCGGCGCGGTGCTACAGCCGACGCCGTTGGTCACGAGCAGACGCCGCGGCGGTTCGCCGTCCAGGTCGAACACCCCGTGCGCGTACCGCCGATTGAGATCGCCGCCCGACATCACGATCGGCGTCCCCCATGGTGTTGCGATTTGGCCGCCGTGGGTGTGGCCGCAGACCGCCAGGCCGAATTCGCGATCGCCGATCACGCGCAGCGCTTCCGGGGAATGCATCAACACGACGCGAGTTCCCGGCGCGTCGTCCATCGCGAGCTCCGGTCTCGGGTCGCCGCGCGTGACGTCCGAGATGCCGCAGATCGTGACGTCGTCGAATGGCTCCGGGAGACGGACCGGCTCGTTGTCGAGGACGCGGACGCCTGCGTCGCGGAGTCCGCGCAAGACAGTCGCACGATCGGCGCGCAGGTCGTGATTGCCCAACACCGCGAGCTTTCCGAGCGGCGCGCGAATCGCCGCCAACAACGGGGAAAGTCGCTCGATGTACGAGGCGCGAACCGACACGAAGTCGCCGCCGAGCAGCACCAGGTCCGGCGTGAACGCGGCGATCGCGCGGCAGGCGTCGGACAGAAGGCGTTCGTCGGTCGTGGCGCCGGCGTGGAAATCCGCGGCAAAGGCGACGCGAAGGGTTGGACGCACGGCGTCCCGCCTGAGACGTCCCAGGTCGAACCGATGCGTGCGTGAGCGCACGCGGCCCTGCAGTCCCAGCTCGTAGGCGATCTTCGCGGCCCAGCTTCCGGGTCGAATGACTGTGTCGATCGCGAGCTCGATGGTGCGCCGGCTCCGCTCGACACGACGGTCGCGAGGCCAGGGTGCGGGGTCCGCGATCCCGGGCCAGGTCATTCCTCGACGTCTTCGGGCGGGACCTCGTCGGTTTCCGGCTTGGCCGGCTTTTTCTTCGGCCGGCCTCCCTTACCCTTGGCGGCTTCGGCCTCGAGCAACGCCAGATACTCCCGCTTCGCCGCCTCCATCAGCTCGGAGTCGGGCGCCAGTCGCCGCGACCGTCGCTCCTTCTCACGACGGAAGTGCTCATGCGCCGCTGACGACTCGTTTGGCCGGCCGCGACCGGTCGCCGCCGATCGGGCAGGGGCGGAAGGCTTGGTCTTCATTCTCGGGTCAAGGCACGGGCTGCTGGTTCACGACGATCGTTGCCGACGCGCTGTTGAGCGGCTCGAACGAATACTGCACGACGATACTCGCCGATCCGGTGGCGAGTGCTCGAACAATGCCGGTTTGAGACACGCTGACGATCGTCGGGTTCCGCGACGTCCAGATGAGCTGACTGAGCAGCGAGTCGGGCGCGTTGGTCGAGATCTGCGCTTCCTGCCCAACGACCATAGCGATGTCCGTCGGTGACACCACGAGCTGCGGGGCCCTCAAACCGTTGATCGACGACGGACCGAAAAGTCCGGCGATCGTCGGCGGTTCCGCCACGTTACAGCCGGCCACAACGGCGACGACGACGCCGGCCAAGAGAAGCTTGATTCGCATGCCGGAGCAGGAAACAGAAAACGTGCCGCCGAACGGTGGGTGGTTGGAATTGGTCGACCCGAACTTGCGTTTGCTGGCGATGGGCGATGGGCGATGGGCGATGGGCGATGGGCGATGGGCGATGACGGCGAGAATTGCTCTGGCTGTGACCGCCCACACCCGTGCGATGGTCTTGGCAGACGGAAGCTCGACTCTCTTGCGCCTTCCTGGGAGACATGCCCGACACCAACCTCGTTCTCGTGATCGACGACGAGCCGCAGATCCGGCGCGCCGTCCGTGACGCCCTCCGAGACGTCGCCGCCCGCGTCGACGAAGCCGCCGATGGCGCGGCGGGGGTCGCCGCCGCCACCGAACACCGCCCCGACCTTATCGTGCTCGACCTCGGGCTTCCGGATGTCCCCGGTGTCGAGGTCTGCCGGCAGATTCGGCGCCGCTCGGCGGTGCCAATCATTGTGCTGTCGGCGCGCCACTCCGAGCATGAAAAGGTGGACCTGCTGAACGCGGGGGCGGACGACTACGTGACGAAACCGTTCAGCGTCCTCGAGCTGGCCGCCCGGGCGCGGGCTCAGATCCGCCGCGCAAGGACCTTCGCTTCCTCATCGGCCAGTGCGGCGCCGATCTCGATCGGCGGACTGCTCGTGGACGCCGCGCACCGCCGCGTAACGCGGTCCGGCACCCAGATTCATCTCACGCCGATCGAGTGGCAGATCCTCGCCACGCTGCTCGGTAGCGCGGGCCGTACTCTGACGCACCAGCAGATCTTCGATGCCGTATGGGATCGCGAGTTCGGCAGCCCGCAGCAGTATCTCCGGGTCCACATCACCAACCTGCGCCGAAAGATCGAGACCGATCCGGCCGCGCCGCAGATCATCATCACCGAGCCCGGCGTCGGATATCGCGTGGAGTTGCCGCGGTGACGGTGTCCGGCCGGCGAACGCTGCTCGCGTGGGCCGGATGGCTGATCGTCACCGTGGTCTCGACGATGGCCATGCTGCGCGCGCAGGCGTCGTTCGGCCAGGTGCACGTCGTACTGGTCTATCTCCTGATCGTGTTGTGCGCGAGCGCGAGCGGCGGCCGCGTGCTTGGCTTGACGCTCGCCTGCGCCGCCGCCCTGCTCATCGACTATTTCTTTCAGCCGCCGTATCGATTCTGGGGCGTCGGCAAGCCGCTCGACTGGATCGCGCTCTTCTCGTTCCTCGTGACGTCGCTCGTCGCGACGCAGCTGCTGTATCGCGCGCGAGCGGAAGCGGCGGAGGCGCAGCGGCGGACGGTGGAAGTCGAGTCGCTCGCCCGGCTCGGCTCCGAGACGCTGAGCAGCGGCCGCGCCGAAGACGCGCTCGCTCGCATCGCGGCCGTCATTCAATCCACCCTCGGCATGACCGAGTGCACGATCGATCGCTCATCCACCGCCGACGCACCCGAGTGGGAGCTTTCGTCGGACGGTCGAGTGCGTCGCGTGCTCATTCCGCTCACCGTACAGAATCGCGGCGTCGGCGTGATGCGGCTGACGAGCGAACCGCCCGTGGTGCTCGATCCCGCGCAACGCCGGTTCCTCGACGCGCTCGCGTACTATGCCGCGCTGGCGGTGGATCGCGTGCGACTCGTCGCCGAGGCGGAGCACGCGGAGGCGCTGCGTGAAGCGGACCGGCTCAAGGATGTCGTTCTCGCGTCGGTGTCGCACGACTTGCGCACGCCGCTCACGACGATCAAGGCGCTTGCCCAGAGCGAAGCGCTGCGCGGGAACGACTCGGCCGCGGCGATCGAAGAGCAGGCCGATCGGCTGACGCGGCTCGTCAGCGATCTGCTCGATCTGTCACGACTGAAAGGCGGCGCGTTCGGCGTGCAGCCCGAGATCAACACGGCGGAAGACCTCATCGGCGCGGCGGTTCGTCAAACGCAAGTGCTGTTTTCCGATGGACAACTGCGCACGGTGATCGACCTGCGCAGTCCCGCGCTCGTCGGCCAATTCGATTTTGCGCAATCGTTACGCATTCTCTCGAACTTGTTGGAGAACGCGGCGCGTCATTCACGTGGGCAGCCTGTCGAGCTCGCGGCGTCGCGCGACGGCGACATGCTTGCGTTCACGGTCTCCGATCGTGGGCCGGGAATCGCCGACGACGAAGCGGCGCGGATCTTCGAGCCATTCTATAGAGGAAAGGGCGCGACGCCCGACACGGGGCGCGCCGGGCTCGGGTTGTCGATCGCGCGCACGCTCGCCGAAATGCAAGGCGGCGTCTTGAGTTACGCGCGTCGCGCCGGCGGCGGAAGCATCTTCTCGCTGCGCCTCCCGGCGAGCGAGGTTGGCGTCTTTGTGGAATCTTAGCCCACGCCCGGGCATGCCCCCGATAGCTTCTTCAGTGCGCTGCTGTCTGCCCCCCAAACGTCATTCGGCAGCGTGATAGAAGACGACAGGAGCTCCGGTGCACGCGCCATGACGGGTGGGTGGGAAATCATGCGCGACGCCTGACTCCTGTTCGTCATTTATAGCTACTCGGCTACTCGGCTGCTGGCTTCTCGGCCGAGATGCCGAGTAGCCGAGTAGCCGAGTAGCCGAGTAGCCGAGTAGCCGAGATGCCGGCTACCCGCACTTTACAGCGGGACGCGAACCCTTCCCTCCGGCCACAGTATACGCGAGCATCTCCGCCGCGTATCGCCCGAACTGCGCGAAGGTGACCGACACCTTCGGGTCGGAGCAGCGCGCGATGACGTCGATGCGCGGAATCGGCTTGGCGGTTTCTTCCTGACGCACCGTGATCGCCGCGCGATCCACCGTATGACAACTGTAATCAGTATTCGTCCCGCTCATCGACTCGCAGATTGCTCGATTGAGCGGCGTGAGTCGCACGGTGATCGCCGACAACGCTTCGCCGCCGCGCGAGGTCTTGAAGCCGAGCTCCTGGAGCCGCGACAGAAAGACCGATTCCATGTCGGACGGTGCGCCGTAGCGGCGATCGGGATCGGGCTGCGTGTTGGTGTTGCCCCACTCGAAGGACACGGAACACGCCGTGACGTGACACGCCAACGTGGAATCCTGCGCCGACGCGATGCGCGGCGAGGCGACGACAACGGCGGCGACGAGAACGCCGGCCAGCAGACTAGTGCGCATGGACCACTCCTTCACGCGCCGCGCGCGTGTTTCCGAGAACGAGAACGAGCACCGCGAACGCAGCATACGCCGCGGACCACTGATAGGGCAGGGAGGAGCCAACCGTCCACGGCCAGTACACCCCGCCCGACGGCGTCACCGAATGAATGAATCCGAACAGCGAGAGCGCCGCGCAGGCGAGTAGCGACGTCGCTGCGGCGGTGAATCGCCGGTCGATGAGAAATGCGGTCGCGCCGCCCCACAGCATCGCCGTGAGGATGAACCCGTGGGCGAGGAGCAGCATCACGCCGCACACGGAGATGAAGTCGGGATTGGTGAGCCCCGTCGCTTTCATCGTTCCCGCGGGGTCTATCGCCGCGGAGAGCAGGGCGCCGTTGTACACCTGCGACAACATGATCTGTACGAGCTGCGCGACCGACGGAAACACCGCGAGTGTCACTGCCGCGGCGTGGCGCGCCGGCGTCGCGAGGTAGCTCTGCTCCGTGATGTCGAGCGCGACGAAAACGAGAATCGGCGCGAGCGCGGGGCGGGGAAGGGCGTCGGCCATGAACGCGATATAGCCGAGAATTCCGCCGAGGCCGATGAACAGTCCCGTGGCCAGCGTGTAGCCGGCCCGTCCACCCATCGCTTTGTATGCCGGATGCCCGATGTACGGCGTCGACTGGCTCACGCCGCCGCAGACCCCGGCGATGAGTGTCGCCACTGCTTCGGTGAGCAAAATGTCGCGAGTCTTGTAGTCGTCGCCCGCGATCCGCGCGCTCTCCGTGACGTTGATGCCGCCGATCACAGTGAGGATCGCGAAGGGAAGCGCGAGCGGCATGTAGTCGCGCACGGCGATCGGCATCCCTTTCAAGAACCCTAACGACGGCAGTGGGAGGCCAACCGGGAAGTTGGCCGTCGGCGCCGTGACGTGGTGCACCGACCAGCCGAGCGCGCCCAGACCATAGTACAGCGCCGCGCCGACCACGACGCTCGCCAGCACTTCCGGCGCGCGGAACGGCAATCGGATCTTGGCGACGAGCGAATAGATGATGATGCCGATCGCCACCATGCCGACAACCGGTTCGCCGAAAATCTCGCCCAGCTGCAACGTGCCGAGCAGCGCGATGCCCACTCCGCCGATCGAACCGAGCAATCCGGCTTCCGGAATCGCGCGCCGAATGCGATCGCCGAAGAACGACATGACGAGCTTGAACGCGCCCATCAACACCATCGTCGCCATGCCGACCTGCCAGGCGATGATGGCCGCTTGATCGGCTCCTCCCGGGGCGCGCGCCTTCGCGGCGATGAACGCGGGGCCGAGCACCGTGAGCGCCATGCCGATCGTGGACGGCGCGTCGAGGCCGAGCGGCATCGCCGTGACGTCGCCGCGCCCCGTGCGCCGGGCGAGGCGGATCGCCATCCATGTATAGACGAGATCCCCGAACAGCACGCCGAGCGCGGTACCCGGAAACATGCGCGTGTAGACAAGCTGCGCCGGAAATCCGAATCCGCCGACGAGGATCCCCGCGAGCACGGCGAGGTTGACGACGTTGTCGAGCATCAACCCGAAGAAGGCGTTGATGTCGCCCTTCGCCGCCCACTTGTACGGGACGTTCAGTCCCGCGGGCGGCGCATAGGCGGAGGTGGGACCGCCGGTGGCGCTCGTCATGGGGCACGAAGATAGGATGGCGAAGGCTACGGGGCCACGGTAGCTTCTCGGCTGCTCGGCGCCTCGGCTGTGGAATGCCGAGCAGCCGAGTTGCCGAGCAGCCGAGCTGCCGACTGGCCAAACCACTCCGACGAGGGATTAATGCATCACTGCTTACTGTACGCCGGCGGGTTCGAGCGAAACTTCCCGAAACTCAAAGCAGGAGCGTCGACGTTCGAGGGAACGGACGGCGCCACGCATCCCCTGCCCGAAGTCCCGGCCGACGTCGACGGCGTGCGTGTGAGCTACATGGAAAAGGCCGGCAAAAAATTCGTCGCTGTCCGCGTGCAATCGGGCAAGAACGACATCCCGCTCAAGAACGAGGTCCTGCTCCATCCGCCGACCCACATGGGCTTCGGCAAGCGCTTTGGCCCCGAGCCGACGGTGATCGACGACGAAGCCATGTCGGTGCTGCTGGCCGACATCATGGCGAAGAACCCCGACCAGAAAATGCAGCTCGCCAACGCGCGGGCATCATTCTCCGTCACCGGAGCAAAAAAGAAGGGGTAGCTCATGACGCGCGCTCGCCGCTTTACGGGAGGGGGACGGTGTTGGATCATCCTCGCGCTCGTCGCGGCGAGCGCGGGCATGGCGGACGGACAAGCTCCCGCGCAGACCGAGTCGGACGCCTACACGCGCTACGAGCTACTCGCGCCCGGCACAGCCAAGTTCCGCATCATATATGAAGTGACGGCGAACACGCCGGGCGCGACGTACTACTTCAATCCCATTCGAAAAGGGAGCGTCGCCAGCGACGAGCACGTCTACGATCGCGCGACGGGCAAACCGCTCGAGTTCGACGTCGTCGGCTCCGGCATCGCGCAGCAAGGTGGCGTTCGCAACAGAGACACCACTCAGACCTACATCCGCGTCAAGCTCGCGCGCCCCGTGCCTCCCGGCGGCGGCGAAGCGCGCGTTCTCATCGACAAGACGTACTACGACACGACGAGCTATTTCGCGCGCGGCGACACCATCGTCTTCACACGTCCACTCGGCATCAAACGCAACGCGATCGTGCTGCCGAAAGGGTACGAGATCGTGTCGACCAACTATCCGTCGCAGATTCTGCAGGAGGCGGATGGTCGCATCGCGGTGAGCTTCTGGAATTGGACGCCGGGAGAGGCGGCCGTGACGATTCGCGCGCGACTTGTTCGGGACATCGGGCCGGCGAAGTCGTCGGTGCCCCCCAGCCGGTTGGACGAGCGCGCGCACCAGAATCGCGAAATTGTGTATTTCCTCCAACCGCCGGAGACGCACGCGTTCGATCTGTACCACGACTACACCGAATCGCGGCCGGGGACTTCGTTCTACATCAATGAAGTGCGCGCGGGCAGCACGGTGTCCAAACCGCGGGCGCGGAATCTCGACACGGGCGAAGAGCTCAAGTGGGAAGTGCTCAAGGGTGACGCGATCAAGACGGCTGGTCTTCCCGTGCAGAATGTCACGCCGCAGAGCGAGATCGTCGTCTTTCGCTTCGCCCCCGTAAAGGCCAATGAATCGATTCGTCTCCGAATGTTCGAGACGTACACCGACACCGCGCGCTACAGGGTCGTCGGTGACGAGCTCGTCTGGGACCGGAGTTTCGGCCGTCCTGCCAATGCTGTAGTCCTTCCCGCGGGCTGGGTCTTGACCAACAGCTCGATTCCAGCGACGGTGAGCACACAGGCAGATGGGCGCGTGCGTCTCGACTTCATCAACCCGCGCCCCGACGAGATCGCGGTCCTCATCACAGCGAGGCGACGGACACCATGAGCGCGAGTGCCGGAAAGGCGCTGCTCCTCGATTCGATCGATGTGAGCCGCAAGCCGCGCGACGACGAGATCGACGTCTACGGCGTCACGCATAAGGGCAATGTGCGCGTGGAGAATCAGGATCATTTTCTCCTCTCGTCGATCTACAAGCACGTCGAGATCCTCAGCACGAGCTTGTCCGATCTGCAGCGCCGCCCACTCGGCGACGAGCGCGTCGCGTTCCTGGCCATGGTTGCCGACGGCGTCGGGGGCGGGGAGGGCGGTGAAGAGGCGAGTGCCACCGCGCTGCAGAACGCGCTCCAGTACGTCGTGAAGAGCATGGACTGCTACTATCGGTCGGATGCGAGCGAAACTGCATTCATCAATGCGCTTCAGGAGACGGCCGAGGCATGCCACCGCGCGGTGCTCGCCCGCGCGAGAGAGGAAGGCGTCGAAGGCACCATGGCGACGACGCTCACGTTGTGGTTCGGCGTGTGGCCGTGGTACTACCTGCTCCAGGTCGGCGACTCGCGGTACTATCTCTGGCGAGACGGTGTGCTGACCCAGGTGTCGCGCGACCAGACGATCGCCGAGGAGCTCGTCGAGAAGGGCGTGTTCACGCGCGCCGTCGCCAGCCGGTCGCAATTCGCGCATGTGTTGTCGAGCTCGATCGGCGGCGACCAAACGATGCCGGTCGTGACGCGGCTCAAGGCCGACTGGCACAACGTCCATCTCCTGTGCAGCGACGGACTGACGAAGCACGTGTCCGACGAACGGATCGCCGAGCGTCTCGCGAACTGGACGACCGCGCGCGAAACGGCGGGGCTGTTGCTTCAGGACGCGCTGGACGGCGGCGGGACGGACAACATCACGATCATTCTGGGACGGGTGAATCCGCTCGAGAGGCGCCACGACACGCTCGACGCTGGACAGGGGACACGAGAAACGGATTGATGAGGGATCTTTATAGGTTTGGCGCCGTGTTGGTTTTTGGCGCCTCAGCGGTCGCCGCGGGACAGTCGGCGCCGCCCGATTCGCAGCGGGCCAACTTCGCGATTCGTGTCTTGCAGTTGGTGCAGGGCTTTCAGATGGCGTCGTCGCCCGAGCTTTCGGCGGCGGTGAATGCGCTGCTCGAGGACGACGGCATTCACATGCACATGCTGCCCAAACGCGACCTCGCTTCCGGCGACTCGGCGCGCGCGTCGGAGATCGTGAAGACCGCGCGGGCGGCGCTCGAGAAGTACACCGACCCAAAGGTCGCCGAAAAGGACGGGTACGTGAAGTTCATGCCCTGGCTCGAGGACCAGGCGATCTTCCACTACAACAACATCCCGAACGCGATGTCGGTGCTCGGGGCGTTCGACGCCACGAAGCCGGTCTCGTTGTTGTATAAGAAAGGTGATAAGGGCGAGATGAAGCTCGTCGGTGTGATGTACAACGCGCTGCCGAGCGCGACACCGGCTGACCTCGACGCCCGCCTCCCTACGAGCATCGCGCACTGGCACGAGCACGTCAATTTCTGCGCGGCGAACGTCGATTCGATCCGCGCGGGCACGCTCAAGGTCGACGCGGCGTACACCGCGAAGATGCTCCGCATCGCGACGCGCGACGAGTGCGCGAAGGCGGGCGGCCGTTTCGTACCGAGAATCTTCGGGTGGATGGCGCACGTCTATCTCTTCGCCGGTGACGATCCGAAGACGATCTGGGGCGCCGACGAGCATGGATCGATGGACGTCCACATCCACCACCCACCAACGCGATGACCATGGAAACGATCTCCGGGGCGACCGATCGATTCTCGCGCGTTCGCGAGACGACGGCGCGCGTCGCGACGATTCTCGTGTTGGTCGTGATGATCGGTCTACTCGTGTCGACGTACATCGGTCACGCCAAGGGCCCCTATGGCGTATGCTATGGGGAGTCGGGTCGCTCGATTCCCTGCGAGCTCGCGACGAAGACCAGCGCGAAATAGCAGCGAGCTTCGGCCGAGCGTGGGAATGCACCGCAGGGCGCGCAAAGGGTGGCGGCGAGCGGATGCGTCCGCGCTAGCTAATGCGGCGATATCCGGAGCCGCCACCGGATATGCCCGCAACGCCTCCAAAACTTCTCGCGCGGGTGCGCGCGACGATGCGCGCCCGACACATGAGCCCTCGAACCGAGGCTGCTTATGCGTCGTGGATCCGCCGCTACATCAGATATCACGGCGTTCGTCATCCGCAGGAGCTCGATGATGAACACGTCGTGGCCTTCCTGACGTATCTCGCCGCTGAGCAGCGCGTTGCGCGATCGACCCAGGTGCAGGCACTGAGCGCACTAAGCCTGCTGTACGCCGATGTCCTCAAGAAACCCCTTGGCGACATTCGATTCGTCATCCGCTCGACGACCCCGGCCCGCCTGCCGGTCGTCCTCACGCGTGATGAGGTGCGATCACTGCTGTCACACCTCGAGGACGGGTCAAAGCTGATCGCGACGCTGCTCTATGGCTCCGGTCTGCGGATCGCGGAGGCCATCACGCTGCGTGTGAAGGACCTCGACCTCGACAGCGGCGAGATCCGCGTACGGCGAGGGAAGGGGGCGAAGGACCGGGTCACGATGCTCCCGGAGTCAGCGCTCACGGCACTCGGCGAACACCTCGGACGGGTGAAGTCCCAGCACGACAAGGACCTCCGCTCCGGCGGTGGGCGCGTCCAACTCCCCGGCGCGCTCGAGAAGAAGTCTCCCTCGTGGGCAACAATTTTTGGTTGGCAGTGGGTCTTTCCGGCCCATCGTCGCTACCGGGACGCGAAGACCGGCGAGATCAGACGACACCATCTGCACGAAAGCGTCGTCCAACGCGCCGTCCAAGCCGCAGTGCGCGCCGCAGGAATTACGAAGCACGCCACCTGCCACACCCTCCGCCATTCCTTCGCGACGCACCTACTGGAGGACGGCTACGACATCCGGACGGTTCAGGAGCTTCTCGGCCATACGGACGTAAGTACGACGATGATCTACACGCACGTGCTGAACCGGAATCGGATAGGGGTTCGGAGTCCGGCGGACACGTTGGAGGGTTAATATTTTATTATGCTGCATGGAGAGTCGAGTCGCGCAGCTACGGTTTGCAAGCGAATAACAAGTTAGCCCGCGTACAAACTGATCAATTTGTGGTCGCGGCGCATTGCTCCATTCGCCCAAGCATGCTGCAACCATAGGACGGCGGGCTTGTGCGGCCGCCCAGCGGCGGGGCATGTGCGCCTGAGCCGATTCATCGCGACGAAGTCGTTCGGTATCGCGCCGCTGGAGGCCCGCACCGCAGGAGTGCCGGTGCTGGCCATGCGCGGCAGCGGGGTCACCGAGTTCATCGAG
>Ga0207689_10004344_pt1 | contig 12914 bp, 8 predicted proteins | sample KBSMisM52_FD_184312 | JGI IMG/M metagenome (GOLD analysis project Ga0207689, IMG submission 184312) | Miscanthus rhizosphere microbial communities from Kellogg Biological Station, Michigan, USA - KBS Miscanthus M5-2 (SPAdes) (version 2) | ecosystem: Host-associated > Plants > Roots > Rhizosphere... | reverse complement strand
AAAAACATACCAGCCCCACCGATACATTGGCAGATTTGATAGAACCATAGAAAGTAACCCAATGCATTGCGGCGATAAAACCCACGCCGGTAATTTTTAAGATTTCAATTGAGGGTATTTTCTGTATCCGCTTCATTAAAAGAAAAAGCACCCACATGGTTGCCGCGCTTATCAGCAACCGGTACCAAACCAAAAGTCCTTCATTTAATGTGATCAATCGACCGAGAATACCTGTAAAGCCAGCGAAGAAAACAGCGAGATGAAGTTGCAGGAATGCTTTTTTCATGAGAGGTTTATCTTCCCACTACCTCAGCACCCTGTACCGAAGAAACAGAAGATTGATTTTCAGCGTTTTTAACCCTTTTTCTATAATTTTTAAAGAGACTGTCCCAACGCAGTTTCAATACGCCCAATATGCCTTCTTTTACGATGCCTTTATTCATTTTAGACATGCCCTTTGTACGGTCTTTAAAAATAATCGGGACTTCTTTTATTTTAAAGTCCAGTTTCCAGGCGGCAAATTTCATTTCTATCTGGAATGCATAACCTACAAAAGTAATTTCATCGAAGTTTATTGTATCGAGAACTTCTTTTTTATAACAAACAAAGCCGGCAGTAGGATCTTTTACCGGCATCCATGTAATAAGACGCGTATATACAGACCCCCCTTTTGAAAGGGCCCGCCTGTCCCACGACCAGTTCACAAATCCGCCATTCTTTGTATATCTTGATCCAACAGCCACGTCAGCCCCTTCATTTTTACAGGCATTATACAACCGTGGCAAATCAGCGGGATCATGTGAAAAGTCAGCATCCATCTCGAAGATAAAGTTGTAGCCTTTTTCCACAGCCCATTTAAAACCATGTATATATGCCGTGCCTAATCCGAGTTTTCCTGTACGTTCTTCAAGAAAAAGCTGGTCTGAATATTTTGACTGGAGGTTTTTTACAATACGGGCGGTACCATCCGGAGAACCATCATCTACGACGAGTACATGGAAGCTTTCATTTAACGCAAAAATAGCCTGCAGGATAAGCCCAATATTATCCTTTTCGTTATAGGTTGGTATGACGACTAATTTTTCCAAATAAGCTTATAACAGTGCAGAACGAATTTACAATTTTTTGCCGCGTATACATTGTTATTTTTTTCACCAATTGTCATCATTTCTTAAGCATAGTGCGGGTATAAATCTCCGTCAGTTTCTGCTTGGTATGCTGCGGGAAATCGCCCTTCATCATCCAATCGTAATATTGTGGCTCCGATTTCAGCACGTCAGCTACGGCCCTGCCTTTATGTTTACCAAAATTGAAGACCTCTGTTCCGTTTTCCATTATAAAGCGACGGGCAAGATCTACGATGTGATCTTCACCAATTAATTTAAGGATAGAATCGACAGTATTTCCCAACGCCGGGTATTTCTGTAATTGCGCATATAATATTTCAGAAGTAGCAGAAGCATCCACCTCAGCGCTATGAGCGCCTTCAAGCACCTTATTACAATAAAACTTATAAGCGGCTCCTAATGTTCGCTGCTCCATCTGGTGAAATATCTTTTGGATATCTACCAATTTTCTTCCCTTCAGGTCAAATTCAACACCGGCTCTTAAGAATTCTTCAACTAAAAGAGGAATATCAAAACGGTTGGAATTATATCCTGCCAGATCACAGGAATCAATAAACTGCTTTAATTCATGTGCCGCCTGTTTAAAAGTCGGGGCGTCTTTTACAATTTCATTTGTAATGCCGTGTATATCGCTTGCCGACTGAGGAATAGGCATCTGCGGATTGATCAGTTTTCGTTTTATAGTCCGGTTCCCATCGGGCAATAATTTTACGATTGCGATTTCGACGATACGGTCTGACCCCAAATTAATGCCTGTCGTTTCAAGATCAATAAATGCCAACGGCTTCACTAGTTGCAACATGTCGCTATACTCTTATTTTGATATGGCGTCAAAGGTAAGTTTTTAGCAATCTTAAACTAAAATTTATATTGCTGAATCAGGGTACATGTCAAACGGATTTAATATTATCTAATCCCCAAAAAATCGCAATCTTTGCTTATAAAATAAAAACCGCGATAGTTCGTTTTAAATAAAACACCTGTACATGAAAAATAAGTTTTACATTCTGCTTCTTCTCGCTACATTGACATTAACAATAACTTCCTGTGTTACAAGCCGTAGCAAATATGGCTGTCCCGTTAATGTGAGATAAGTAAGTATTTCTATCTAATTATTACTAAGAATTGCCATTATAATATGGTTCTATTTATTGCGGCCACAACCCCTTCCCGCATTAGTAATTGAATATTTCCCAGGACCGCTTTTTCGAATCCGGGCAATTCGGATAAGTCATACCCCCACAAAGACTGGTCTGCTAAAGTTTCGTGCACAAAATTTTCAGTAGTTAAATTTTCACATCGTTGCGAATAAATTTCGGCATGATCATCATTAATGATATAAGCACTATCATTTGATACCCCTTCATATTTTCCATCCTTATTCTTTTTACAACGCATAAATAAGATATGCGCAGCATAGCCCAATGCCATATACGCAGGAACTGTTTGATGTTGCTGGTAATATTTAAGTAAGGTGGGCACATTCCTCATCTTCATCTTTGATGAATATTGCAACGTTATGCTCAGCCATGCATGCTCAATATATGGATTACGAAAACGGTCAAGCACTTTCATTGAAAAATCAATTGCCATTTCCCTGGTAATTCCATTGCCGGTTATTGCAGGAACAATTTCCTGCATCATTAGTCCTGTGATATAATTGGAAAATTGCGGGTCACTCATCGCATCTTTTACCAATCGAAAACCGGCAAGATGAGCCAGCCCGCAACTGTAAGTATGCGCACCATTTAACAACCGAAGCTTTAATTCACGGAATATAAAAATATCCGGAGCAATGATGACACCTTCATCGGCCTTACTGAAGGATACTATTTCCCGCACCTTTTTATCCGAAGCCTCAATTGCCCATAGGCGATATGATTCAGACATGATCATTAAACCATCTTCATAACCAAATTCTTTTTCTGCCTGCTTCTGTTTATCAGCCGGCAGTTTGCCGGGTACAATGCGATCTACCAATGAACTGCAAAAATGGTTGCTGGTTTCAAGCCAGTTAATAAATAAGCTCTCCAGGTTATTATAAACAGATAATTCTTTTAAGACGGCTGATAATTTTTTCCCGTTATCAGGAATAAGCTCGGTCGGAATAATTACCATCCCTTTGTCCTTATCTCCATTAAAAGCCTTGTATCTTTTGTACAATATGGCCAGCAATTTTGCCGGATATGATGAAGGCGGACTTTCATGAATGCTTTCCCTTACCAGATCAAGCCCTACTTCTGTTGTATTTGAGATAACGATTTCGATATTGGGATCACCGGCGCAGTCAAGAATTTTTTCCCATTCAGATGATGCAGACAGAACCCGGCTGATCGATGCATTAATACTATTTTCCTCAACTAATTTATCATTCTCTATTCCTTTTACACACAAAGTATACAGACCATCCTGCTTATTAAATTCATCGGCTGATCCTGCCGCAGTAGATTTTATTAAAACAACACGGCCATTGAATAGCCCCTGCTTATTGGCTTTATCAATAAAATAATCCGGCAATCCGCGTAGCAAAACACCGGTACCGAATTGTAGCACTTTTTCCGGCAGATTAAAATAATTTTTTGCGGGAATAGCCAGATTTTTATTTTCCGGAATTGAGCCCAGCGTTTGTTTCGATAACAGCATCAGCGGTATGAAAAATTAAATCTGGATGAAAAGAAAAAGCTATTTAGAATTTCCCGGTTAATGTAATACCATAGGTCATCGGTTCTCCAAGATGAACCGCACCAAAATCATACGCGTATGCAATATACTTTTTGTCTGCAAGATTTCTTCCCCATAACATGACTTCGAAATTTTTTGCGACAACCCCAAACCTGCCATTGAAGAGACTATATCCCGATTGCCGTATTGAATTAGCAAGGTCAAAGTACTGTGTACCGATATTTATCCATTCGCCACGTATAACAAGCTTCAGGTTTTGTCCCGAACCAATGTTATAACCGTATTGAATAGCCAATGCTGAAGTTGAAAATGGCGTATATACCTGCCGGTTACCTTCCAGGTTTACTTCGTTCCCGTTCTGAGACAACTTTAGTGTTTTATATTTCGCATTTGTATACCCGAAATTATACATAATCTCAAGGTTTTTTACAGGTGTTGCTGCCAGTTCAGCCTCTACGCCTTTACTGTGTAACCTGCCTGCATTTTTTGTAACTGTGATTGCATCCGGTAATACTAAAGTAGGTACCTGTGCATCGTTGATCACCGTATAAAAAAGTGATACATTCAAACGAAGCCGGCTATCCAAAAATTCATTTTTTGTGCCGATTTCGTAATTGTTACTGTACTCAGGCTTGAATTTATATAAAGGCGGTTGCGAAGGATCCGGTGATACCTGGGTAAAACCACCGGAACGATATCCCCGGCTATAGGTGAAGTACAGAATATTGTTTTTTGTAATCAGGTAATTGGCGCTGAACTTAGGCGAAAATGCGCTGAAGTTTGCAGAAGAGCTGGTATCTGGAGTTATATCAAATACAGGATTGGGATCAGGGTCAATTTGATATTGACTCAAAGCACTTTGCTTTTTATGCTCATAATCATAGCGAATTCCTGCAGTTAACTGAAATCTTCTGTTAACCTCGTACGAAACCTGGCCAAAAAAAGCAGCACCGGTGGTTTTACCGGTAGATGTTGTAATAACTGATGTATTTTTTTCTGCTCCCACCAAATCTCCATCTTCACCAAAGTGAGTGGCCTGCTTATTTGGTACATCCTGGTAAAACAGGTAAATACCGGTAGTCCATTTCCACGGCGAAGCAAGAGAAGCGGGTGAAGTAAACCGAAATTCCTGTGTCAATGCTTTTACATTATTCCATTTGCTTCCATAATTATTTATAATGGTGACTCCATCTATCGGGGAGAAATCCCCATCAATAGGCCGTTTATAATAACGGTGATTTGTTTGCCATGCTGTTTGCGAGCTGAAGTTCAAAGCCGTTCCGGCATAGTTTAATGATAAAGATGCGTTCAATGTATTATCCACCATCTGCGTGGTTGCATTTTGATTAAGATGATACGGATTACTAAATGCCTCATCTACACCATTGGCTAATGAAAACGGGCCATTATTACGATTGATGTGATGTTTTACATTTAACATTACCGCCCATCTTTGCGAAACCAGGTATTTAAGATAATAATTACCGGTTATGCTGTGTTGCTTATCAAAATCTGTATTGTTGTAATCATTTGTATAAAAGCCATTCAGGCTATTATACATTGCCGATGCACCGAAGAAAAGTTTATTCTTTATAACCGGGGTTCTTATAGCAAGATTATAACGTTGCTGGCCATAATTACCCACGTTTATCTCTGCAAAACCGCTGGTTTCATTACCCGGTTGTTTTGTGATAATATTTATAACGCCGCCCATTGCATTTCGCCCATATAGCGTACCCTGGGGACCCCTTAATATTTCTATTCGTTCCACATCAAATAACTGGGGAATATAGGTATCAAGGCTGAATTGGTTTACACCATCAACATAGGTTGCCACAGCAGGATCATAAGATGTAGAGGTAATGCCGCGGATAGAAGTAACGTTGCGGTCATCGCCCGGGTTCGCCGAGTATAGATTCGGTACAATCGCCGTCAAATCCTTATTGCGCCATAACCGGTAATCTTTTACTTTGGTTGAAGACAATGCTGTAATACTTAAGGGAAGACCCTGCAAAAGCTCTTCTTTCTTTTGTGCAGAAACAATTACTTCGTCAAGATGCACGTCAGCTTCTGTCAAAACAATGGTAACATCGCTTTTTTCAGCGGTATTTATCTCTTCATTATAGGTGCCATAACCGATTGCGGAAACATTCACCTGGTACTTACCTGGTTTTAAATTACCTATTTGAAATTTACCATGGTCATCGGTTAAAGTACCGTAATTGGTATTTAAAATATATACCGAAGCTTTGGGAATACCCGTTGACTTACTATCGGTCACAGTTCCTGTTAAAGCAGTTGTTTTTTGTCCCCACACTGTTGCAACGCAAATCAGAAGGATCGCTGGAAAAAGTATTTTTTTATACATAGCCCAAATATATAACGCAAAATACTAAAAGACCAAAACATGAGTTTAAACTGATCGGTAAACCGGCCCGTTTAGTATAAAATTGATTCAAAGTATTTTTGCATTAATACCCCGGCACAAGAATGGGAAAAGTAATATGTTCTTGCGTCGGACTCCGGGCTAATTGAAGCCGGAGAAGCCCCTTAAAAAAAATCAGGTTTAAATGAAGATCTGATCAGTTTTATTCCCTTCTTAAATTTTTTACCGGGTTAGCAAAGGCTGCTTTAATTGCATGGAAGCCTGTCGTAAATAATGCGATTAGTAATGCTACCGCACCGGCAATTACAAAGATCCAGCCGCTGATCCTGACCCGGTATGCAAATCCGTTTAACCAACTGTTCATAAAATACCACCCGATTGGCGCGGCGATAAAAAGGGAAATAATCACGAGTTTCACAAAATCTTTAGTCAGCATAATAGTAATGCCGGCAACACTTGCCCCCAATATTTTGCGAATGCTGATTTCCTTTGCTCTCGCTTCCGCTGTAAAAAGTACAAGCCCAAAAAGTCCTATACAGGAAATAAAAATCGCGACCAGCATCGCCGCGTTCATTAATGTGGCAGTTTGTTTATCTTTCTCATACAAAGAAGCCAGTGATTCATCGTAAAACTTATAATTGAAACTTGTACCCGGGTATATTTGTTTCCACACCTGCGATATTTTTGAAAGAATAGATTTTACAGCAGCTACGGGTATTCCTTTTGAAGAAAGTTTAATTGCAATACCCCCTTCCCTTTCAGGCCGGTTGATAATACATAACGGTGTAATCGGGTCATGTAATGAACTGGTATGAAAATCCGCCACTACCCCGGCTACAGGATAAGATTTATCGTTCCAATACAACATTTTACCCAGGGATTCCTGTGGGTTTTTATCCCCCATAAACCGGGAAAGGCTTTCATTAATTACAAATTCGTTTACCGTGTCTGTCTTTTCCAGGTTCCTCCCAGCCAGCAGTTTTATTTCGTATAGCGGGATAAAATTTTCATCGCCCGCCACCTGAGCTACCCCCAATGTTCGTTCATCTGTACTTTTAAACTTTAGTTTCATTCCCCTGCTGTTCTCTGTCATTGGCGACAACCATTGTCTTGCTACGTTACCTACACCCGGAATATGTTTTATTTTTTCGGCAAGAACAGCAACTTTTGTTAAGCTATCGCCTCCTGGGGATTCAACAATAATAATAGCATTGGAATTAAACCCGAGATCTTTCTCCCGGGTATACCGAAGCTGCTTTGTAATAACAATACTTCCAATAATAAAAATGAGTGAAACAGCGAATTGAAAAACAATTAAGCCTCTACGTAAGAACCATTGACCTCCCGGTTTTTGTGAGCCCATGCCTTTCAAACTAAGAGCCGGTAAATAAGATGACAAAACTTTAGCAGGATAAATACCTGCAAATAGTGTTGTCACAAATGTGATAGTTAGTAAAATAATCAGTGTGGATGATTCAAAGAGATGGAAGGATACTCCGTCGGGAATAAACGTGCTGAATGCAAGAAGCACTGGGTTCACCATGCAAACAGCGAGCAGTGCGGCCATGAGGACCAGTAAAAATGTTTCACCTAAAAACCGGACGGCAAGATTTATTCTTCCACTACCCAATACTTTACGTATACCCACTTCTTTGGCACGCAGAATTGACTGGGCGGTTGAAAGGTTTATAAAATTTATGACTGCAAGGATCAGTATAAATAAAGCGATCGCCATTAAACTGTATAAAGTCGGCAGGTGAGCTGTCCTGATTGGGTTTTCGATAACATCAGCATTGAAATGGATATCCGCCAGCGGCTCCGGCCAAAGAGCCAACTTAACTGCCGGTCCGGCATTTTTTTTCACAGATATATTCATCTGATCCTTCAGTCCCGATGGATCGATACCATGTGAAAGTTTTGCAAAAACCCAGGAAGCCATATCGCCCTGTGCCCATGAATTGCTGCTAAAATTATTTCGAAGAAAACTGCTTTGAAGAGTAGCAAATGAGATGAAATCTGTGAAACCGAGATCTGTATTCTTATCCCAATCTTTTACAATGCCCGTTACAAGTACTGTAAGTGAATCATCATAAATAATTTGTTTACCGATGATTTTATCCGGTGCTTCATTGCCAAAATACTGATGCGCTTTATTTTCTGAAAGTACCACAGTAAACGGATCGGTCAAGGCCGTTGCCGCATTCCCTGCCAACCATTTATAATTGAAGATTTGAAAATACTGCGGTTCTGCAATCCCAGTAGTTATAAAGTGAGTGTTTTCTATTCTGCTATTAAAATTTTTGATTCCAATTCTATCGCCGGGTATCGATATTCTTGCGTTGTAAGGAATGATGCCTGCTACGGATTCAATACCTGACACTTCACGCCGGATAGTTTGCGATACAGGAACCGGAATTCTTGCAAAATGTAATTTCTCCCCGCTACTCTCTGTTACATCTCCCATTACGCGGTAAATATGTTCTTTACCAGGATGAAAAGTATCGAAACTGAGTTCATAGCTTGTAATAACGTAAATAGAAATGCAGGCGCAGACGCCTAAAGAAAGTCCTAGTATATTGGCAATCGCGTAAACTTTATTTCTTGCGAGGATACGCCACGCAATTTTAAAGTAGTTTCTGAACATAATTGGATTTTATCCCGTAAGATTCATATCCGGGCTTATTCCATAAATTTTCAGAAAATTTTCCGGCTTTTACAATTTCGCATAGTCAAATTATTCATTACTATTCCTGTTTTATCAATTCATATTTTCGCATATAAAAAACAAGCGAATGAATGCAGAAGAGTTAAAAGCCGTGCAGTCTCCATTAAAAGAAGAATACAGGACCAGTCCCGGATCCGCGATGATAACATTAAAAGCTGAAGGAAATCTTGGTGAAGGAATATCCTGCAAAGTGTCAACAGGCAAAGCGATAGCAGAAGCCGGCCTGCATCCTGCTACGGGTGGCACAGGATTACAACTATGTTCCGGCGATATGCTGCTTGAAGCTTTAGTTGCCTGCGCAGGAGTTACTTTGCAGGCGGTAGCAACAGCCACAGGAATTAATGTAACTGAAGGAAAAGTGATGGCAGAGGGTGATATTGATTTTCGTGGCACACTGGGTGTGTCCAAAGATGCGCCGGTTGGCTTTAAAACAATTCGATTGTTGTTTGATTTAAGACCTGGATTAAGTGATGAACAACTTGCCACTCTGACAAAGCTTACAGAACGGTACTGTGTCGTGTATCAAACCTTGGTAAAGGGCGTTGAAGTGAAGACGTCTTTTAGAAGTGCCCTGTAAATTTTTATAAAAGACAGGCCGGGTAAACTAACGCTCACCCATACGGGAAGGCGATATCCCATACCTGCGTTTAAACGCTTTACTGAATGTAAACAAGTCGGGAAAATTGCAATGCAATGAAATTTCAGTTATTGACAGAGCCCCTTGTTTTATCAATTCACCGGCAGCTTCAAGGCGCTTATTCAGGATATACTGGTAAGGTGTGATACCGTAAGCCTGCCGGAATGAACGGAAAAAATGAAACTCAGAAAGATTGCTGGCAGTCGCTATTTCACCTATGCTATCTATGTTTAAAAAATTTTCATTGATAAACTGTTTGCCATTATTCAATCTTCTTAATAATTCTTTACGTGTTTCCAACTTCACGGAATGTAAACCATTGAGGGCAAGAAAATTTCCATACTCATGGCAAATAATTTTTTCCGCCAGGTCGAGAAACCACTCTCTGTTTACTTCCCTTTCTCCCTGTCCTTTTTTTATTGCCGCAACCAGTCCATCTAATTTCTTTCCGAATAAGGAAGATCCCGCCGGGCATACAGCCTCAAAAAATTCAGGATAATTAAAATATTTTGCCCGGTAATTGTCAAATTCCAGATCTTCCTTAGCAGACATTACCGTAAATGCTTCCGCGACAGTATCCGGGCATATATCAATACAAATACTTTTTACAATATTTTTCGAATCAAAGTAAGCCTTCACGCCAGGTTGTTTACAAGCCAGTAAAAAATTTCCTGAGTTCACTGAATGCTCCTTACTTCCTACTTTATAGTGAATGCATTTATCAATCACATATTTTAAACTAAAACTCCGGAAAGCATTGTATGTAAACCACTCATTCAATTCCGAATAATATACCACATCGGTATCAACCGGTTTATTCAGGCTAAGCTTATTATCTTCTGTTATCGTGTTATAGTAACGGGGCATATCAAGCGGTAATTTCGGTATCCGAAAGACAAAAAAAATTATCTGAAGGATGCCTTATTATAAAATTAGCAGGAATCGACATATTTCTAAACTATTGCGTCATTCTATATGGCCATCTATCATATGCAGCTATTGTCCGATTTTTACAAAAAGGCGTCTCAGGCAAAAGTTTTGAGTCTATCCCACCGGACGCAGTCTTATTGTTAATCATTTCAATTTTTTTAATAACATCTCCCACCTTTCATCTGATTTAAGCGGTGCCAAATCAGGATCCGTTTCATAGTTCTTCTTTTCGTCATAACCAACTGATGCAGCTTTGTTGAGTGCGGCAAAGGCCCTGTCCTTTTGACCAATATGCGTGTATCCGCAGGCACGATTGTACCAGAAAACACCATGAGAGCTTATAGACATTGCCTTTTCAAAATAGTTATCACTTGCTTCAAACTTTGTCATATCAAACAATGAACCGGATAGATACAAATATCTCTCGCGTAATTGGTCTCCTCCCGACAGAATCGGGCTCAACAGTCTTGCAGCTTCATCGTCTTTGTTTATGGCATAGTTCACCAGCGCCTTCTCCATGATGATATTTGCATTTTCATTCCATTTTGAATCTGCAAGTAATTGTTCCGCTTCTGCATTACGTTTTTGCTTTCGCAGAATGGAGGCATAAATCACGGTAGCATCAAGGCTGTTGGGATATAAACTGAGCCACCGCTTTAATAAAGGGGCAGAACTATCTGTAGCGTTCTTATATAATGCATTTATTAATTCATCGCCAAGTGGCTGTTCAATTTTCATTTTTGCGGCTTCATCATTCTTCAACTTATCCATTATTTTCGCATCAATCCAATAAATATCTGCGCCATGTTTATCTGCCGAGACATTCCGGAAACTTCCAAAGAACAAATATTTACCATCTGGTGAAAGCCTGGCAAACCGCTCGCCTTTTCCTGAATTAATTTCAGGCCCCATATTAACGGGTATACTCCAATGACCATCATCATGCTTAAATGCTATGTATAAACCAAGATTGCCTTCCGGTCGTTGCGATTCGAAAATCAGGAAACTTTCATCCGGAGCGATATATGGACCTTCTTCATAGTCCACACTGTTAATACTATAAGGAAGTAAGACTGGTTTTGTATAACTGCCATTTATTTTTTCTGATTTCCGGATATTCCAGTTGGTACCGCCACCCAATGAAGAAGAAAAATACAATGTACCGTTTTCTGTTATTGAATGTGCATAGTCCTGCCCCTGTGAAACAGTTGTATCAAATGGTACCGGCTTTCCCCATCCGTTCTGAATTCTTTCCACTTCCCAAATCCTGATATCACCGCTGACCGGATAACCAGGCGGAACTTTTCTCCGTGAACTGAAAAATAATTTCTTTCCATCAACGGAAAATGAAGGATAGTAATCGTCGGCAGTTGTATCGGCAAATGATGGGATTCCAGGTTTTGACCATATTCCATCTTCGTATTTCATTTCTACGAGGTGAGCACGGAATGCACTATCCAGTACTGTCCAGAGAACAACGCTTCCATCGGGCGAAAATGCCGGCGCACTATGTTCATATGAATTGGTACTAACAATACCCGGTGCAAAAATCTCTGCCACCATGCCTGGCGGTTTTTGACCGAGATAATCTATCCTATTTTCCCTTTCACCTGTACACCCACCTGATCCTATTGCTGCCAAAAGTGCTGATAGAATTCGTAAGTAAATCCTGAAAAAAATGACTGGATTCATATGTTCTTAATTTATTAATAACCTCGGATTTCCAGGTAGTGTCTCATTATGAAAAATTTGAACCGCATAGTCACATAGAAAACATAAGGTTAACACATAAATTCTCTGTGAATTTCTATGTGCCTTTGTGGTTCAAAAATCATTTTAGAACAGATATATTTCAAAATGAGACACTACCGATTTTTATTGGTCATGGCCCGCACTTAATATTTTCCTATTTTATTCTTCGCCATTCCTTACCATCCCATTCCCAGGTATCGTTATATCGTATGGCTGTATCCGCCTTACCACCCCCAAACAATACAATCCTTTTTCTTTTTTTATCATAAACCATTACATGCCCCATACGTATGCCGGGCCCGGAACCGGTAATCTTATTCCATTTTCCTGAGCTGTACTTCCAGGTTGCACCGTCATTGCCATCATAAAGAATGATAGCTTCGTTACCGAATGAAGCGAATGCCTGCAAACCAGTTATTGAAGGAACTATGCCCGGTAATTTTCTCCAGTCTTTGCCTGTCCACTCCCACATTTCATTGTTTGGCTTTCCAGTTGCAGCGTCGGTATTCAGCATTACCGTTATCATTACAATAACTTTACGGGTTTCATCATAAATCATTCCATGGGGTAAACAGTCTTTAGGCCCATTGGCATTCACCAGTTTCCATTCTTTGCCATCAAAAGTCCATGTATCATCTAAAGCTCCGCTTGAACCAAAACCACCAAAAATCAATA
>Ga0207689_10004342_pt1 | contig 12916 bp, 15 predicted proteins | sample KBSMisM52_FD_184312 | JGI IMG/M metagenome (GOLD analysis project Ga0207689, IMG submission 184312) | Miscanthus rhizosphere microbial communities from Kellogg Biological Station, Michigan, USA - KBS Miscanthus M5-2 (SPAdes) (version 2) | ecosystem: Host-associated > Plants > Roots >... | reverse complement strand
GCGCCAGGGCCTCATGTCCGAGGTGGTGCAGCTGCTGCTCGACAAGGCCCGGCGCGACCCCACCGTGTACCGGGTGACGGCCCATTGTCACGTCGACAACACGGCGTCGGCGCGACTGCTGGAAAGCATCGGCCTGGTCTTCGAAGGACGGCTGGCGCGCTACGCCGTGTTGCCGAACATCAGCGACGAACCGCAGGATTGCCTGCTCTTCGGCAAGGCGATCAAATGACGCCGCCGCGGACCGTCCACGCCCGGGCCTCGAGGGTAAAACCCGTATCGCCGAGGTGCTCGCGCAGCCTGGATTCCAATGCGTGCCGGGCTGATTCGGCCAATCCAGCCGTGTAGACACCGGCCGGCCCCTGCCCGCCGAGGAACGGCTGCCAGTAGTCGTCGAACGATGCGAACGACATCTCGATCGTCAGCGCTTGCTCGTCGACATCCTGTAGTCCGTGCGTACGCCAGAGCTCCGCGAGCGACCCACGCGTAGACAGCGGCATGTTGCGTTCGTCGCGCGGCGCGGCATCGGAATCCAGTGCGACGGCGCTGTCCCAGAACGTCCGCAGCATCTGCATGCCGTCGCCGTAGTCCCACACCGCCGCAGCGACGACACCGCCGGGACGGGTGACCCGCACCATCTGGTGCAGCGCGGCGGACGGATCCGCGATGAAGTTCAGCACGAGCATCGACAGTGTCCGGTTGAAGGCGTCGGCTGGGAACGGGAGCGCCAGCGCATCGCCGACCTCGAACCGGCCGCTCACGTGCTCTCGCGCGTACCGCACGTAGGCCGCCGACCGCTCGACGCCCGTCACCTGCACAGAGTCGATAGCCGCGGCCGCAGCGGACAGCGCGCCGGTGCCCGATCCGACGTCGAGCACGCGATCGCCCTCGGTGACGCCCGCGAACGTCACGAACAGTGGGGCGAGCCGACGGCTCCAGCGGCCCATGAACCGCTCGTAGCCGTCGCTTTCGGAGAACATCCTGGGGTCAGGCTATCGCCACGGGCGTGATACGAAGTACCGATGGCGTTCGACTTTCGCGATCTTGCTAAGCCGATCCTCGTCGCGCCGATGGCCGGTGGGCCGTCGACGCCTGAACTCGCTGCCGCCGGGACGAACGCCGGCGGCCTCGGCTTTGTCGCTGCGGGTTACCTGACTGCCGAGGTGTTCGCCGAGCGGCTCACCGCGGCGCGCAGCTTGACGTCCGGCCCGATCGGCGCGAATCTGTTTGCGCCACAGCCGAGTGCGGGCATCCGCGCTGATATCGAGCGCTACGCCAAGGCGCTTGAGCCGGAGGCCGATCGTTACGGCGCGCAGCTCGGTGAGCCGCGATTCGACGACGACCACTGGGCCGCCAAGATCGACGTACTGCTCGACGTGCGGCCGGACGTGGCATCCTTCACCTTCGGCGTGCCGAGCGCCCAGGAGTGCGGGCGGCTGCGCGAGGCCGGCATCACGGTCGTCGGCACCGTCACCACGCTGGCCGAGGCGCAGACCGCGGTCAACCACGGCGTCGACGCGGTAGCGGTGCAGGGTCCGTCGGCGGGTGGGCATCGCGGCACCTTCGACCCGTCCGCTCAGCCGGCCACACAGCCCCTCGACGAGCTGCTGGCCGAGGTGAAGGCGGCCGTCGACGTGCCGGTCGTGGCTGCCGGTGGGTTGATGACGGCAGACGATGTCGGGCGCGCGATGGTGGCGGGCGCTGCGGCGGCGCAACTCGGAACGGCCTTCCTGCTGTCGGCTGAAGCGGGCAGCAGCCCCGTGCACCGCGCCGCGCTGCAGGACCCGCGATTCACTGAAACCGTTGTCACGCGGGCGTTTTCCGGCCGCTACGCGCGCGGGCTGCGCAATCGGTTCATCGACGAGCATGAGGCCGAGGCACCGTTGGGATATCCGGAGGTCCACTGGCTGACCAGCCCGTTGCGCGCGGCGTCGGTGCGTGCGGGCGATCCGCAGGCCGTGAACATATGGGCAGGTACCGGGTTCCGGCGGGCGAAGACGGGCACGGCGGCCGAGATCATTGGCGGCCTCACCTAGACTCCGCCGAACGTTCCTTACCGCACGAAAAATCACAAGAATTTCGAGCGGTAAGGAACGTTCGGCACACACCGCCCTACGGAATTCAGCCGCGAGTCAGTTTCGGGCTGCGATCATGGCACCAGGATGCGTCTATTGGTGGTCGAAGACGAGCAGCGCCTGGCCGCAGGGCTGCGCAAGGGGCTCGAGGCCGAAGGTTTCGCCGTCGATGTCGTGCACACCGGCACCGACGGCATCTGGATGGCGCGCGAAAACCCGTTCGACGCGATCATTCTCGATGTCATGCTGCCCGGCGCCAACGGTTATCAGGTGTGCCGCACCTTGCGCGGCGAAGGCAATTGGACACCAATTCTGATGCTGACCGCGAAGGACGGTGTTTGGGACGAGGTTGAGGGTCTGGACACCGGCGCCGACGACTACCTGATCAAGCCGTTCTCGTATGCGGTGTTGATCGCGCGGCTCCGGGCACTGCGCCGCAGAGGCACGCAGGCCAGGCCGACCGTGCTCGAGGCAGGCGGTCTACGGCTTGACCCTGCGACACGGCGGGTTTGGCTTCGCGGCGAACAGATCGAGCTCACCCCCCGCGAGTTCGCGATCCTCGAGTACCTGCTGCACCGCCCCGACGAAGTGATGTCGAAGCGCGACATCCTGGACCACGTATGGGATTTCGACTTCGACGGTGATCCCAACATCGTCGAGGTGTACGTGCGCAGACTCCGCACCAAGCTGCACAGGCCGGGTGACGGCGCAGTGATCGAGACCGTTCGGGGCGCCGGGTACCGACTAGTCGCTGCTCGTGATTAACAGACTTGCGACGATCCGTGCGATCACCACGGTCGCGGCGACGATCGTCGTGACGATTGCACTAGTAGTCGGCGCGGCGGGACTGATCGCCGCGTTGCGGCGCACGATGGTCGACGAGCTGACCGAGGCCGCGCGGGCCCAAGCCGCCGACGTGGTGGGTCAGCTCGAGGCGGGCCGGCCGCCGGTCCTCGACGTGGCGGGCGCGGACGAGCAGCTTATTCAGGTGATGACGCCGGCCGGGGCGGTCGTCGCCGCGAGCCCGAACATGGCGGGCAGGCCGGCGGTCGTGCGATTAGCGCCCGGTCAGTCCGCTCGTGTCGTCACCCCACTCGACGACGACGAGTTCGTCGCGGTGGCCGAAGGCGCGCAGACGTCCGACGGTCCGCGGATCGTCCTGGTGGCCAGAGCGTTGGTCGACGTCCTTGACACCACCACCGTCATCACCCGGCTTCTGGTCATCGGGCTGCCGTTGATGGTCGCTGTCGTCGCGCTCACCACGTGGTTCGCCGTCGGTCGGGCGCTGGCACCCGTCGAGGCGATCCGCTGCGAAGTGGATGCGATCTCGGCCGCGCAACTGCACCGGCGAGTTCCGCGACCCAAGGCCGATGACGAGATCGGTCGGCTGGCCGCCACGATGAACCGCATGCTGGAGCGCCTGGAGAGCGCGCGAAACAGCCAGCGTCGCTTCGTGTCCGACGCGTCGCACGAACTTCGGTCACCGATCACCACCATCAGGCAGCACGCAGAGGTCGCGCTTGCCCATCCTGAGCACGTGACGGCCGCGGAGCTCGCCGAGGTCGTGCTGGCCGAACAACAACGGATGCAACGCCTCGTCGAAGACCTGTTACTGCTGGCCCGCGTCGACGAGCATGTCCCCCTGACACGTGCGGCCGTTGACCTCGACGACCTAGCCTTCGAAGAAGGTCACCGGCTTCGCTCGGCCACGTCGAAGCGGGTGGACACGTCGGGAGTGAACGCGGTGCGGGTGCAGGGCGATGCCGACGCGCTGCGCCGGATGTTGCGCAACGTCGCCGAGAATGCGGTCCGGCACGCGTCGAGCCGGGTGGACGTAACGCTCGTCGAGCGCGGCGAAGAGGTGGTGCTCACGATCGACGACGATGGGCCGGGTATCCCCGCTACCGAGCGGGCACGGGTATTGCAACGCTTCGTGCGGCTCGACGACGCCCGCTCGCGCGACGAGGGCGGCAGCGGTCTCGGGTTTTCGATCGTCGACGAGGTGGTTCGCGCCCACGGCGGCTCGATGTCGATCGAGCAGTCCCCGCTTGACGGTGCTCGCATCGTCATCACGCTGCCTGTTCAGGCTGTTGTCAGCTAGATGGCGCCAACCTTGCAACATGAACATCACATGGATCGGGATCATGACGGCGGTGGGCGCGGCGGCTGTCGCCGTCGGGACTGGAATCGCAGCGGCACAACCCGACGACGGCGAGGGCACACCGATCACCGGAGAGGCGCTGACGAAGGCCAGCCAGGCCGCTGTGACGTTCACCGGCGGCGGAACGGTCACCGGCACCGAGGTCGGTGACGAGGAAAGCTACTACGAGGTCGAGGTGACGAAGGCCGACGGCAGTCAGGTCGACGTCCAACTCAACGACAACTTCCTCGTTGTCGACTCCAAGACTGATCCGCCCGGCGCCGACACCGAGCCCGACGGCGACGGCGGCTAGCGCCTGGCCATGAATGCCATCATGCGCGGGCTCGCCGCCCTGTGTGCCTGCACGCTAATCGCGGCGTGCGCTGGCGGGAAGCCTGCCGTGTCAGCAGAGTGCGTCAAGGTGGTCGACGAGTCAGGCGAGGTCGGTGATGCGTGCCTGCCCGTCTCGCCCGACGCGCAGCGTGTCGACCTGGCCAAGCCGACATTCGGCAATCCAACGTCGATTAACAACCCGCTGCACCCGACAAGCCAAGTGCAGCAGACCATCTACGGCGGCCACGTCGACGGCAAACCTTTCCGAACAGAAGTCAGCCTGTTGCCAGGCGTCAAACCGACCGTATGGCAGGGCAAAACGATCAATACGGCTATCGTTCAGTACGTTGCGTACCTCGACGGGAGGATCCACGAGGTGGCCATCGACTGGTACGCGCAGGCCGATGACGGTTCGGTGTGGTACTTCGGCGAGGACGTCTTCAACTACGAGGACGGTAAGGTCGCAGACACCAAGGGCACCTGGGCAGCTGGCGACGCGACACCGGCCGCGATGATCATGCCGGCTAGACCGCAGGTCGGGAACGTCTACCGCTCCGAGAATGCGCCGGGGATCGCGTTCGAGGAGGTGCGCGTCGAGAAGGTCGACCAGGACGTCGCCGGGCCCAGTGGAAACATCGGCGGCGCGATCGAAGTCAACGAGCTGCACATGGACGGTATCCGCGAGGGAAAGGTATTCGCGCCCGGTTACGGAGAGTTCTCGACGGGTGGTCCTAACGGCGATCTCGAGGCCGCTTCGCTGGCGTCGCCCACCGACCGCCGCCAAGGTGCGGCCCCCGGTGAGTTCGCGACGCTGTCCACAGCGGTCAACGCGCTGTACGAGGCGGCCGCGGGCGAAGACGCTGCACGCTTTCATCAAGCTGTCGCGAATCTCAATGGGGCCTGGAATTCTCTGCGCACCAAGGGAATACCACCACAGATGGAGTCGCAGATGCGGGTCGACATCGGGGCGCTGAGTTCGGAGGATGTGCAATCAGCGGCGTTGCGCGTCGTGCAAAATGAGCTCGACCTGCGGCTGCTATACGAGCCGGTGATCGACGTGGACCTGGCCCGGTTGAAGCTGTGGACACGACAGGTTCCGATCGACGTGGCTGCCGACGACACGGGGTTGGTGTTGGCCGATGTGGCGGCGCTGGACAGAGTGTGGGAGCGCACCCGTCATGGGGTTGACCCAGCCGCAGCGGCGGATGTCGCACTGCAGAATCTACGCATAGCCGCGGACGCCGAAGACCTGGGCGCGGTCGACCGCATCGCGGGTGCATTGACCGCGGCGGTCGATGCATTGCACACTCGCTGACCGACTCCCACAGCCCTGGGTGCATCGATTACGCGGGGCGCTCACGCCGCGCGGTTACCCGCCGAAATTGCATTGAGGGCTTCAATCCGCCCCCATGAAATACAGCCCCAAATGCAATCTCATAATCCACTAGCGCAGATCGTCGATGACGACGTCGCCGGTGTCGGAGCGGGCGGTGACGACGGCCGCCGCATTTTCCCTGTTGGTCGTCTGCGAAACCCGCACCGCTGTCGAGCCGTCGCCGCTGTTGGCGTTCACCACGTAGGGTCCACGCGCCGGCAGCGCGATGATGACGTCGCCGTCCTGGCTCGTCGCGTCGACGGTGCGCGGTGCGGTGTCGGCGAAGTCGACCGCGATGTCACCGGTATCGGTTGTGGCGCTGAATGATTCGGTCACCCTGATCGGATCGCGCGTCACCACATCACCGTCAACGTTGTGAATCTCGATGCGCCGCGCCGCGCCGCTGAGGACCACCGCCCCGGTGTCGGTATAGGCGATCAGCTGGTCGATCTCGGCCTCCGCCAGCACCACTCCGGTGTCCTGCTGAGCGGTGACCGTCAGCGTACGCCCGAGGTCAGGCGGCAGTACAAGGTTGATTTCGCCGGCACGGCCCCACTGCAAGAATGCCGACGACTCGCCGTTGATGGTGACCCGCGCACCCGCCGGATCGGGCATGACCACCAACGGGTTTGCGCCCGCGCGGGTGGAGTTGACCATGCGCAGGTCTGCGCGCGGCTCGCGGGCCTCGCGGTCGGTGGTGATGCGAATCGCGATCGGCACGGAGCCGGTGTCGACGACCACCGATCGCATACCGGAGGGCAGCGGCTCGCTGTCGGTGATGACCCGGAAGCCGGCGATGCCCCATGCCACCGTGCCGAGCGACGCGAGAGTCCCTACTACCAGCACCGCCGCGGCGGCGATGAGCGCTATCCGGAACGCCGTGCGCCCGCCGGGGGAGAGCGGAGGCGGCGGCGTGGCCGGCGCCGGCGGTGGGGGAGCGATGGTAGTCACTGTCAAAGTCCTTCCAACGGTTCAGGATTCGAGGTAGCGCAGCACCGCCAGCACGCGGCGGTTCTCGCTCTCGTCGGGAGCCAGGTCTAACTTGGTGAAGATCGACGCGATGTGCTTCTCGGCGGAGCCGACGGAGATGTACAGCGCCGCGGCGATGGCGGAGTTCGTCTTGCCCTCGGCCATCAGCTGCAGCACTTCGCGCTCGCGCGGCGTCAGCTCGTCGAGCGCGCTGCGGCGATGCGAGCGTACGAGGATCTGCGACACCACTTCTGGGTCGAGCACGGTGCCGCCACCGCCGACGGCCTCAACGGCGTCCAGGAATGCGGGGACATCAGCCACCCGATCCTTGAGCAGATAGCCGAATCCCTTTGTGTCCGAGGCGATCAATTCGGCGGCGTAGCGCTCCTCGACGTAGTGCGACAGTACCAGCACCGGCGACTCCGGATTCTGGCTGCGCAGCAGCGCTGCGGCGCGGATGCCTTCGTCGGTGAACGTCGGCGGCATCCGTACGTCGACGATCGCGAGGTCGGGTTGCTTCTCGTTGACCAGCCGCAGCAGGTTGGTCGCATCGGGCACACCGGCGACCACCTCGTGGCCGGCGTCGGTGAGGATCCGCTCGATGCCCGCCCGCAGCAGCGCCGAGTCCTCGGCGATCACGACGCGCATGGCAGCACCGCGGTGATGGTGGTGGGCCCGGTAGCGGGGCTGGACACGGTGAACGTGCCGTGCGCGGCCCGCACCCGCTCTTCAAGCCCGCGCAGGCCGGTGGCATTCTCGTCAGTAGTTATCGACGCGCCGCCGCGACCGTCGTCGAACACGGTGACGTACAGCCGGCTGGCCGACTCGTCGAGCCGCACCGTGACCACCGCCTGCGTGGCGTTCGCGTGTTTGGCGACATTGGTCAACGCCTCGGCGACGACGAAGTAGGCGACCGACTCGACTTCATCGGGCAACCGGCGAGGCAGGTGAACATTGAGCGTCGTTGGGACCGCCGATCGTTGCACCACCGCCGACAACGCGGCATCCAGCCCGCGGTCCGACAGAATCGTCGGCGCAATGCCGCGAACCACGTTGCGCAGCTCGACGAGGGCATTCTTCGCGTCGTCGTGCGCCTCGGCGATCAGCTGCTTGGCCGCGGGTAGGTCGGTGTCGAGCTTGGTCTGGGCCAGCCCGATGGTCATGGCAAGCGACACCAGTCTCGGCTGCACGCTGTCGTGCAGATCGCGTTCGATGCGGTGCCGTTCGGTCTGCGCCGACGACACCGCGCCCTGCCGGGCGTCGGCAAGCGCGCTGACCTGGTACTGCAGCGCGGCTGTCGGCGATGGCGACAGCAGCCAGCGGTCAATGACGGCGTCAACGGCAGGCGCAAAGACCAGGATCGCCGCGGCCGCGACCACCGCGAGGAAGGCCAGCAGCCAGGCCAGCGGCGGCGACATGAAGGACAGCCCGGCGTCGTCATCGCTGTGCAGGATAGCGATCGCGGCGGCCGGGCCGAGAAATGCGAACACCAGTAGCGCAAGCGCGACACCCGCGGCCAGCATGTCGTAGGCCATCCGCAGGTAGTGGTGGGCGGTGGCTTTCCAGAACCGGGCGCCGCTGATGTCCAGCCACAGCTGATGCAACCAGCGCTGGATGCCGGTATACGGCGACAACCGGCGTGGCGGAATGCCGATGCCGAGGCCGAACACCGCCTCGCTGCGCAGGCGCTCGACGTGTTCGACGCCGCGCATCAGGTAGACGAACATCACGACGGACAAGGCGAAGCCGATACCGCTGGGGATCGACGAGATGCCAATGATCAAGATTGCCAACGGGATCCAGAACCACACCGTGGCTATCGCCGCGCCGGTGAGCAGCGAGGCGGTCGGGACGACGCCGATGTTGCGGGCGGGTGCTGCGGCATCGCCGTCGACGGCAGCGGGTGCCGGGGTGGCATCGGGACTGGTGTCGGTGACTGCGACCATGCCTTCAACCTAGGGACCGCAGGCGATCTGCGACACAGCGTTTTCCCGAGAACCTGCCGGGGGAAAACCCCCGTAGTGCGTCGCCGCCGCACGCGCGGGGCGAGATGATGACGGCATGGCGACGACTGACCGGCAGCGACTGCTGAGTTTCCTGGGCCCGAACTGGTTCGCGTCGGTCATGGGCACAGGCATTGTGGCCACCGCGGGTGCGACGTTGCCGCTGCACGTCCCCGGCCTGCGGGCGTTCACCCAGGCGGTGTGGGTCGCAACGACGGTATGGCTGGTGATCCTCATCGTCGCGGTGGCCGCCCACTGGATGCGGAACCCGACCGTGGCCCGCAGTCACGCATACAACCCGCAGATGGGTCATTTCTACGGCGCGGCCCCGATGGCATTGCTCACCGTCGGCGCAGGAGCGGTCCTCGTCGGCAAGGATTTGATCGGGGAGCGGGCGGCTGTCGACCTCGACTGGGTGCTGTGGACGGCAGGCACGCTCGGTGGATTGTTCACCGCGATAAGCATCCCCTATCTGATGTTCACCCAGTACCGCGTCGAGCCCGACGCCGCATTCGGGGGCTGGCTGATGCCGGTGGTGCCGCCGATGGTGTCGGCGGCGACGGGCGCGCTGCTGATCCCGCACATGGCGCCGGGCACCGGCAGGCAAACCATGCTCTATGGCTGCTATGCGATGTTCGGGCTGTCGCTCGTCGCTTCGCTCATCATCATCACGATGGTGTGGAGTCGCCTCGCGCACTTCGGCACCTCGGGCACCGCTCGCGTGCCGACGCTGTGGATCATCCTGGGTCCGCTCGGCCAATCCATCACGGCGGCAGGACTTCTCGGTACGAACGCCGCGCTGGCAGTCGACCCGCACCTCGCAGACGGGATGGGTGTGTTCGCGATTTTGTACGGCGTTCCGGTCTGGGGATTCGCCGTGTTGTGGATCGGATTGGCGTCGGCGCTGACGATCCGTACCGCCCGCCGCGGCATGCCGTTCGCGCTGACTTGGTGGAGCCTGACCTTCCCGGTGGGCACCTTCGTCACCGGCACGACGCAGCTGGCCGTCCACACGGGTCTGCCGTCGTTCCGTATCGCCGCTGCGATCGCCTACGTCGGCCTGCTGACTACTTGGGGTCTGGTGGCGGTCCGGACGTTCCGAGGCGGCTTGCGGGGCAACATATTCGCACCGCCGTCGGCGGATCCCATCAAGGCCAAGAAGGACCCGCCCGCCGCTCTTCCGGGGCGGTGAGCCTGTAGGGGATCTCATGCGAGACTCGCAGTGTGGCGACAGAAGGCGCGCTGGGTCGCGACCTATCGGGCGGTGGAGTCAGCACGTCCCGATGCGTTGTTGCACGATTCACGCGCGACCGGCTTGCAGGCGGACTTCGCTGGGTTGAGGCGGACCTGCCGGAGTTGCTCGCCGAAAAGGACCGGGGTCGTCCGCCTACGCCAGGCCTGACTACTTCGGGGCGGTGAGCTCGAGCGCGATGTTGTCGGGGTCGCGGAACTCCAGAATGTAGGACGGGCCGATGTCCTTGATCGGCTCGTGGTCGACCCCGAGGTCGTCGAGGTGTGCTGCAGCGTCATCCAATTCGGCCTTGCTGGCGATGCGGAACGCCAGGTGGTCGAGTCCGCAGCGGTCCTCGTGGAAACTGTCGCTCGCGACGGGCCGCAGGCCGATCAGCGTGCCGCCGAGGTCGTAGATCACGCCGCCGAACAGAAAGCTGAGCGCCTCGCGGGTAGCGGCGTCGGCGCTCTCGGGTGCCTCGACCAACACTGGCCAGCCGAACACGCTCTCGTAGAACTGTCGCGACAGTTCGATGTCGGTGACGGTGAGCCGGACGTGCGCGATGGAGCTGGTGGTGATCGCCATGTAAGCCATGCTGCCAGTGGTGGCGGCGCGATTATTTTCCGGCACTGCCCCGGTCTGTCTTGGCACCTATGTCTCGACATCAGCAGGGAGCATCGTCATGATCGTCATCTCCACCGATACCGTTCGCACGGGCCTCCAGCGAGCCGACCGTTCATCGAAGGTCCGCAAGGCCGGAATCGTCATCAGTGTCCTCGTCACCGCGTTTCTGGCCTTTGACGCGGCGGGCAAGCTCGCCGGTCTGCCGCAGGTCAAGGAGGGCACGCAGGCCCTCGGATTCCCGCCTGGCCAGGCACTGATCATGGGCATCGTGCTGGCCGCTTGTGTTGTCGGTTACGTGATCCCGCGGACCGCCGTGCTCGGCGCGCTCGGCATCACGGCATATCTGGGCGGCGCTGTCACGGCCAACATGCGCGTCGAGGCTCCGCTGTTCTCGCACACCCTGTTCGCGGTGTACCTCGGGGTGCTGATGTGGGTCGGTCTGGCGATGCGGCGCCCGCAATTGCTGCGAGGTGTCGGACTTCGATAACCCGCCGACTAACCCATGCCAGAATCGCCCACGTGCGAATCGGGATGACCATGCCGGTGATGGAGCCCAACCTGGACGCGGCGACGCTGAAGGCATGGGCCCGGGTCATCGACGGCGGCCCCTTCTCGTCGCTGTGCTGGGGTGAGCGCATCGCGTTCGACAATCCCGAGTGCCTCACGTTGCTGGGCGCGCTGTCGGCATGGACCGATCGGGTGCGACTGGTGACGACGGTGGTGGTGCCGCAACTACACGACCCCGTCATGCTCGCGAAGCAGTTGGCGACCGGCGACATGCTCAGCGGTGGCCGGCTGACGGTGGGCGTCGGTGTCGGCGGTCGTGACGAGGACTATCACGCCGTCGGAGCATGTCCATCGACGCGGACGATGCGCGGGCTCGCCGACAGCGTCGCGGTGATGAAGCGCATCTGGGCCGGCGAGAAGGTGACCGACTCCGTCGTCCCGGTAGGGCCGTCGCCCGTGCAGGCCGGCGGACCGAAGCTGCTGATCGGCACGATGGGCCCGAAGACCGTGCGCAGCGCCGCGGCCTGGGCCGACGGGCTGGCCGGCACCACGCTCGACCTTGACGTCGACAAGCAGAACGAGCTCTTCGAGGTCGCGCGCCAGTCGTGGGCGCAGGCAGGGAAGCGCAAACCGTATCTGGCCACGTCGTTCTGGTTCGCCATCGGCGGCGACACTCAGGACACCCGTGCGCAGGTACACCGGCATCTGCTGCGCTACATGAACTGGATCCCGCCGCAGGTCGTCGATGCGATGGCGCCGACTACGGGCTGGGCAGGCACCGACGACGAACTCCTCGACCTCCTGCACCAGTTTGCGGCGATAGGCAGCGATGAGATTTACCTCATCCCGACGAGCTCTGACATCGACCAGTTGCGTCGAGTCGCGGATCTTGCAAAGTCATTCGCTTAGTGGATAATTCGTCGCTTCCGAAGTCGCTAACCCATGCAGCGAATTACCAGTGCAGCCGATTACTGCGCTGACGTCATGGGTTGCCCCAGACGGACGCTTACAACGGAGTGGGGGCGGGAGCCGATAGCGGCCGCGCGTCAGGCCGCGTCGCCGGCGAATGCCACCACCGCCACCACGACCGGTGCCGTCAGTGTCGCCGTTGCCGCCCGCCGCCATCGCGTCGCTCGCCACAACGGTCAGGGTGACCGTTCCGGGCGTCGACCAGTCGTAGTGCCATGTGGCCCACAGTTTCGGGAACTCTTGGCCCTCACGGATATCGGTCTCGCCGAGGTGATACACCTCAAACGCCTTGACCGAGGATGCCGGCCAGCGGTGCGGGCGGTTGGGGGAGAAGTCGGTCATCAGCTCGATGACCTGATCGGGTGCCGCGGTCGTCACGAAGTCGAAACCGAAACTTGGTGCGCACTGGCAGAACGTATCAGCGGTGCCGCCCCGGCGTGGCAAGCTCGCGCCATGGCCACACCGATGCCGCCGATCGTGTCGCGTTTCGAGTGGGAGAAGGCGCGCGCGGACTTGCTGGTTCGCGAAAAGGAGCTAACCCGCTTCAAGGACTCGGTGAGCGCCGCACGCCGACGCCTGCCGATGGTCGAGATCGCCGAGCCCTACACCTTCGACACCCAGACTGGACTCGCGACGCTGCTTGATCTGTTCGACGGGCGCGCAGGCAGCTGATCGTGCAGCACTTCATGTTCG
>Ga0207689_10004338_pt1 | contig 12918 bp, 10 predicted proteins | sample KBSMisM52_FD_184312 | JGI IMG/M metagenome (GOLD analysis project Ga0207689, IMG submission 184312) | Miscanthus rhizosphere microbial communities from Kellogg Biological Station, Michigan, USA - KBS Miscanthus M5-2 (SPAdes) (version 2) | ecosystem: Host-associated > Plants > Roots >... | reverse complement strand
AAATAAGAGCATACCTTGATAACAATGTGACCGATAAAAAAGCTAAAGTATTGGATAAATTGAATTTCCAGGATGAAATGGATATATCTGCAGAAATGAACTTCAATCATTTCTTTATTACGACTACACAACCGGATGCAAAACCAGTTGCGATAACAAAAGGTTTTTACCGTTTTAACAGCGCCGAATTTACTCCAGACGGAAAAGAAATCATCGTCGCAGGAGATGTGGACTCATTGCAGCATCCTGATCGTTCATTAGAATCTGAAATTTTTATCGTCAACACTGATGGCAGTAACTTTCGAAAGCTACTTGGCGAAGAAGGCATAACTTATAATTCTCCGAAAGTTTCTCCATCTGGTAAATGGCTTTCGTTTCAATATGGCAATACATCTTTTATAAGTGTTCCATCGCTTGCTGTAATGCCATTAAATGGTTCTGCAAAAGATGCTGTAATAATTCCTTTCGATAGAAATAAAAGCAGTATCACCTGGAGCCGGGATGAAAAGTATATTTATTTCGTTTCCCAGAGTAATGGCGGCGCGCCTTTATATCGTGCAGATTTAAAAACTAAAAAAGTTGAACAGCTAAGCGATTATAACAGCGGCGTTGTGAGTTTTGATATCGGAAAAAATAAAATAGTATTTACAAAAACACAGGTCGCCGACCCATTTGAATTGTATGCTGCGGATGCTTCCATGAGAAATGAAAAGCGCATCAGCAATTTTAATTATGATTGGGTACAGAAAAAAGAATTGTCTTTTCCTGAAAAGAAAACCTTTGTTACCAATAATGGAATGACGGTAGAATATTGGATCATGAAACCAGCTAATTACGAGGCGGGAAAAAAATATCCATTGCTGCTGGAGATTCATGGTGGCCCATCCGCTATGTGGGGACCCGGTGAAACCAGCATGTGGCATGAATACCAGTATTTCTGCAGCAAAGGCTATGGCGTTGTGTACAGCAATCCCCGTGGCAGTGGTGGTTATGGACTTGATTTTTTAAAAGCCAATATTATGGATTGGGGTAACGGGCCAACAAGCGATGTGTTGACTGCATTGGATAAAACAATAGGTGAAGGCTGGGCTGACACGTCCAGGCTTTTAATAACCGGTGGTTCATATGCCGGATATCTCGTTGCATGGATTATTGCACACGATCATCGGTTTAAGGCCGCGTGTTCTCAAAGAGGTGTGTATGATCTTGCCACTTTTTTTGGTGAAGGCAATGCATGGCGGCTGGTTCCAAATTATTTTGGTGGTTATCCGTGGGAAGATTCAACGAAGAAAGTTTTGCAACGTGAATCGCCGATAAGCTATGTGCAGAATATAACAACACCCTATATAATTTTTCATGGTGATAATGACAGGCGTACCGGTTTTGTTGAGGGCGAAATGATGTACAGGAGTTTAAAAGTATTGGGCAGGCCAGTGGAATATGTGCGCCACGCCAATGCTACACACGAGATAACGAGAAGCGGCAACAACCGCCAGCGGATAGATCAAATGTTAAGAACCTACGAATTTTTTGAAAGATGGCTGAATAAAAAGTAGAACACTAAACTATAATCTTTATTTTCATTTATTAATTTATAAAATCAATTCCATGAAGCTCAGCAAAAGAATCTCGGTACTTCTGATTTTATCCGCATTTGTAATTATAGGAATAGCTGCTACAAAACCCGACGATGGTTTTAAAAATCTGAAAGTTCTGAAAAAAAATATCAGTCATGAAGAACTAGATAAGGTGATGCATGGTTTCAATGATGCTTTAGGAGTAAAATGTACCTTTTGTCATGCAGCGCCAAAAGAAGGCGAACAACATCCTGATTTCAGCAGCGATGAAAAACCAGAAAAAACAATTGCCCGCAGGATGATAAAGATGACTAATAAGATCAACAAGAAATTTTTTCATGGTAAATCAAAAATTGGTGATGCTGATGCGGTAATGGCTGTTATGTGCGAAACCTGTCATCATGGAGCTCCTCACCCCGAATTTGAAAAAAAGGAAGAGCCGCAGAATTAACCGGCATCCAAATCAAAAACCTGAAGCAATATTTATATACGGTTGCTTTTTCATTATCAATTTGCCCAGAATCTGAAGCCGCGAATAGTTGGTTTCCGGCAGATAAGTATTTATTCAATCACAATATTCTGCAGATTAAATAAATTACATCCCAATTAATCACAATTCTATGAGCGAAGCATCTTATGATTTTGGAATGATTGGCCTCGGTGTAATGGGCAGAAACCTTTTGCTCAATATGGCTGATCATGGTTTTGCAGCTATCGGTTTTGATAAAGATATAAGCAAAGGAACACTGCTGGAAAGTTCCGCCACAGCAAATACAACGGTTAAAGGTGTAAGCACTTTGGCTGAAATGGTACAGCAATTAAAAAAGCCCGCAAAAATAATGATGCTTGTACCGGCAGGGCCGATCGTAGATAGTGTTATCAGTGATCTTTTGCCTCTTCTCGAAAAAGATGATATCGTTATTGACGGAGGCAATTCGCATTATACGGATACTTTAAAACGTATTGATTACCTGAAAGATAAAGGCATACACTTTATGGGTATGGGTGTTTCTGGTGGTGAGCATGGCGCCCGGACAGGGCCAAGTATTATGCCCGGGGGCGATGTGGAAGCGTGGAAAGAATTGAAACCAATATTGGAGGCTGTATCCGCGAAAGTAAATAATGAGCCTTGTGTTGCCTATATGGGTAGAGGGGCAGCTGGTCATTATGTAAAAATGGTACATAACGGTATTGAGTACGCTATCATGCAATTGATCAGCGAAGTGTATGATGTGTTGAAAAACAGTCTCGGTCTTTCCAATGATGAACTGCATACTGTATTTAAAAAATGGAATGAAGGTGAATTGCAATCTTTTTTGGTTGAAATAACAGCTACAATCTTTTTAAAAGATGATGATATTACAAAAAACAGGCTGGTTGATGTCATCTTAGACAAAGCGGGTTCAAAGGGAACGGGCAAATGGACTTCACAGGACGCGATGAACCTTCCGGTTTCTATTCCCACTATTGATATGGCTGTAGCCATGCGTGACCTATCGTCGTATAAAGATGAACGTGTGTCGGCAGCGGCAATTTATAAGCCTAAAATAAAAACAGTTGACAAGGACAAAGAAAAAATCATTCAGCAATTACATGATGCATTATACGCCGCAACTATAATTTGTTATGCACAAGGTCTTTCAATGCTGCATAAGGCGTCATCAGAATTACAAATGGAAATCCCGATAAAAGATGTTGTTAAAATATGGCGGGGTGGTTGTATTATACGTTCATCATTGCTGGAAACTTTTACTGCAGCCTATAAACGCGATGCTGATCTTTCAAATATTTTACTGAATAAAAAAGTAGCGTCGCTTGTGAAAAAGAAGCAAGCCGGCTTGCGAAAAATAGTTCAGCGTTGCGCGGCGGGAAAAATACCGGCAGCAGGTCTGGCCAGTGCCCTGGGATATTTTGATGCATACTGCAGTGAAAAAATGCCAACCAATCTTATTCAGGCGCAACGTGATTTCTTTGGTGCACATACTTACCAGCGTATAGATAAAGAAGGAACGTTTCATACAGAATGGGAATAAGGAGTATGAGAGAGTAATGGTTTGATTGTTGAATTGTTATAGAAGCTTAAGGATAGCGCCCAACCATCAAACAATGAAACAATCGAATCTTTGCAAATCAGCTCTGTTAAGATTGTAAACCTGTTCAATAAAAGAACTAAACTTATTTTAACCAGAATTGTTTAATTAAAATGGAAAATATAAAAAGCTTACCGCCAACTATCATTTTTATATTCGGCGGCAGTGGTGATCTTACAAACCGCAAACTTATACCTGCGTTATATAATTTATACCTCGACAATTATCTTCCGGAAAAATTTGTAGTTGTAGGTGTCGGACGTACAGCATTCGCGTCTGATGAAGAATACAGAAATAAACTGTTAGAGGGGGTGCAGCAATTTTCAAGAAGAAAAGGCGAAGCAAATGGTGATTGGAAAAAATTTTCAGAAAGAGTATCCTATCATGAGCTTGACCTGCTGAATACTGAAACATACGATAGCATTTCAACATGGGTAAATGATAAAGCGAAAGAATGGAATGCACTGCCAAATGTAATTTTTTATCTCGCTGTAGCTCCGCAAATGGCACCGGATATCGCTACAAAATTATCTGAAAAGAAATTGTGCCTGGATTCAAAAACAAGAAGAGTAGTTTTTGAAAAACCTTTTGGGCATGATTTACAAAGTGCGCATGATCTGAACAAGCTGCTTTCGACCATGTTTGAAGAAGATCAGATTTACCGTATTGATCATTACCTCGGTAAAGAAACAGTGCAGAATATACTGGCATTTCGTTTTGCCAACGGCTTGTTTGAGCCGGTTTGGAATTCTAACTTCATCGAGCATGTGCAAATAACCGCAGCAGAAACTGTTGGGGTTGAAGACAGGGGAAGTTACTATGAACAGGCAGGTGCGCTGAGGGATATGGTACAGAATCATATCCTCCAGTTATTGTGTATGATCGGAATGGAGGCGCCAATTTCGTTTGATGCTAATGAAATAAGAAATAAGAAAGTTGATGTGCTGAATGCGATCCGCAAAATTGATCCTGAAGATGTGCATGCGAATACAGTACGCGGGCAATACTCAGGTGGCTGGCTGAAAGGAAAGCAGGTACAGGCCTATCGCCAGGAAAAAAGTGTAACTCCTCAATCGCCGGTAGAAACTTTTGTTGCCGCCAAGTTTTATATTGATAACTGGCGCTGGCGTAATGTTCCTTTCTATGTGCGTACCGGAAAATACCTGCACGAAAAAATAACATTGATTACTGTTCATTTTAAGGAAGCGCCGCGCTATTCATTTCCTGCAGAAGCCGCCGAAACATGGAGGCCAAACCGGTTAACTTTCAGTATTCAGCCGGAAACAAGTATACGTATCCGATTCCAGGCAAAACGCCCGGGACCGAATATGATACTGAACCCTGTGGATATGGTTTTCAATTATGCGGAAGCATATGGCGGGTATGAACCTGAAGCGTATGAAACTTTACTCGCTGATGTTATTGAAGGTGATCCTACGCTATTTATGCGTGCCGACCAGGTGGAAGCCGCCTGGAAAGTAATAACGCCCATTCTCGAAGCATGGCAAAACCGTAAGCCAATCGATTTCCCGAATTATTCACCGGACAGTTGGGGACCTGAGGATGCGGAAGCACTAATAGCAAGAGATGGACATAACTGGGTTACGTTACCTCTGAATAACAAGGAATGAATTTAATAAGCACTAAGCTATAAGCCCCAGGCATAAACTTTACAAACTTACCTCTCGCAATATGAACCTGAATATTTCAAGTGATTCCGATCAATTAAGTAAAAGAGTTGCTGACTGGATGGTTGTTTTTATTCATCAGACATTAAAGAAGCAGGACCGTTTTGTAATCGCTTTATCTGGCGGCAGTACCCCAAAAAAATTATACAGCCTTCTTGCATCTGAAGAATATAAAGACAAAATTGATTGGAAGAAACTTCATTTCTTTTGGGGAGACGAAAGATATGTTCCATTTACCGATGAACGCAACAATGCTAAAATGGCTTTTGATACTTTACTGAATCATGTGCCGGTTGAAAAAAAGAATATACATATCATACAAACGGATATTGCTCCTGAGGAATCTGCTGCAGCTTACGAAAAGATATTGTATGAATATTTTCACCATAAAAAACATTCATTTGATCTTGTACTGTTAGGGCTGGGCGATAATGCACATACGCTTTCCCTTTTCCCGGGTTATGATATTGTACATGAAAAAGAAAAATGGGTAGATGCATTTTACCTGGAAGAACAAAAAACATACCGGGTTACACTTACAGCGCCAATAGTAAATAGATCATCGAGGATAGCTTTTCTCATTACAGGCAGCGATAAAGCAGCTTCACTATATAATGTGGCATTCGGTGAGCATGATCCGGATCTCTATCCCGCTCAGCTTATTCAGCCATTTAATGATGAATTATATTGGTTTACCGATATGGCAGCTGCGGCAGATATAAAGCAATAATTATTTGAGCGAATTCAGCCAATCTTTAATGCCGGCTACGATTTTTACAGCAACAACTCTTCTGAATCCTGCATCTAATATTTTCTTTTCATCACTTCTGTTGCTCAGGAATGCAACCTCTACGAGACAGTTGGGATAATCTGTAGGTCCACTCAGGCCAAAATTAAAACTGCCTACATTTCCATAATCATCCAGCTTTAGCTCTTCCAATCGTTTCAATATAAATTGTGACAAAGGCCGGAACCCAATATAGCGATAGTACGTACTTACTCCTTTATCAGTATCCAAATCAGACGAATTTAAATGAATGCTGATTAAAAAATCAGGCGCTTCCTGTCTTACCATCATCACACGATCAACCATTGTTATTGTTGTATCCTTCTCACGGGTCATAAACACTGTCGCATTTTCAACTTCCAGTGCTTTTTGTAATTCCTTCGCAATTTTAAGCGTGTACGTTTTTTCTTCTATTCCGCTGCTATGCCCGCTTTCACCTGTATTATCGCCTCCGTGTCCTGCATCCACTGCTATTTTTAATTTCGACAATGATAGTTCTTTAGGTTGCTGTTTTACACGAACAATCAGTTTATTGTTTTCATAATAAATGCAGTAACCCCAATGCTGCGGATGATTTAATTCAATATAAATACGGAATACATCATCTTCAATCTGCTCGTACCATGTATTTTTTATTTCCGCAGCTGTTGCCTGTTGAATGATCCAATTCGTATTACTTGCGACGCCGAAAATATCTACAACAATTCTTGAAGGATTGATTTGCTGTGCGGACCGGTACGGCAATTTTTCATCTAATACAACAGATATATAATCATACTTATCATCGCCCCAGACTTTCCATGTATTTGTCAAATAATAAGGCCGGAATTGCAATGCAGAGTCAATACGAAAATTTTCTTTGGGCAAATAGGCAAAATGATTTTGCGATAACGCGACTTTGTATTTATTGCGGACACTGTCCACTACTTTTACCGCAATATTTGTATCGAGAAAAGTCATTTTGGCACCGCCAAGTCTGTCCTCACCAAGGCCATATTCTAAAAAGGGAAGCGGGCCTGTGGTGCGGCCCTTCATCACAAAGCCACTATACTGAGCCGTTAGACAATTTGCGCAGAAAAGGAACAGAAATAGTTGAAAAAAAAATTTCATAACTCTGGTATAACATAAAAATACTCACACCCTTTAGCCGTAGTTTTACTGCGGTCAGTTTGCGCTTTTACTGAATTTTCAAACAAACCCTCCGGATTAAGCACTATGCATCCTTTTGAACCGTTAATTTTATGGTAAGTATAAATCCTTATCCTAAAGAAAAACTAATCGAAATGAGCTGGGTTCAAATAATGGGTTACATTTCCACAATCGCACTGCTTCTCCCGGTAGCCCTCATACTTTCGCTGAAATTATACAAAAACAGGTGCCTGGCCTTCCTGATGGTGTATTACTTTTCAACATTGATATACAACCTGATGACTGAAAAGATTATTGACCTTCCGGATTCCTATGTAAGGGGGTTTGGTATCATCAATAATCTGCTGGATGTTCCCCTTGCACTTCTTTACATGCTTTATTTTACCAAGTCTGCGGGTTTCAGGAAAAAGATTCATATCGGAATACTGGCATTCTCGGTTTTTGAAATTCTGACAATAATCTTTTTCGGCTTCACAAAGGATGCAATTACTATTATTATGGGCCCTGGCATCCTGCTGATAGTAGCCCTTAGTTTCACGTTCTTCATTGAACAGATCAAGGATGTGATCCAATATAGCAAAGCTCCCGGCAAAGCATTGATGTCTGCTTCTACCTTATTCCTGTATGGTTGCTTCTTTATTATTTACCTGTTCTGGTATGTTATCAGAACCCCGGATATTCAGAATGCTTTTTTAGTTTACTTCTTTGTTGTCACTCTTTCTTCTGTATTAATGAGCATCGGCTTATTTACCGAAAAGAAGCGGTTCAAAATGCTGGAAGAACTGAATACAACAAGAAAAGAACTGAGCATGCTTTATCCAAATGAAAAAATCGCTTTCCCGAAAGAAAAAGCCAACTTCATGGATGAAGATGGGTTTTAAAAACAATATTTCCCTTCACTGATCATTTTATCAGCGATCCTTCTTCTTGCATCTTTTGAATTAAAGGGTTCCGCTTTTGTAAACCGTTTTAACCCCATTAATATCATTCTCTGCTCATCGCCTCCGGCAAAAGCATTGATCGCATCTTTGCCTGATTTGTTTACTTTGTCTGCGGCATCATACAAGTATGTCCTTAAATATCAATATGCAATTGCTGGCTGCTTTCTCCCTGCTGATCGGTTAGCTTCATTACACGCAATAAAGCGCTTTCCGCATTGAAGGTTTCGATGGCCATATCTGCTATATTCATCAGCACTTCCTGTTCACTATCTATTTTGTTCATCAGTTTTTGAACAGCAGCGCCTGCGGTTAACAGAATAGCTTTTTTCAGATTGGCGACCAACTTTAATTCTTTTGAAAAAGTTGTTTCCTCTTCGGCGCCAAAATCAGGAATGCTCATTAATTCTTTTTGTACGCCCATTGCAGGCCCCATTAAATCAAGCCTGCCCTGCATAGCCCTCTTCAATGTCATGTCCAAAGTAAGCAACCTGTTTATTTCATTTGTTCCTTCGTAAATCCTATTGATGCGACTATCGCGGTACGCCCTTGAAATATTGTACTCGGCACTGAATCCATTGCCGCCATGAATCTGCACACCTTCATCCACAACAAAATCCAATGTTTCACTGCCATATACTTTCAACATAGCACACTCAATAGCATATTCTTCCGCACCGCCGAGCAATGCCTCATTAAATGGCTTTCCTTCGGCCATCAATTCATGTTCCTTTTCATCAATCCATTTGGCGGTACGATACAATGCGCTTTCAGCCGCAAATATGCGGATCGCCATTTCGGCCAGCTTATGTTTTATTGCCCCGAAATTGCTGATGGGTTGTTTAAATTGTTCCCTTGTCTTTGCATAATTCACCGTTTCGCTCAAGGCTCTTTTCGAACCACCTAACGCAGCAGCGCATAATTTAAGACGACCTATATTCAGTATATTAAATGCTATTTTATGCCCTTTTCCTATTTCCCCAAGCAGGTTTTCTACCGGTACTTTACAATCCTGGAAATATAATTGTACGGTAGAAGACCCTTTAATTCCCATCTTATGTTCTTCAGGGCCTTGCGTAAACCCTTCAGTGCCGCGTTCAACAATAAATGCAGTGAATTTATCCCCGTCTACTTTTGCAAATACTGTGTATACATCCGCGAAACCACCGTTGGTGATCCAGCATTTCTGACCGTTCAGCAAATAGTATTTTCCATCAGGGCTTAGTTTAGCTGCGGTTTTTGCACCTAACGCGTCACTGCCACTGTTCGGCTCCGTTAGTCCATACGCTCCTGCCCATTCTCCTGTAATTAGTTTTGGAATATATTTTTGTTTTTGCTCCGGCGTACCGAAATATAAAATGGGTAAAGTACCAATACCTGTATGTGCAGCTATCGCGACAGAAAATGAATGCCCGGCGCCAAGATTATCATTCACAATCGTTGCTGTAACAAAATCTTTTCCGAGGCCGCCATATTCTTCCGGAAAGGCAACAGACAATAAACCCTGTTCCCCTGCTCTCCGTAATAATGATTTCATCAATCCCGGTTCCAGGTTATCAATACGATCCAGGATCGGCATTACTTCCTTATCCAGGAACTGATCGCACATATCGCGGATCATTTTCTGCTCCTCAGTAAATTCTTCGGGAATAAATGTTTCAAAAGGGGATGATTGCTTCACCAGCCATTCGCCGCCTCTAAGTGCTGTGGTTTTTTTTACTTCTGCGCTCATACAACAAGAGTTTAAGTTTATCTGTAACTAGTTGTTTGCTATTTAAGGTTATCGTATACTATCTGCAGTACTTCTTTACACACATCAATCTTATCCGCAGGCACGCCGGTCAATGCTTCGTTCAATGTATTCTCCGCTAAAGCCATTGTCTCTTCCTGCAATTTCTGTGCTTGCTTAGTGAGAAATATCAGGTTGATCCGTCGGTCATGCTCCGAGGGCACCCGTTTTACAAGATTGATCTTTTCGAGATTATCTACAAGGCGGGTAATACTTGGCTTATCCCTGAATGTAGCATTGCACAATTCCTGCTGACTTTTACCATCTTCCTTCCATAAATGATACAAAACGCTCCATTGCTCAATAGTCAGGTTAAGCCCCGATGTATTGAATTTTTTCTGAAGCCTTCTCGCGATTGCAATCGATGCTTTGCCGGTTATGAAGCTGTATAATTCCCCTTTCTTAAATTGGTTGTTTGGCATATAGTTGTTTGTGCAACTATATAAAATTAGAAATTATTTCCATCTCTGCAAATATTTGCGGGGCAAATTCTTCTTAATTGTTTACCTATTGACAACCATTCTGCTAACAAATTTGCCGTGCTGGTGGCATTGGTTAGTTTTGTTGCCAGCCAATGATTCTGCTGATCATCATTATATCACTTTTTACTGCTTACAGCATATTGATCCTCTATTATTGGCAGGCCTGGAAACAGGTACCCGCATATGCTGATTCTGATATCCAAAGTCCCCGTCAAACAAAGGTTACAGTTATTATTCCCGCAAGGAATGAAGAAAAAAATATCAGTGCCCTGCTTAACGCACTGGAAAAACAAAGCTACCCCCGTCATTTAACAGAAGTGATTGTTGTGGATGACCATTCCACAGATAACACGGCTGCAATTGTAAAAAACAATCCATCGGTTCTTCTTATGGCGTTGAAAGATGAAGCGATAAATTCTTATAAGAAAAAAGCGATTGAAATTGCGATTGCTAATTCAACCGGGGACCTGATTATTACAACCGATGCTGATTGCAATATGGGATCTGATTGGTTAAAGACAATTGTTTCATTTAAAGAGAAAAACAACTCGGCCTTTATCGCAGCACCTGTAGCTTTTACTGATACTGATGGAAAGAATAAATTACTTTACTATTTCCAGGTTCTCGATTTTTTGGTACTACAGGGTATAACCGGCGCTTCGGTATATAAAAAAATGCTGAGCATGTGCAATGGAGCCAACCTTGCTTATGAGAAACAGGTATTTGAGGAAGTAAATGGTTTCAGAGGTATTGATCATATTGCTTCGGGAGATGATATGCTGCTGATGCATAAAATAAAACATGCGCATCCCCACAAAGTCCATTATGTAAAATCAGAAGAAGCGATTGTATATACCAAAGCGGCGACCAGTTGGAATGAATTCTTAAACCAACGTATACGCTGGGCCAGCAAAGCCAACAAGTATGATGATAAAAAAATATTCTGGGTTTTGCTTCTTGTTTATCTTTTCAACCTTTCATTTCTTGTTTTATTTATCGTCGGTTTTATAAATCATTATTATTGGCTCTACCTGGTTTGTCTATGGATTGCAAAAACAGTCATCGAATTTCCATTTGTAAAATCCGTGGCCGGTTTTTTTAAAAGGCAATCATTAATGAAATACTTTTTCTTTTTTCAACCAGTCCATATACTGTATACTATTGCTGCCGGCTGGTTAGGTCAATTCAGTCACTATGAATGGAAGGGGCGAAAAGTTAAATAAATAATTGCCCCGAAGCCTTTGAGGGGAGGTATTCCAGAATCCTTTACTCTCAGCACAGAAAGATATATTTGTATTCATGACTAATTCTGAATCATTCCAGGCGGCGGCGTGGCGAAGGTTGCGCAGAAATAAAGGCGCCGTTATCGGAATGATCATTATTATTCTGTCCATCTTCACAGCGTTATTCGCCTATTTCATCGCACCGGATCAATCGCCCTTCGCTAATAGAATAATACTGGAAACAGGAGGCGAAAAGCCAGGTATTACCCGGCAATTTTTATTGGTAAAAAATGAAAAGAATATCTCATCCACGGGTTTTTTTAAACAACTATTGTTTGGTAAGGAAGACAATTATTTTTTTGTACCCATAAACAGTTATTTAATCCAGGGCGACAGTATTATCGTTGATAAATTTATTGATGAAGGTGTAAGTGAGCGGCAATCTTACGCATTATCGCAATCAGCAGAAAAACCGGTAATAAAAAAGAAGTTCTTATTAGGTACCGATAAATATGGCCGTGACATTTACAGCCGTCTTATTGTCGGCACCAGGGTAAGTCTTGGCGTAGGTTTAATTACTGTCATCATCTCTTTGTCCATAGGCATCTTACTGGGGTCATTGGCCGGTTATTTTGGTGGCAAAACGGATAATATTATTATGTGGCTGATTAATATTATCTGGAGCATTCCTACATTATTGCTTGTATTTGCAATTACACTGATATTGGGCAAAGGGTTCTGGCAGGTATTCATTGCTGTTGGGTTAACAATGTGGGTGAATGTCGCGAGACTTGTACGCGGACAGGTATTAGGTGTACGTGAACTTGAATATGTGGAAGCCGCAAGGGCTTTGGGATTTTCTAATTACAGGATCATCTTCCGGCATATACTACCGAATATAATGGGACCGGTGATGGTGATTGCAGCATCTAATTTTGCCTCGGCTATTGTAATTGAAGCCGGGTTAAGTTTTTTGGGAGTGGGCGTACAACCCCCGCAACCGAGCTGGGGATTAATGATAAAAGAGAACTATAATTTCATTATTACAAAAAATCCAATGCTTGCGCTGGCGCCGGGCTTTGCAATCATGATACTTGTACTTTCTTTTAATTTGCTGGGGAATGGACTCAGAGATGCGTTGAATGTGAGAGAGAAGCTGTAGGCTGCGGGCTATAGGCTATAGGCCCTAAGCTTT
>Ga0207689_10004336_pt1 | contig 12921 bp, 10 predicted proteins | sample KBSMisM52_FD_184312 | JGI IMG/M metagenome (GOLD analysis project Ga0207689, IMG submission 184312) | Miscanthus rhizosphere microbial communities from Kellogg Biological Station, Michigan, USA - KBS Miscanthus M5-2 (SPAdes) (version 2) | ecosystem: Host-associated > Plants > Roots >... | reverse complement strand
ATGTGGAGAAGAAGGCGTTGCTGCATACGCAAGCCGGCGGCCTTGCGGACTACAGCGACCTCTTCGTGTTCGGCTGGTCCGGCGAGTACGCGCTCCGCGTGCTCATCACGCCGCGGCCAGGCGCGAAGCCAATCGAAGCGCGGTTCACAGTCCACCACTCGGTCTGAACGTCGTTGCCATCCGACGGGACCAACCATTGAGGCGGCCGGGCATGGCGCGCTTGCACCAGACCGGTTTGTGATAGCAGTCGCTCGCAACCGGCATGTTTTCCCCAATCCGTGCGGCAGCGTACAGACCTCGCTCCATCTTGGGGGCATCCTTCTAGAACGCAGTTGAACGAGCCGCGGAATTTGCCGCGCCACGCTTTCCTCGTGCGTGTTACTGCGTTGAAGGCGGAAAGTGACGGCGTTGTCCTCAATGATTCAATCCCATACCCCAACCAGCGCGAGCCACCGCGCAGCCCCCTCCCCTTGCGGATCGCAGCCGCGGTCCACGGAAGCGAGCATCAATTGCCAGAGCCGACACCGTGGGTAATGGCAAGGTTGCGGCGAGATTCAACGCATCCAAAGGCAACGGAAACCTTACCTTGAGCAGGCAGGCAAAGGCCGCGCTGCTCAAGACGGGGGCGCTGCAGAACGCGATCTTCAACAGCGCCAACTTCTCGAGCATTGCCACCGACGCGAAGGGCGTCATCCAGATCTTCAACGTCGGCGCCGAGCGGATGCTGGGCTACGCGGCTGCCGACGTCATCAACAAGATCACGCCGGCCGACATTTCCGACCCACAGGAAGTGATCGCGCGCGCCAAGGCGCTGAGCGTCGAGCTCGAGACGCCAATCACGCCGGGCTTCGAGGCATTGGTATTCAAGGCGTCGCGCGGCATCGAGGACATCTACGAGCTGACCCACATCCGCAAGGATGGCAGTCGCTTCCCGGCGGTGGTGTCGGTCACGGCGTTGCGCGATGCCCAGGATGCCATCATCGGCTACCTGCTAATCGGTACGGACAATACCGCGCGCAAGCACGCGGAAGAGGCGCTGCTCAAGGCGGGAGCGCTCCAGAGCGCAATCTTCAACAGCGCCAATTTCTCGAGCATCGCCACTGACGCGAGCGGCGTCATCCAGATCTTCAACGTCGGCGCGGAACGCATGCTGGGCTACACGGCCGCCGAAGTAATAAACAAGATCACGCCGGCCGATATTTCCGATCCGCAGGAAGTGATCGCGCGGGCCAAGGCGCTAAGCGTCGAGCTGGGGACCCCGATCACGCCGGGCTTCGAGGCGCTGGTGTTCAAGGCCTCGCGCGGGATCGAGGACATCTACGAGCTGACCTACTTCCGCAAGGACGGAAGCCGGTTCCCCGCGGTGGTGTCGGTCACGGCGCTGCGCGATGCGCAGGAAGCCATCATCGGCTATCTGTTGATCGGCACCGACAACACGGCGCGCAAGCTGGTCGAAGCCGATCAAAAGAAGCTGGATCAGCGCTTGCGCGACCAGCAGTTCTACACGCGGTCGCTGATCGAATCCAACATCGACGCACTGATGACGACCAACCCGTCAGGCATCATCACGGACGTCAACAAGCAGATGGAGGCGCTCACCGGCTGCACACGCGACGAGCTGATCGGCGCGCCGTTCAAGGACTACTTCACGGAACCGGAGCGCGCCGAGGCCGCGATCAACCGCGTGCTGAGCGAAAAGAAAGTCACCGACTACGAGCTGACGGCGTGCGCGCGCGACGGCAAGAAAACGGTGGTGTCGTACAACGCGACTACCTTCTACGACCGAGGCCGCACGCTTCAGGGCGTGTTCGCCGCCGCGCGCGACGTCACCGAGCGCAAGCGCGTGGAAGAGGAGCTGAAGCTGGCCAAGGCCGCGGCCGAGAGCGCGAGCCGGACGAAGTCGGACTTTCTGGCCAGCATGAGCCATGAAATCCGCACGCCAATGAATGCGATCATGGGGATCGCGGACTTGCTCGCCAAGACCTCTCTCTCGCCTGAGCAAGACAAGTATGTGCAGATCTTTCGCCGTGCCGGCGACAACCTCCTGAATCTCATCAATGACATCCTCGATCTGTCCAAGGTCGAAGCATCGCAGCTCGAGCTGGAACGCACCGGCTTCTCGCTGAACGAACTGCTCGAGAAGGTGATGGAGATGGTGGCGGTTCGCGCCCATGAAAAAGGGCTGGCGCTGGTGTGCGATGTCGCGCCGAACGTGCCCACCGACCTGATCGGGGATCCGACACGGCTGCAGCAGGTGCTGCTCAATCTGATTGGCAATGCCATCAAGTTCACGGAGTCCGGCGAAGTGTCCCTGCGCGTCACGCGCGGCGGTGACTTGTCCGTCCCGTCGGCGCTGCGGTTCACGATCGCCGACACCGGCATCGGCATTCCGAGTGAGAAACTCGCCCGCGTGTTCGAGCGTTTCAGGCAAGCCGACTCCTCCACCACGCGCAGGTTCGGAGGATCGGGCCTGGGACTGACGATTTCCAAGCGCCTGGTGGAGCTGATGGGTGGACAGATCTGGGTTGAAAGCGCAGTGGCGATGGGCAGCGTGTTCTCGTTCGCCGTACCGTTTGAAGTTTGGGCCGGCGCGGCATCGCGGCTGGCCGTGCCGATCGGCACCGGTCCCGAGCCGCCGCTGGCGGCACTGCGCATTCTTCTGGCGGAGGATTCCCCCGACAACTGCACGATCACGGTGGCTTACCTGGAGGACACGCCGTACCAGGTCGAAATCGCCGAGAACGGGGTCAAGGCCTGTGAAATGTTCAAGGCGGGCAATTACGACATGGTCCTGATGGACCGGCAAATGCCGCTCATGGATGGCTTGACCGCGACGCGGACGATTCGCGCGTGGGAACAGGCGAACAACCGCTCGCCAACGCCAATCATCGCGCTGACGGCGTCTGCCTTGAAGGGAGATCGCGAAAAGTGCATGGCGGCGGGGTGCACGGCGTTCCTGACCAAACCAATCCGGCAGGAGGTGCTGCTGCACGCGATCAAGGAGCATTCGCTGGCCGCGGCATTATCGAAAGAGGAAAACGGCCGAAAGGACCCGATCCTGGTCCAGGCGTATCCCAAATTGGCCGCGAGGATCCCTGCGTTCCTGCAAAATCGCAGGCTGGATGTAACCACGATGCTGGACGCTCTGACGCTGGGTGACTTTGAAACCGTGCAGCGTTTGGGGCACAACATGAAAGGCGCCGGCGCCAGCTTTGGATTCCAGACCATCACGGATATTGGCGCCGCCCTCGAACAGGAGGCTGGATGCATCGACGTCGACGCGTCGCGCAAGTGGGTGGGCGTGCTGTCCACGTACCTGGACCGTGTCGGGCACGACACCAAGGTCAGCGAGGTTGTTCCGCTCTCCGATACCCGCGAGGTGGTGGCCGCAGGAATCAATGGCGCGGCGACGGCCCGATGCGCGCGCAGGATCGTGCTGGTCGAGGACAACGGCGACCTCCGTGCAGGTTTTCGCATCGTTCTCGAGGCGAGCGGCCACCATGTCGACGAAGCGCGTGACGGGATCGAAGGAGTCGCGCTCATTCTCGCGGCTAACCCCGATGTCGCAATCATCGACATCGGCCTGCGTGGGATCAACGGCTACGAAGTCGCGCGGCGGGTACGTGCGGCACTCGGACACTCGGTGCTGCTCGTCGCGATGACGGGTTACGACGACGAAAGCGATCGGCTCGAGGCTTTGTCGGCTGGCTTCGACATGCATATGACCAAGCCCATCGACATCGAGCTGGTCGAACGGATGCTTGAGCCAGGCGAGCAGTGGAACAGGGTGCCCGGCTAGGCGCAATCCGAGGGCGACAGACACCGCATGATCGGTCTTGGCCGTATTCGGCCCTGTCGGCGACAGACGTCGTGGCTTGTTGGCTTGCCGGCGAAAGTCCTGCGGATGGAAGGGTCGGGTGTCCTCGCAGTGGTGCATTGTCAGGGAGGTTCCAAGCCTCGCCTCGGCATGTCAGAATAATCCGCCACGAGCGATCGGACAGGCCCTCACAATTGCCACGAAGAGGAGCGGCTCATGACGTCGACTTCACAACGGAGCGCAGTTGCGCAACATTCGCTGGCCGCGTTCGCGGCCTTCATTCTCTGCGCGCTGCCGCTGGCGGCAGAGGCGGCCGGATACACGCTGATAGCGGGCCGTGTCGGCAGTCCGCAGCAGAAGGCAGACAAGCTCGAGCCAGGCGTGACAGCCAATTCCTTGGACGACAAGGCCAACATGAGCGGCGTCAGCTGGGACTCCCATGCCGACTTCCTTGCGTTCTCGTCTGGAGACGCCGACGCCAGGGCGCGCAACTCGGCCAATACCGCGGCAATTGCTCAGGCGACCGTGGACAACAGCGATCGCCGCTACGTGCTCAAGCCTCCGGAAGGCGCACGCTTCGACGGTGGCAGGCTCATCGTCTATGCGTCGCTCGCAGATGGCGACATCGTCGGCAACGGCTCGCTCGAGATGAGATTCGGTGCCACAGCCTCCAAGCCGAGCTGGCCGGACCAGCCGAGCGGAAGCGATCAGATCACCGTGAAGGATCGCCCCGGCAGCGAGGACATCGAGCTTCGCGCCGTGGTCAGTCTGCCCGCGTACCTCGATTCGACGCTCTCCGTCAACGTCGACCTCGGCCTCCTGCTGAAAGCGGCGGCAGACATTGCGCCCGCAGGCGGCGCCCTGCAGACCGCGAGCGCCGCGGCGAAGGGGAGGATCACGGCCTTTAGCGTGCTGAATGCGGCGGGCGTTCAGGTGGCCGGCTTCCAAATGAGTCGAAGTGGGAAGAGTCTCACGGAACGCGTGGCGCCGCCGCCGCCGCTGCTGCTCGCGGTCGAATACTTCAACGCATCCTTCGGGCACTTCTTCATCAGCGCGAACCCGGACGAGATCAAGGGCCTGGACGCGGGCACGGCGTGGAAGCGGACCGGCGAGATGTTCAAGGTGTACGCGACGCCGGACGCCGGACGAGCCGGCGTCTGCCGCTTCTTCGGGACGTTCCCGCAGCCGTCGGGACCGGCCAAGAGCTCGCACTTCTATGCGCTGCGCGGCTTGGGATGCGAGGCCCTGTTACAGAATCCGGGTCCGTGGCAGTACGAAGGTGATGTCTTCTTCATGCCGCCGCCGGACGCCAGTGGCGCGTGCCCGTCCGGTACCACGCCGGTGTATCGGCTCTACAACAATGGCATGGGCGGCGCGCCCAATCATCGCTTCACGGCGAATCCGGAAACGCAGGCCGAAATGCTGCGCGACGGCTACGTCCCGGAAGGGCCGAACGGCGTCGGCATGTGCTCGCCGACATGATTCCGACCTGATTCGTGACGCAAGGCGCCGGACGCTCGCACGCGGTCCGGCGCCGCGCCTGCAATTTTGCGCGCGTTACCGTTTCATTCCGGGCACAAACTTCGCAAAGTCGCCCATTACGCGCTGCATCGATTCGAAGGTATTGCCACCCGACGCGACCACGCCCTGCATCGCCTTGATCACGTCCTGCGCCTGCCGCAGGTCGGGCATCATCGACATTGCCGCCTTGGCTTCCTTGACGCCCGGAACGCCGGCCATCTGCTCTTCCATCATCACGAACAGGCGCTTTTGCATTTCGGCAATCATGTCGAACATCTGGCCCCAATAGCGCATCGCATGCTCGACCGCCTCTTGGGATGCCGTCTGTCCCGCGGCCATCATTTCATTCGGCGTGCCCGCCTCAGCCGCCCGCTTCGCGGCCTTGCGGCCCATCGCGCGGGCTTCTTCCTCGCCTTCGAATTGCAGGCGGCGCAGCTTGGTCGTGTTCTCGATCGCGGCATTGATGACGTCGAGCGCGAGCTTCGCGTTTGCCTTGTATAGCTCGATCGCCTGCTCCGGCGTCATCATCTTCGCCATCTTCGACAGGTCCATGCCGGACATCATTTGCGGGTTGAATCCAGCATAGGCTTTGGCCGCGGGAGCCGCTTTGGGTGCGGCCGCCTTCGGTGCGGTCTTCCTGGAGGGTTTTTTTGCAGTCTTTTTGGCGGCGCGTTTCGCGGGCGGTGCAGAGGCCTTGGTTGCCATGGTGCGCTCCTCGAGGGTAAGGACAGGTGCGACCACTCATCAGACTCCCTTTGCCCGGGCGGCGTCAAGCGGGGTCCGCTGTGATGGCAGCGCCGGAGCCACGTGCTAGCATTTCCCGTTTCGCGGAGGAGCGAACATGGCGAGTCTCAAGGAGCGCTTCGGTCGACCGTTGCGGCTCGGGATCATCGGCGGCGGACCCGAATCATGGATCGGGCGGATGCATCGCGGCGCCGCGGAGATGGACGGCTGGTGGCAATGCGTCGCTGGCGTGTTCTCCAGCGATTCGCAGCGCTCGCGTGCCAGCGGCGTCGCCATGGGATTCGCGCTCGACCGCAGCTACGGCGACGTCCGCCAGATGCTGGCGCAGGAGAAGGCGCGGCCCGATGGCATCGATGCCGTCGCGATCATGACGCCGAACGATACGCACTATCCGTATGCTGCGGCGGCGCTCGACGCCGGACTCGATGTCGTCTGCGACAAGCCGGTGACGCACGATTTCGCACAGGCGCGCGATCTCGCCGCCCGTGCGCGCGACAAGGGACGCGTTTTTGCGGTTGCCCACGGCTATTCCGCTTATCCGATGACGCGGTATGCGCGCCATCTCGTACGCGAGGGCGCGTTGGGCGCGCTGCGTCTGATCCAGGTCGAATACATCCAGAGCGGAATGGCGACCCGCGTGGAAGAAGGACCGCAAAACAATCGCTTCCGTTGGATTCTCGATCCGCAACGCAGCGGCCTCGCGCTGGTCATGAGCGCGATCGGCTGCCACGCGCAGCATCTCGCGTCGCACACGTCGGGGTTGGATGTCGCGCGTGTGACTGCCGATGTCGGCGCGCTGGTGCCGGGACGCACGGTGATCGACTACGTGTCGGCATTGGTCGAATTTGCGGGTGGCGTGCGCGGCACGTTCACCGTGACGCAGGCTGCCGCGGGGGGCGCCAACGACATCCGCCTGCGCATCTATGGCGACAAGGGCCTGATCGAGTGGAATCATCGCGAGCTCTCGTTTCTCAAGCTCGCATTGCAGGGCGAAGCCGTCCGCATGATCGAGCGCGCCGACCCGTTCCTCCCGCCTGAAATCATTGCGTTGGGGCGCACGCCACGCGGACATCCCGAGGGTCTGCGCGAAGCGTTCGCGAACATCTACGCCGAAGTCGCGCAGGAACGCATGGCGCGCGCGTTGAGCGAGCCCGTGCCGTCCCTCCCCTATCCGAGCATCGAGGAAGCCGCCCACACGATGGCATTCATCGAAGCGTGCCTGGCGTCGCAGGCGAGTGGACGGTGGGAGCGCGTCGCGAAGCTGTCCGGCTAGGGAAGGCAATGAAACGGCGCGAATTCATCACGCTTCTCGGCGGTGCGGCGACCGCGTTTCCGCTTACGGCGCTGGCGCAGCAACCGATGCCGTTGGTAGGCTTCCTGAATAGCGCATCGTCCAACACCTATCGCTTCAATGCCGATTCGTTCCGCGAGGGGTTGGCGCGGGCTGGCTTCACCGAGGGCCGGAACGTTCGCATCGAGGAACGGTGGGCCAATGGCGACTATCAAACTCTGCCGACACTCGCGGCCGAGCTTGTGGCAAAGGGCGTGGCAGTGATAGCGGCGACTGGCGATGTTGCCTCGGCGCAAGCCGCGCAAGGTGCAAGCCGCACCGTGCCCGTCGTGTTCACGATCGGCGCTGATCCGGTCCGGTTCGGGCTCGTGGCAAGCCTCAATCGGCCAGGGGGCCATGTGACTGGCGTGAGCCTGCTGACGTCGCTAATCGGAGCCAAGCGCGTCGACCTGCTGCGACAGGTCGCTCCCAGGGTCTCGCGCATCGCGTTGCTGATGAATCCAAGCAATCCCAGTGCGGCGGCAGAGCAGGCGGACGCGCAGGATACCGCGCGGAAGCTCGGTCTCGACACCGTCGTACTGCATGCCGGCAACGCACGCGAGATCGACACCGCGTTCGAAAAGCTGCTCCTCGCGAAGGCCGATTCCTTTTTCATCGCGACGGATCCAATCCTGCTGGATCGCCGCGAACAGATCGTGTCCTTCGCCGAGCGCCGTGCACTGCCCGCGGTGTACTTCGTCCGTCAGTTCGCGGTGGTTGGCGGGCTGTTGAGCTACGGGCCAAGCATCAGCTGGATGTATCGTCAAGCGGGCGAGTATGTCGGCCAAATCCTCAAGGGTGCAAACCCCGCGGAGATGCCGGTGATGCAGCCAACGAAGTTCGAGTTCGTGATCAACCTCAAGACCGCGAAAGCGCTGGGCCTTACCGTCCCAAGGTCCGTCCTCGCGCTTGCCGATGAGGTGATCGAATAACGCGACGCTCGGTCCCAAGGCCATTCCGGCAGCGGATGAGAAAACCAGCTCGTCGCGGTCGCCGGGATGGCGCCATCCGCAGCAGCAATCGGCTCAACACCGCGACCGCGAGCATAATCGCGATTTGCAATAATGGAAGCTGACGAGACGTTGCGCGGCCGTGGGTTGAGCGCCGGGACGAGCGTAAGGGTGCAACAATGAAATACAAAGACTACTACGCGATTCTGGGAGTCAAGCGCGATGCCGGCGCCGACGAGATCAAGACGGCGTACCGTCGTCTCGCGCGCAAATATCATCCCGACGTCTCGAAGGAAAAGGACGCCGAGGAGAAGTTCAAGGAAATGGCCGAGGCTTACGAGACGTTGAAGGATCCGGAAAAGCGCGCCGCGTACGACCAGCTTGGCCGCCACCAGTCCGGTGAGGAATTCCGGCCGCCACCCGATTGGGGCGAGCACTTCGCGCAGGGACAGGGCGCGTTCGACGACATCGATTTGTCCGATCTGTTCGCGGGCATCGCGGGCCGCCAGGGACGCGGCGGCGGCGGCCGCAGGGCGGACCGCCCGATGGCGGGGAGCGATTACGAGGCGGTCGTGCGCATCTCGTTCGAGCAGGCGTTCCACGGCACCGAAGTCGACCTCGAGCTCAGCGTGCTGGAATGGGACCCGGACGGCGGCGTCCGGCGCGTGCCGCACCGGGTCAAGGCGCGCATTCCGCGCGGCGTGACCGACGGCGAGAAGCTGCGCGTCCCCGGCAAGGGAGGCAAAGGTGCGAACGGCGGACCCGACGGCGATCTTTACCTCGACATCGAAGTCCAGACGCATCCGTTCTACCGCGTGGACGGCCAGGATCTCTATGTCGATCTTCCGCTCGCACCGTGGGAGGCGGTGCTCGGCACCAGCGTCAAGCTGCCCACGCCCGCCGGTGCCGTCACGCTGAAGGTGGCCGCCGGTACCCGCGCGGGGCAACGGCTGCGGCTGGCGGGCCGGGGAATGGCGCGCGGCAAAAGCACCCCCGGTCACCTCTACGCAATGGTTCGCATCGAAGTTCCCACGATCATCGACGACAAGCAGCGCAAGCTCTACGAGCAACTCGCCGAGACGTCGAACTTCACACCCCACGCACAACTGGAACAGGAGGCCGCCAAATGAGCGCTCCCACCGACGATGCCGTGCGGCTTGATTCCGTGACCGAAGTCACATGGACCCAACTCGTGAGCGCCTCCGGCCTCACCGAAGGCGAGCTGCGCGAGCTGGTGCAATACGGCGCGCTGGTCCCGCGCGATCCGAACGCGCCCACCTGGACCTTCGAATCGCGCTGGCTGGTGGTCGCCCGCACCGTCGCGCACCTCCACCATGATTTCGAGCTGGACGCGCATGCCGTCAGCGTCGTGCTGAGCTACGTCGAGCGCATCAGCGAGCTCGAAGCGGAAGTGCGGAAATTGCGCGCGCAACTGGGCTGAACGCGATCGCCCTGCGCATGAGTAACCTGCTCACCCGAAAGCAGGCGCGGCGCGTGGATCTGGGGTTGACCGCGCGCGAGTTCAGCACGCTCGCCCGGCTTGCCACGCCGCCCGGGATCCAGGCGTTTCTCAACGCGATCCCGATCAATCACGAGCTCGCGGGCGAGACCGTGCACTCGGTGCGCGGCGTGCTGCGCCATCGGAAGGCGCATTGCATCGAAGGGGCGCTGCTGGCGGCGTGCGCGCTGTGGATCCATGGCGATCCGCCGCTCGTCATGCACCTCGACTGCGATCCCTGCGACTACCCGCACATCGTCACGCTCTTTCGCCGCGGCCGCGCATGGGGCGCCATTTCCAAGAGCAACGGCGCCTATCTGCGCTATCGCGATCCCGTCTACAGGACGCTGCGCGAGCTCGCCATGTCGTACGTGCACGAGTATTTCGACAAGCGCGGACACAAGACCTTGCGCAGCTATTCCGGCGCGTTCGATTTGCGCCGCATCGATCCGTCGCTGTGGGTCAGCAACGAAGACGCGTGCTGGGTGGCCCACGATCGGCTGGCGGAGTTGCGCCACTATCCGCTGGTTACCGATCGCCAGGCGCGTGCACTCACGCCGCGCGATGCGTTCGAGCGCCGGTCCGCCAGGTTGGTCGAGTATCCGCGGCCCACACGCACGCCGACCGTTCGTTGATTTTTCAGTCGCGGGATGTCAAGGGTCCGGTATCGACCCACAGCAGCAGTTGCGCCATACGAGAACCGGACATTCAACCGCGATCAACGCGCAGCGAACGGCTATTGAATCACCTCGTCCGCCCGTAAGAGAATCGATTGCGGGATTGTCAGGCCCAGCGCCTTTGCCGTCTTGAGGTTGATCACCAGTTCGAACTTCGTGGGCTGTTCGATGGGCAGGTCGGCCGGCTTGGCACCGCGGAAGACGCGGTCGACGTACATCGCCCCCCGCCGATACAGTTCCGTCAAGCTGGCCCCATACGACATCAGGCCGCCCGCGTCGGCGAAGCCGCGGTAGCCGGATATGCTGGGAATCTTCAGGCGAATCGCTGCGTCGGCAATGATCTGCCGGTACCCCGCGATTCTGGTGTCGATGTTTGCGTACAGCACGTCCGAGTGCGTCCGTTCGAGCGCTCGGATCGCGCGCTGCAGTTCCTCCGAGTTGGCGACGCGCAATTCGTCGAGCGCAAGACCGGACTTCCGCGCAGCGTTCATTGCGGCCGTGTGACCGACTTCTCCCTCTACGGTCTCGGGATTCCACAGGTACGCCATCCGGCGGGCGCGCGGGAGCACCTCCTTCAGCAAGTCAAGGCGCTTTCCGACGAGATCGATGGATTGCCACGATGCGCCGGTGATGTTGGATCCGGGTCGGGCGAGACTTGTTACCAGTCCGAAGGCAATAGGATCACCAATCCCCAGCATGATGATCGGCACGTCTTTCGTCGCCTTTGATGCGGCCCGCGCAGGGTCGCTCGACCCGACGACGATCGCGTCCACCTTAGCCTGCACTAGTTCATCGGCTAGAAAAGGCAGTTGCTCGCGGTCGGACTCCGCGGACCGATATTCAATGGTGAGATTGGTTCCGATGGCGTACCCGAATTCAAGTAACGCGGCGAGAAAGGCGGCGCGCTCGGCCGACGGCGGCTCAGTAAGTGGGTTGAGAACAAGATACCCGAGCCGCCACACCTTCTGTTGCGGTTGTCCGGACGCGCGGCGCGCCACGAGGAGCGAAGCGACGAGAAGCGAGAGAAATTGGCGCCGGGCGATCACTGGATCACCTCGTCCGCGCGCAGCAACAGCGACTGCGGAATCGCGAGACCAAGTGCCTTGGCGGTCTTCAGGTTGATGACGAGCTCGAATCTCTTTGGCTGTTCGACCGGAAGGTCGGCGGGCTTTGCTCCCTTGAGAATCCTGTCCACGTACCCTGCGGCCATCACATAGTGCTCAGCGAGCAGCGGGCCATAGGCCATCAGGCCACCTTCCCTGGCCAGATTTGGGATATCGTAGCTTGCCGGCACGCGGGTGCTTGCCGCAAAGGCAATCACTTCGGCCCGGTGGTCACCGATGAACGGATCGGTCATCACCAGAAGCCCGTCGGGTCGCATGTCGCGAATCATCGCAAATGCGTTCGACAAATCCTCCGGCCGGGACACCTCGGCGACGGCGATGCTGAAGTTGAACTTGCGGCCCGCTTCCATTGCTTCCGTGACGTACCTGGATGCACCGGAGTTTGATGGGTTCAGGATGATGGCGAGCTTGACGGCGCGCGGAGCGAGTTCACGCATCAACTCGACCTGTTTGCCTGAAAAGGAAAGATTCGTGGTTCCGGTGACATTGCCGCCCGGCCGAGCGAGGCTGGCGATCAGCCCGGCACCGACGGGATCACCCGCGTGCAGCATCACAATCGGAATCGTGCTGGTGGCCTGCCGTGCGGCACGGCTGGAGGTTACCGCTGGCGCAACGATGACATCGACCTTGACCGCCGCGAGCTCACGCGCGAGCTCGCGCAAACGTTCCTGATTGCCCTCTGCGGAACGTTCCTCGATCACGACATTCTTGCCTTCGACATAGCCGAGCGCGGCGAGGCTCCGACGAAACACCGCACGATTTTGCAGGGCCGACGGCGTGTCCATCGAGCCGTACCAAAGGACGCCGATGCGCGGAATCTTCGACTTGCTCTGTCCGTAGCTCTGCCGGTGCGCTAAAGCCAAACCTACGCCAACTGCAAACAGAACACGGCGGCGCGTGATCACTGATCACCTCGTCGACAAGAGAAGTCCCGCCATCGTACGCTTACAACGCGAGTTGAGCGCCGCCAACGAGCGGCTGCTTGTGGCCGCGAGCCGCCCGAAGGTCGGCGGCGCGAACGACCCAATCCAGGCTTTCGTGCCCCAGCCGAACTTGGTCTAGGAATCGACTTCTAACCTGCGGCTTATTCTGCCGTAAGCTCCCGCGGCAAGTAGACAGTTCTAAACTCGAGTCTCCGCGCTGAGGGCACAGGGTAAGTCACCGAAGCGCGTAGAGCTAACAAGGGGAAGCGATGACAACGAAGAAGGTTTGCGTCGTGGTCGGCGTGGGTCCGGGGAACGGCGCGGCGCTCGGCCGTCG
>Ga0207689_10004333_pt1 | contig 12926 bp, 10 predicted proteins | sample KBSMisM52_FD_184312 | JGI IMG/M metagenome (GOLD analysis project Ga0207689, IMG submission 184312) | Miscanthus rhizosphere microbial communities from Kellogg Biological Station, Michigan, USA - KBS Miscanthus M5-2 (SPAdes) (version 2) | ecosystem: Host-associated > Plants > Roots >... | reverse complement strand
CTGGATCACCGAGCGGCTGTGGGTGCCACTGACCCACTCGTTGCCGGCCCGGAACTGGAACTGCGCGATCTGCGGCGCCGCCTTCACCGCGTCGAGGGTGGCGAACAACGTCGGGACGTCGACGCCGTTGCGCGGGGATCGCTGGACCGTTGAGGTCATGTCGGGACTCCGTTCGGCAGGTTGATCGTGACCGCGCCGACGCTAGGAGTGCCGCCGTCCCCGTACCTTCCCCGTACCTTCCCCGGGCTGTCGCCGAGCGCTCAGTCTTCGCCGGCGCGCGGCCGCGCGTGCTCGGCGCTGGCGGATCGGGGCTGACGCAGCTGGCCCGACGCAGCTGCCGGACGTGCCCGGACTGACGAGGTGCCGGCCCAGGAGCCGGATCGGCTGCGCGGCCGGGCCTGGTTGGCCGCGCAGCCGACCGGACGATCTCCCCGCCTCACCCGTCGCGCCAACCGCGCGCCGCTGGCCCCCGGTTGGTCAGTCGTGGTGCTAGGTGGTTCAGGGGCGGCCGACGCCGACGGGATGGCCGACCGAGCCGGCGTCCGGGAGGAGCCGGAGGATCGCGGCGGCGACGTCGGGCCGGCTGATCGACAACCCCGGCGCCGGCCGGTCCACGGTCAGCACCGGCCGACCGGTGCCAACCCGGTCGGTGAGCCGCTCCGGCCGTACCGTCGTCCAGTCCAGTCCGGACTCCCGCAGGATCGTCTCCATCCGCTCCAGGTCGGCGTAGTGCGCGCCGAACAGCGCCCACGCCACCCGCCGGAGCACCGTCCGGAACAGCAGCGACCCGTCGGTGAACAGCGGCGCCGCGCTGACCGCGACGATCCGGGTGACCGCCGCCTCCTGCATCGCCATCACGGCCGCCCGCACGCCCCGCGAGTTGACGGTCGGGTCGCCGGAGCGCCCCTGCGGCCCGAGCGCCGACACCACGGCGTCCCGCCCGCTCACCGCGCCGATGAGCTCGCCGGGCGAGAGCGTGTCGACGACGGCGACCTGCAGGCGTCCCGGCCCGCCGACCGGCACCCGTTCCCACGCCCGCACCGCCGCGCCGCCGCGGGCGGAATCTCTGATCACCGCGGTGACTTCGTGATCGGCCTCGATCGCCTGCCGCACGAACTCGCGCCCGATCCCGCCGCTGGCTCCGATCACCGTCACCCGCATCGTGCCGCACCTCCAGTGAGTGAATGTTCACTTACCGAGGAAGAGTGAGTGAATACCCACTAACCTGTCAAGCGTGAACGAGAGCACACGGGACCGGATCCTCGACGCCGCGGCGGACGTGATGACCCGGCTCGGGCTGGCCAGGGCGACCACCAAGGAGATCGCCCGGGCGGCCGGCTGCTCGGAGGCGCTGCTCTACAAGCACTTCCGGGAAAAGGAGGAGATCTTCCTCGGCGTGCTGAAGAACCGGCTGCCGAACCTCACCGCGACCCTCGCGACGCTGCCCGGGAAGGCCGGCACCGGGTCCGTGCGGGAGCGGCTGATCGAGGTGGTCGACCTCGCGGTCCGGTTCTACGAGGGCGGGTTGGCGATCGGCAGCTCGATGCTCGGCGACCCGGAGCTGGTCCGCCGGCACCGCGAGTGGCTGGTCAGCCACGGCGTCGGCCCGCAGATGGCCAACCGGTGGCTGGCCGACTACCTGCGGGCCGAGCAGAAGGAGGGTCGGGTGGCGGGCGGCGTCGACGCCGACGCGGCGGCGGCACTGCTGCTCGGCGCCAGCTACCAGCGGGCGTTCCTGCTCCGGCTGATGGGGGAGGAGCCGCTCAGCCCGCCGTCCGCCGAGTTCGCCGGCAGCGTGGTGGACGCGGCCCTGCGTGGACTCGATCCCTGATCTGATGGCGCGCATGGAGCGGGCCGAGATCAGCGAGATCGTGCAGCGGGCCGGCGACCTGGTCGCCGAGCACTACGTCTTCGCCGATGTCGGCGCGCGGCTGCGCGACCTGCTGACCGACCGGGCCTCCGACGGCGCGTACGGCGCGCTGGTCGACCCCGCCGCGCTGGCCGGCGTGGTGACCGAGGACCTGCAGTCCCTCAACGGCGACCTGCACCTGCGGCTGCGGCACCACGCCGTGCCGCTGCCGGAGCAGTGGGACGAGGAGGCCGACCGGGCGGCACGGGCCCGGGACGCGGCCCGCTCGCTCCACGGGGTCGCGAAGATCGACCGGCTCGACGGCAACGTCGTGCATCTCGTGATCGCGCCGCAGCTGTTCCCGGTGCAGCTTGCCGGGGCGACGCTCAGCCTGGCGATGCAGCTGGTGGCCGGCGCCGACGCGCTGCTGCTCGACCTGCGGGAGAACCGCGGTGGCGATCCGCGCACGGTCGCGCTCCTCTGCGGCTACCTGATGGACGAGCCGACCCACCTGGTGACCATGCACCAGCGGGACACCGGCGAGACCGTGCAGTCGTGGTCGCCCGCGTACGTGCCGGGTCCGCGGTTCGGCCCCACCAAGCCGCTGTACGTGCTGGTCGGGCCGACCACGTTCTCCGGCGCGGAGGAGCTCGCCTACGACCTGCAGCAGCTGCGGCCCGGCAGCACCGTGGTCGGCGAGCGCACCCGCGGCGGCGCCCACCCGTGCGAGGGCTACCGCCTGCATCCGCACCTCGAGCTGACCGTCCCGGTCGCCCGCGCGATCGGCGCCACCACCGGCGCGAACTGGGAAGGCACCGGGATCACCCCCGACGTCCCGGTCCCCGCCGCCGACGCCCTCCCCACCGCCTACCGCCTCGCCCTCGCCGCCCTCGGAGCCTAATAGGCGTCAGTAGGAGCGGGGGAGGCCGAGGGTGTGGGTGCTGACGAAGTTGAGGATCATCTCGCGGCTGACCGGGGCGGTGCGCACCAGCCGGGTGGCGCCCCACAGCGTCGCCAGGCCGTACTCGGTGGCAAGGCCGTTGCCGCCGTGCACCTGGATCGCCTGGTCCAGCGCCGCCAGCGCCGCCTCCGCCGCCGCGTACTTCGCCATGTTCGCGGCCTCCCCCGCCGCGGCATCGTCGCCGGTGTCGTAGAGCCAGGCCGCCTTCGAGGTCATCAGCCGGGCCAGCTCGACCTGGATCGCCGCGTGCGCGAGCGGGTGCGCCAGGCCCTGGTGGCTGCCGATCGGCACGCCCCACACCTGCCGGGTGTTCGCGTACGCCGACGCCTTGTCGAGCGCGTACCGGCCGATCCCGTTGGCGAACGCGGCCCCGGTGATCCGCTCCGGGTTGAGCCCGGCGAACAGCGCCGCGAGCGCCGCGTCCGCGGTCTCGCCGACCATCGCGTCGGCCGGCAGCCGCACGTCGTCGAGGAACAGCGCGAACTGCTTCTCCGGGCCGGTGATCTCCACCGGGATCAGCGTCTTCTCGAAGCCCGGCGCGTCCGTCGGCACGATCGCGAGCGCCGGCCGCAACGTCCCGGTCCGGGCGTCCTCGGCCCGCCCGACCACGAGCACCGCGTCGGCCTCGTCCACCCCCGAGATGTAGGTCTTCCGGCCGGCGAGGATCCAGTCGTCCCCGTCCCGCCTGGCGACGGTGGACAGCCGGTGCGAGTTGGAGCCGGCGTCCGGCTCGGTGATCGCGAACGCCATCTTCGTCGTGCCGCTCGCCAGCGCTGGCAGCCAGCGTTCCTTCTGCTCGGCCGTCCCCGACCGGCCGATGACGGACCCGCAGATGGCCGGGGAGACCACGATGAACAGCAGCGGGCAGCCGGCGGCGGCCAGCTCCTCGGCGACGATCGCGAGCTCGACGATGCCGCGCCCGCCGCCGCCGTACTCCTCCGGGATGCCGACGCCGAGGTAGCCGAGCCGGCCGACCTCGTCCCACAGCTCGCGGGTCTTCTCGCCGGCCCTGGCCTTGCCCAGCCAGTACGGATGGCCGTAGCGCGCGGCAAGGTCGGCGACCGAGGCACGCAGCAGCAGCTGCTCGGCGGTCTCGGCGAAGTCCATCAGCCCTCCTCGATCACGGCCAGCACGTCACCGGCGTCCACCTGGGACCCGGTCGTCACCCGCAACTCGGCCAGCACGCCGTCGGTCGGCGCCAGCACCGGGTGCTCCATCTTCATCGCCTCCAGCGCGAGCAACTGCTGCCCGGCGTTGACCCGGTCGCCCTTGGCCACCCGTACCGCGACGACCTGCCCCGGCATCGGAGCGGTCAGCGAGCCGGCCGGCAGCGCGGCCACCGGCTCCGGCAGCGGGTCCACCTCGCCCAGCGCGACCGCCCACCCCGGACCATCCACATAGGACATCGGCCCGACCGTGTGCACCCGGTACGCGACCCGCACGCCGTCCGCCACGAGCACGACGGTGTCCGGGGTCGCGCTCACCACGGTCACCGGCGCCGGCCGGTAGCTGACGGCCACGTCCCCGTCCGGTCCGGCGTACGTGGCCGTCGCCGGCTGCGACGGGTTGTTCCGCCAGCCGGCCGGCACGCTGCGCTGCACCGGCGCGCTCGCCCGCCGCCGCGCCGACCCGGCCAGCGCCGCCACCAGCGCCGCGGTCGCCACCTCGGCCGGACCGGCGAGCGGCGCCAGCAGCGCGGGCTGCTCGTCGAGGAAGCCGGTGTGCGGGCCGGCCGCGAACCCGTCCGACCGCAGCACCCGCACCAGCAGGTCCCGGTTCGTGACCAGCCCGTGCAGCGAGGCGCCGGCGAGCGCGGCGGCGAGCTTCCGGGCGGCGGCCGCCCGGCTCGGGCCGTGCGCGACGACCTTGGCCAGCAGCGGGTCGTAGTGCGCGGACACCGCGTCCCCGTCGACCACGCCGGCGTCGACGCGCACGCCGCCGGGCACCGCGATCCGGTGCAGCGTGCCGGTGGACGGGCGCCAGCCGACGGACAGTGCGCCGGGGGTTCCCGGGGGTGTCCCCCGGGGGTCCAGTACGCCGGGGGTTCCCGGGGGTGTCCCCCGGGGGTCCAGTACGCCGGGGGTTCCCGGGGGTGTCCCCCGGGGGTCTGGATCCTCGGCGTAGAGGCGGGCCTCGATCGCGTGCCCTCGCACCGGCGGCGGCGCGTCGAACGGCAGCGGATCGCCCTCGGCGATCGACAGCTGCAGCGCGACCAGGTCGAGGCCGGTCACCGCCTCGGTCACCGGGTGCTCGACCTGCAGCCGGGTGTTCATCTCCAGGAACGCCGGCTCCCCGCCGGCATCCTCGTCGGCACTGACGAGGAACTCGACCGTGCCGGCACCGACGTAGCCGACCGAGCGGGCGGCCGCGACCGCGGCGTCGAACAACCGTTGCCGCAGCGGGTCCGGGATCGCGGCCGGCGCCTCTTCGACGATCTTCTGGTGCCGGCGCTGCACCGAGCAGTCCCGCTCACCGACCGCGACGACGCTCCCGTGCCGGTCGGCGAGCACCTGCACCTCGACGTGCCGCGACCGCTCCAGCCAGCGCTCGACGAAGACCAGCCCGTTGCCGAACGAGGCCGCCGCTTCGCGCTCTGCGGCCGCGACGGCGTCGGCCAGCTCGCCGGGAGCCCGCACCACCCGCATTCCCCGGCCGCCGCCGCCGTGGGCGGCCTTGACCAGCAGCGGGTAGCGCGCGTCCGCCGGCACCTCGCCCGGCGCCCAGGACGGCAGCACCGGCACCCCGGCCGCCGCGACCAGCGCCTTGGCGTCCACTTTGGACCCCATCGACGCGATCGCCGCCGGCGGCGGGCCCACCCAGACCAGGCCCGCGTCCAGCACCGCCTGCGCGAAGGCGGCGTCCTCGGCCAGGAACCCGTAGCCGGGGTGCACCGCGTCGGCACCGGCCCGCCGGGCCGCGCCGACCAGCAGGTCGGCCCGCAGATAGGTGTCCGCCGACGCGGCGCCGGGAAGCTCGACCGCGGCGTCGGCCTCGGCGACCCACGCGCCGCCACTGTCCACAGTGGAGAACACCGCGACCGGAGAGATCCCGAGCGAGCGGCAGGTCCGGATCACCCGCCGGGCGATCTCCCCCCGGTTGGCGATGAACAGCCGCCGGATCTCCACCCGGTCCCCGGCGCTGGTCGCTCCCCGTTCGCGGTGCGAGCCCTCCCGCCCGGTCATCGGAACACCCCGTAGCCGCGGGTGCCCTGCCAGGCCGAGGAGTGCACGGCCGACAGGCACAGCCCGAGCACGGTCCTGGTGTCCCGCGGGTCGATCACGCCGTCGTCGTACAGCCGACCGGACATCGCGAACGCGACCGACTGCGCCTCGATCTGCTCCTCGACCGCCCGCCGCATCGCCTCGTCGCCGGCCTCGTCGTAGTCCTGCCCGCGCGCGGCCGCGGCCTGCCGGGCCACGATCGAGAGCACCCCGGCCAGCTGCGCCGGCCCCATCACCGCCGACTTGGCCCCCGGCCAGCTGAACAGGAACCGCGGGTCGTACGCCCGCCCGCACATGCCGTAGTTCCCGGCCCCGTACGAGGCACCCATCACCACGGTCAGGTGCGGCACCCGCGAGTTCGACACCGCGTTGATCATCAGGGCGCCGTCGCGGATGATCCCGGCCTGCTCGTACGCGGTCCCGACCATGTAGCCGGTCGTGTTCTGCAGGAACACCAGCGGCGTGTCGGTCTGGTTGGCCAGCTGGATGAACTGCTGCGCCTTCTGCGACTCCTCGCCGAACAGCACCCCGCGCACGTTGGCGAGGATGCCGACCGGGTAGCCGTGGATCGACGCCCAGCCGGTCAGCAGCGACGGCCCGTACGCCGGCTTGTGCTCGTCGAACCGGGAACCGTCCACCACCCGGGCCAGCACCTCCCGCGGATCGAACGGCACCCTGGGGTCGCCGCCGGCGATCCCGAGCAGCTCGTCCGGGTCGTACAGCGGCTCGTCCGGCGGCTCGGTGGGACCGGGGCCGGCCTTGCGCCAGTTGAGCCGGGCGACGATCCGCCGGCCGATGCGCAGCGCGTCCCGCTCGTCGGTGGCGAGGTGGTCGGCGAGGCCCGAGACGCGGGCGTGCATCTCCGCCCCGCCGAGCGACTCGTCGTCCGCGTCCTCGCCGGTGGCCATCTTCACCAGCGGCGGACCGCCGAGGAACACCTTCGACCGCTCCCGGATCATCACCACGTGGTCGCTCATGCCGGGCACGTACGCGCCGCCGGCGGTCGAGTTGCCGAAGACCAGCGCGACCGTGGGGATCCCGGCCGCGGACAGCTGGGTGAGGTCACGGAACAGCCGGCCGCCGGGGACGAAGATCTCGGCCTGGCTGGGCAGGTCGGCACCGCCGGACTCGACGAGGTTGACCAGCGGCAGCCGGTTCTCCCGGGCGACGTCGTGGGCCCGGAACGCCTTGCGCACCGTCCACGGGTTGCTCGACCCGCCGCGTACGGTCGGGTCGTTGGCCGTGATCACACACTCCACACCGGACACCACGCCGATGCCGCTGACCAGCGAGGCGCCGACGGTGTAGTCGCTGCCCCAGGCGGCGAGCGGGGACAGCTCCAGGAAGGCGGAGTCGCGGTCGAGCAGCAGCTCGATCCGCTCCCGGGCCAGCAGCTTGCCCCGGCCCCGGTGCCGCTCGACGTACTTCGGGCCGCCACCGGCGCGGGCCTTCGCCAGCTCGGCGGCCAGGGCGGCCAGCTGCCGCAGGCTGTTCTCGTACGCCTCGCCGTAGCCCGGCGCCGATCTGTCCACAGTGGAGGGTAGGACCGTCACAGCAGCTCCTCCGGTATGTCGACCAGCCGGCAGCGCAGCCACTCGCCCAGCGCCTTGCCCTGCGGGTCGAACCGGGTGCTGGCCGCGACGCCCTCGCCGAGGATGCCGTCGACGACGATGTTCACCGCGAGCAGGTTCGGCAGCTGCACGACGTACGAGCTCAGCCCGGCCACCTCCGGCAGCAGCTCGTGCAGCCGGTCCCGGGTCAACCAGCGGGAGAACCACCGGTACGCCGCCTCGGTGCGGAACCAGACCCCGATGTTGGCCCGGCCGCCCTTGTCGCCCGACCGGGCGCCGGCGATCGTGCCCAGCGGCACCCGCCGGGTCGGCCCGGACCCGACCGGCGCCTGCCAGAACCCGCCCACCGGCACCAGCGGCCGGGTCGGCGGCGCCGGCACCCTGACCCGGGTCCCGTCCGGCAGCACCGCGACGTGGTCCACGTCGGACTGCGGCACCGTCGAGGCCGTGAACACCCCGTACGGGCTGGCGTCCGCGGGGGGCGCGGTGACGTGGAAGCCCGGGTACGACGCCAGCGCCAGCTCGATCGGTACCCGGGAGAACGCCCGGCCGACCGGGTCGGCCGACGGGTCCCGGACGGACAGGTGCAGCAGCGCGCTGGCCGCCTCCTCGGTGTCCGCGTCGGCGTGGTCGGTGCGGGCGAGCGTCCAGTCGACCTCGGCCGGCCGGTGGTCGCCGAGCGCCTGCTCGACCTGGTCGCGGACCAGCGCCGCCTTCTGCGGGATGTCCAGCCCGGTGAGCACGAACGTGGTCGCGTTCCGGAAGCCGGCCAGGCGTACCGTGCCGACCTTGAGATCGGGCGGCGGCGGCGCGCCGACCACGCCGGAGATCCGCACCCGGTCCGGGCCGGCCTGGTCGAGGTGGATGGTGTCGAACCGGGACACCACGTCCGGCCCGACGTACTCGGCCCGGTCGATCTCGTACAGCAGCTGCGCGGTGACGGTCTCCACGGTCACCGCGCCGCCGGTGCCGGGGTGCTTGGTGATCACCGCGGAGCCGTCGGCCGCCACCTCGGCGATCGGGAAGCCGGGGTGCCGCGGGTCGGCCAGCTCCCGGAAGAACGCGAAGTTGCCGCCGGTCGCCTGGGCGCCGCACTCCAGCACGTGCCCGGCCACGGTCGCGCCGGCCAGCTCGTCCCAGTCGTCCGCGGCCCAGTCGTGGTGCCAGGCCGCCGGGCCGACGAGCAGCGAGGCGTCGGTCACCCGACCGGTCACGACCACGTCGGCGCCGCCGCGGAGGCATTCGACGATCCCGCGGCAGCCCAGGTATGCGTTCGCGACACCGCCCTCGGCCGGCAGCTCGTCGCCGACGACGTGGCCGACCCTGGCCGGGATGCCGAGCACGCCGGCGAGCGTGCCGACCGCGTCCGCCAGCCCGGCCGGGTTGAGGCCGCCGGCGTTGACGACGATCGTCACGCCGCGGTCCATGGCCAGCCCGAGGCAGTCCTCGAGCTGGCGCAGGAACGTCTTCGCGTACCCGGCGGTGGGGTCGCGCAGCCGGTCCCGGGCCAGGATCAGCATGGTCAGCTCGGCCAGGTAGTCGCCGGTGAGCACGTCGAGCGGCCCGCCGTCAAGCATCTCCCGCATCGCCGCGAGCCGGTCCCCGTAGAACCCGCTGCAGTTCCCGATCCGGATCACGCCGGTCGGGCCGGTCATCGGAGCACTCCGCGCAGGTGGGCGGTCCAGTCGGCGAGCAGGCGGGTACGCCGGGCGGAGTCGTCGGTGAGCAGGCTGGCCACCCCGAGCCCGCGCATGAGGTCCAGGGTGGTCTGCACCGCCTCCCGTACACCGGGGCGGGACTCGTGCGCGCCGAGCAGCTCGACGGTGAGCCGGTGCACCTCCCGGCCGAACCGCGCCTCCACCGGGACCAGCGCGCTGCGCAGCGCTGCATCGGTGCGGGCGGCGACCCAGACCTCGATCGCGGCGGCGAACAGCGGCCCGGTGAACAGCGAGGCCAGCAGCTCGATCGTCGCCTCGAGCCGGTCGCCGTCCGGCGGCAGCCCGGCGGCCTCGGCCCGCAGCTCCGCGCTGCGCCGCTCGGCCAGGTGCTCGACCGCGGCGATGAGCAGCGCCGACTTGGTCCGGTAGTGGTGCAGCTGGGCGCCGCGGGAGACGCCGGCCCGGTCGGCGACCAGGGTGGTCGTCGTGCCGGCCCAGCCGCGCTCGACCAGACAGTCGACCGCGGCGTCCAGCAGCCGGTGCTGCATGGACCGGCTGCGCTGCTGCTGCCGGGTTCCGGCGGCTGCGGTCACGCACCGCAGCCTCCCGGACAGCCAGACAAACAGTCAAGACTGAATGTTTCAGTGCCTAGATCGGTAATCGGTAAGGGCCGAATGGGTGAAACCAGTGTTGGGGGGCAGCGGAACTGCGGGGGTTGTGCCCTATGCTTCAGGCCTCCGGTTCCGATCCCCCCACGGCGCCGGAGACCCCACCAGAGGGCGGGGGACGCCTCACCGCGTCCCCCGCCCTCCCCATTTGTCCTCTGGTGGTCCGGGTTGGGCAAGCCGGACGCCGAGGAGCCTCCGCCGACTGGCCTCCCTTGTGCACGGCCGGTCAGGGGGTGGTCGCTGTGTGCGGCGTGCGGGCGCCGGTCGGGTCGATCGGGGGATCCGGGAAGTGGACCGTGACGACCAGCCCAGGGTTGGCGTCGCTGAGGGTGACCGATCCACCGTGTGCAGCGACCAGCTCCCGGACGATCGCCAGACCGAGCCCGGCGCCGCCCGATTCGCGGCCGCGGTCCCAGTCGAGCCGGGTGAACCGGTCGAACACGCGCGCCCGGTCGCCGGGCGGGATCCCCGGCCCGTCGTCGGCCACGGTGAGCGTGCGTGGCGCGACGGTCACCGTCACCCGGGACCGTGCGTGCCGGACAGCGTTGTCGACGAGGTTGACCAGCACCCGGCGGACCGCGCCCGCCTCGGCCAGCACCGTGCAGTCCTGATCGCAGGGGTCGAGCACGACCGGCACCCTGGCCGCCGCGTACCGGTCGGTCACGTCCTGAGCCAGCGCGTAGAGGTCAAGCGGAGCCCGCGGCCGGCGGGGGGCCTCGTCCAGCCGGGCCAGCAGCAGCAGGTCGTCGACCAGCCGGCCGAGCCGCTCGACGTCGACCAGCACGTCGCCGGCCAGATCGCCGGCCGGCGTACCCGCGTCGACCGCCGCGGCGACCTCGAGCTGGGTGCGGGCGCTGGCCAGCGGCGAGCGCAGCTCGTGCGCGGCGTCCGAGACGAACGCGCGCTGCCGGGCGCCGGCCGCGTCCAGCCGGGCCAGCATGTCGTTGAGCGTCTCGGCGAGCCGGCGGATCTCGTCCTGCGCGGGCGGCACCGGCAGCCGGCCGGGCCCGCTGATCGCCAGCGCGCCCCGGCGCAGCTGTTCCACCGGCCGCAGCGCCCGCCCGGTGACCCACCACATCGCCAGCGCCACCACCGCCAGCAGCAGCGGCGCGCCGATCGCGAGCCCGATCAGCAGCACCCTGGTCCCGGACCGGGCCCCGCCGAAGTCGACCGCGACGATCACCGTCTGCGGGTAGTACGCCGGCCCGGCCGGCACCCCGACCACCCGCAGCGGGCCGGACAGGCCGAGCCGGGACCCGGGCACGACCAGCCGTTCCCCGGACCGTACGGCGGCGATCTCGGCCGGCCGCAGCACCGGCACCAATCGGTCGGTGCCGGTGGACGCGGCCACCACCCGGTTCTGCGCGTCGACCACCTGGATCGCCGCGGTGCCCTCGCCGCCTTCCGGCACCGGGTCGGGCAGCCGGTTGCTGTCGACGAGCGCGCCGACCTCGCGGGCGCTCTGCAGCGCGCCGGCGTCGACCGCGGTCTGCAGCGTGCGCGACCCGGTGATCACCAGCAGCACCGCGCCGGCGGCGATCCCGACGCCCAGCAGCGCGGTGGCGAAGACCGTCAACCGCGCGCGCAGACTCCAGTTGGGCGCCACGCCGGCCCAGCTGGCTTCGCGGGCCACGACCGGCTGCCGACCGGGCTCGGTCGACCCCGTCGCCGTGCTGCACGACACCGGGACCTCGTCCGCATCCACCGACGACCTCGCGGCGCGCCTAACCACCGTCGGCGGCGAGGCGGTAGCCGGCTCCGCGCACCGTCTGCACCGCCCGCCGGCCGAACGGGGCATCGATCTTGCGCCGCAGGTAGCCCACGTATACCTCGACGACGTTGAGGTCGCCCTCGTGGTGCGGATCCCAGACGTTGCGCAGTATGTCGATCTTGGGCACGACCTCGCCGGCCCGGCGCAGCAGGTATTCCAGCAGCGAGAACTCCCGCGGCGTCAGCTCGATCTCGGTCTCCCCGCGGACGACCTGGTGCTTGGCCGGGTCGAGGGACAGGTCGCCGGCGGCCAGCACGGCCGGGCGGGGTGGCGCGCCCCGCCGCAGCAGCGCGCGCAGCCTGGCCACCAGCACCACGTACGAGAACGGCTTGGTCAGGTAGTCGTCGGCGCCGACGTCGAGCCCGTCGGCCTCGTCGTACTCGCCGTCCTTGGCCGAGAGCATCAGCACCGGCACCCAGTTGCCCTCGGCCCGCAGCCGCTCACACACCCGGTAGCCGGAGAGCCCGGGCAGCATGATGTCCAGCACGATCGCCGCGTATCCGCCGTCGTGGGCGCCCTCACGCGCCTTGTGCAGGCCCGAGACACCGTCGTGGGCGACGTCGACGGTGAACCCCTCGGCCTGCAGCCCGCGCTTGAGCGCAGCGGCCAGCCGCACCTCGTCCTCCACCACCAGCAGCCGCACCGTTCACCTCCCGAGCACCGGCACCCTCCCCCAGCCCGGCTGTGAGCGGGCTGAGTATCTGTTCGAGGGTGCCACTACATGGTCTCGTACCGGGCACACCCGCGTCGCCGGCGACGTTGGCACGGGTGTACGGCGACGAGGGGACTGGTAGGCGTGGCGGAGCGAGCGAACGAGCCCGGGGAGAAGGCGATCGCCGGTCGGGCGACCGAGGCGCCGCCGCGGCCGGGGAGCCCGCCGCGGCCGAACGACCGGCCCGCCGACCGCGACCGCGGGCCGGACCGGCCACCCTGGAAGGTCGAGGGTGCGCCGCCGACCGGCGACGGCGGGCCGGACGCCAGCAAGCCCAACTGGGGCCGCGTCGTCCGGCGCACCTGGTGGCTCGTCCTGCTGGCGCTGATCGTCAACTGGATCATCGCCTCGACCCTGATGGGCACGTCCCGCACGACCGTGTCGTACACGTTCTTCCGCGACCAGGTGCAGGCCGGCAACGTCAGCGAAGTCACCTCGACCGGCGACACGATCGAGGGCACCTTCCGCACCGCGGCGAAATACCCGCCGAACGACGGCAACGCCAAGGACGTCAC
>Ga0207689_10004329_pt1 | contig 12928 bp, 11 predicted proteins | sample KBSMisM52_FD_184312 | JGI IMG/M metagenome (GOLD analysis project Ga0207689, IMG submission 184312) | Miscanthus rhizosphere microbial communities from Kellogg Biological Station, Michigan, USA - KBS Miscanthus M5-2 (SPAdes) (version 2) | ecosystem: Host-associated > Plants > Roots >... | reverse complement strand
GCGTGCTGTCGCCGCCCCCACGCATTTCGCTGAGGCGGACCCGGAAACCGTCTTGCGCAAGCTGCCACGCGGCTTCGCTTCCGGCGAGACCGCCACCGATGATGTGGATGTCGAAACTCATGCGGGGCTGTTAGTCCCGCGCGTCCGCGCTATCCAGCGGGCATGCGCATCTTCACCATCGGCTACGAAGGAGCCACGTTGGGCGAGGTCCTCGCCGCCCTTCGGGCGGCCGGTGTCGAACGCGTGATCGACGTGCGCGCCCTTCCGCTGTCACGCCGTCCGGGCTTTTCCAAGTCGCCGCTGAGGGCCTCGCTGGAGGAAGCGGGGATCGAATATGTTCACCTGAAGGCGCTCGGCACACCGACCGAAGGACGCGCCGCCGCGCGAGCAGGACGCCAGAGGGATCTGGAGCGCATCTATGCCGGCCAGCTCGAGCTGCCCGAGGCGATCGCGCAATCGGCTTTGATGCTCGAAATGGCCGGCGAAAAACCGAGCGCGCTTTTGTGCATGGAGCGGGACCCGGCTCATTGCCATCGGACCTTGCTGCTCAATGCCGTTGCGCCCGACGCGGACGTGCGCCATCTCTTCGCCTGAATTACAATCGATCAGCCGTAGGAACTGTGGCCTTGCTGGCAAGTTTCCCTGCCGCAACGAACGCATTCGCAAGGGGACCAAAACCATGAGGAAACTGGCAATCCTGATAGCCGGAGCGGCGCTCCTCGCCGGTTGTCAAACCGCTCCGCCTCCTCCTCCGCCGCCACCGCCGCCGGTTGATCTCAACAACCTGCTGATGGCGCCCGGCTTCCTGGCGAACGCCGCCAGCGGCGACCAGTTCGAGATCCAGTCGAGCCAGATGGCGCTGCAAGTGTCGCAGAACCCGGCCGTTCGGAACTTCGCGAACATGATGATTTCCGATCACGCCCGGCTGAGCCAGGCCATGGCTGGAGCGGCGACCGCGGCCGGCCTGACGCCGCCGGCTCCGACCTTGCTTCCCGAGCAGCAGGTGGCACTCGACCAGTTGCGGGCAGCGGGTTCGGGCCCGAATTTCGATATGGCCTACAAAAGGGCGCAGATCAGCGGCCATCAGCAGGCGCTGTCCTTGTTCCAGAATTATGCGGCGATGGGCGATGCGCCGGCGATCAAGGCCGCCGCGGGACAGGCCATTCCGACGATCCAGATGCACCTTAGCCAGGCGCAGATGCTGAACGTCGCGCCGCCACCTCCGCCGCCGCCACCTCCGCCCATGGGCCAGCGGGGCGAACGCGGCTGATCGAAGACGTCGGCCCGGCCGCACCGGCGACCGGGCCTCCTCGTTTCGGTCTGCCCGGGTCAGCCCGCTTCCTGGACTCGAAAGCTGACGGCACGCTCGCCCACAGTGGCTTCGACATATCCGCGCTTGTCGAGCACAAGCTCATACGAAACGCCGCGAGAATCGACGCCGCGCACGTGGTTCGTTCCACGGCGGTCGACGGTTTGGCTGTAGCGGCCGACGGCCGCCGAATAGTCGCCGCTCACCGTCTGGGGGACGCTGCCTTCACTGACTGGGGCGAGGCCGAGCGCGACCGCAACCACGGTTGTCATCATCATCTGGAAAACTCCCTTTTGACTCGCAGCGGGGGTGCTGCGCGGGAGTCATCTCAAGAAGTGTGCCAGTTAGAAAAAACTAGCAACTACAATAGCTTGTACAGAATGTCGGCGAAGCGACAATGGTGTAAGGTGCTATAGCTTAGTAATACACGCCGCTCAAACGGACGGGAGCTCCGCGGCTCGGGTATGACCGTCCAGGAGCCCTTCGATGTCGGGAACCGTGCGCCCGCTCATCTCCTTGTTGACCGTGCAGACGATGCGCTTCTCCACTTCCTTGTGCAGATAGCGCTTCATCACGCCGAGCGCCTTGGGCGGAGCGACGATCGCCAGCGCCTCGAAATCGTTACGCAGGACGCGGCTCTTGAGCTCTTCGGCTACTTCCTTGACCCAGCGGTCTTCCTCCTGCTGCTGGAAGTCCGCTTCCTCGTAAGTGGATCGCCCGAAACCGAAGCTCTGTCTCGTCATCCCCGGCGCATCGGTCTTTATATCCCGGTCCTTGCGGACAAAGCGCGCATCGTGCGCTTCGGTTCGTAGGTCGATCTGACCTTCATCACCGTGATTGCGGAAGAACAGCATCTTTCGGCCGTCGGCGACAAGAACCAGCGCATTATGGGGAAGGGGCATAGACGAACACTCCTTGAACATGTGCTCAGGAGAACGCGACCCGGCCCAGCATGGTGCCGCTGTTCGTCGCAGCCTAGTCCGAGCTGGACGCTCTAGTCTTGCTCCGGATCGGCGGGCTTCTCAAGCTCGCTTTCACCGATAACGGCACCTTCCACGGGCGCGATCTCCTCGCCGCCCTCGATTTCGATCTCCTCTTCGTCGCTCTCCTCGATCTTGGCGACGCTGACGACATGCTCGTTCTCGGCGACCCGGAAGATCGTCACGCCCTGCGTGTTGCGGCCCATGATGCGGATATCGCCGACGGTCGTGCGAATCATCTTGCCCTGGTCGGTGACCAGCATCAGGGCCTCGCCCTGGTGGGCCGGGAAAGAGGCGACGACGCGGCCGTTGCGCTCCGAAGTGTCGATGTTGGTAATGCCCTGGCCGCCGCGGTTGGTGCGCCGATATTCGTATGCCGACGAACGCTTGCCATAGCCATTTTCGGTCACGGTCAGGATGAACTGCTCGCTTTCCTGAAGCTCGGCGTAACGCTCGGCCGGGAGGGTGCATTCCACGTCTTCGCGTTCGCGCCAGGGCGGGCATCTGAGATAGGCCTCGCGCTCCTCCTGGCTCGTTCCGATCCGGTGCAGGATCGACATCGAAATAACCTCATCGCTTCCAAGCAGCCGCACCCCCCGGACGCCGGTCGACGTGCGCGACTGGAATTCGCGGACATCGGTCGCCATGAATCGGATCGCCTTGCCGCTCCGCGTCGCGAGCAGGACGTCGTCTTCCTCGGTCAGCAACGACACGCCAATCAGGCGATCGGTCGGATCGGCCTGCTCGTCACTATCGTCAGCCTCGGTTTCGTCGGCGGCTCCCGTGCCGAACCGCATCGCGATCTTGCCGTTGGATGGGACATTGGTGAAGGCGGCCATGCTGTTGCGCCGGACCGTTCCGTGAGCGGTTGCGAACATGATGTGGAGGCCGCCCCATTCCGCTTCGTCCTCGGGCAAGGGCAGGACCGTGGAAATGGTTTCGCCTTCGGCCAGCGGGAGCAGGTTCACCATCGGCCGTCCCCGCGTGTTCGGACCGCCTTCGGGCAGTCTCCACACTTTCATACGATAGACTCGCCCGAGATTTGAAAAGAACAGCACCGGATTGTGGGTCGAGGTAACGAACAGGTTCGTGACCGCGTCCTCTTCCTTGGTCGCCATTCCGGCGCGGCCTTTGCCGCCACGCTTCTGCTCGCGAAACACCGACAGGGGCGTGCGCTTGATATATCCGGCGAGGGTCACGGTCACGACCATGTCCTCGCGCTCGATCAGGTCCTCGTCCTCGATCCCGTCGGCCGCGGGCGCGAGCTCGGTCACGCGCGGAGTTGCGAACTCCGCTTCGACCTCGTCGAATTCCTCGCGCATGACCTCGTAGAGCCGGGCGCGGTTGGCGAGAATGTTCAGCAGCTCGCCGATATTGTTCGCGAGATCCGCCAGCTCACTGCCGATCTCGTCGCGGCCGAGGGCCGTGAGACGATGGAGCCGGAGTTCGAGGATGGCGCGGACCTGCGCGTCGGACAGGCGATAGGCTTTGTCGCGCTTCTGCGGCTCGACCGCTTCGACGAGCGCGATGTACGAACGGATTTCCTCCATCGGCCATTCGCGCTCGAGCAAGCGTTCGCGCGCAACCGCGGGGCTCGCCGAAGAGCGGATCAGCTTCACGACCTCGTCGAGATTGGTGACCGCGACGACGAGGCCGAGCAGAAGGTGGGCGCGCTCGCGAGCCTTCAACAGCTCGAACTTCGACCGGCGCGTGATCACTTCCTCGCGGAAGCGGACGAAGCTTTCGATGAAATCGCGAAGGGTGAGCGTCTCGGGCCGGCCGCTACGGATCGCGAGCATATTGGCGGGGAAGGAAGATTGCGCGGGCGTGTGGCGCCACAGCTGGTTCAGGACGACGTCCGGCGTCGCGTCGCGCTTCAGGTCGATGACGACGCGCACGCCGTGGCGACTGGATTCGTCGCGGATATCGGCAACGCCCTCGATCCGCTTGTCCTTGGCGGCCTCGGCGATCTTTTCGACCAGGCCGGTCTTGCCGACCTGATAAGGAATTTCGGTAAGAACGATCGAGCGGCGCTCACCCCGGCCTTCCTCGACGACGTAGCGGGACCGCATCATGATCGAGCCGCGGCCCGTCGTATAAGCGCTGCGGATTCCCGACTGGCCGAGAATGAAGGCGCCGGTCGGGAAGTCAGGGGCTTTGACGTGCTCCATCAGCCCTTCGGAACTGATCGCCGGGTCTTCGATATAAGCCCGGCACGCGGCAATCACTTCGCCGAGATTGTGCGGCGGAATGTTGGTCGCCATTCCGACCGCGATTCCGCCCGCGCCGTTGACCAGCAGGTTTGGAAAACGCGCGGGAAGGACCTGGGGCTCGCGCTCCGACGCATCGTAGTTGGGCTGGAAATTGACCGTGTCCTTGTCGATGTCGCCGAGGAGGAAGTTCGCCACCTTGGCAAGCCGCGCTTCGGTGTAGCGCATCGCCGCCGGAGGATCGGGGTCCATCGACCCGAAGTTTCCCTGGCCGTCGATCAATGGGACCCGCATCGACCAGCTCTGGGTCATCCGGGCGAGCGCGTCGTAGATCGCCGAGTCGCCGTGCGGGTGATACTTACCCATGACATCGCCGACGATGCGGCTTGATTTGCGGTACGGCCGCCCGGCGACATAGCCGGCTTCCTGGCAGGCGTAGAGAATCCGGCGGTGAACCGGCTTCAGGCCATCGCGCACGTCCGGAAGGGCGCGAGCGACGATGACGCTCATCGCATAGTCGAGGTAGGAGGTTTTCATCTCCTCGACGATGGAGATGGGAGCAATGTCACTTCCGCCGGACGGCGGCTGCTGATCGTTGTCGAGGTCGTCGACCGGCGGTTCGGTGGCCAAGAAAGGGTCCTGTGATTAGGGATGCACGCGTGGGTTGCGGCCGGTTGCCGCGCCCCCCGGTCTCTATCTAGTGGATGTGTACCGTGAGCGCCACCCCGCGCGCGTACACGCGCACGCGCGCGAAAGCTTGCGGTTCAATGGGGGTTCAGGCCGAAGGCGGCATAGAGCTTGGCGTGCCCGCCGCGAACGACTAAGCGCTCGCGCGCATATCCCTTTCAAACCGTCTCCATTCGGGGGAGAAATCGATGAAGTTGACCACAACCGCGCTCGGCATCGTTCTTGCGATTGCAGCCGTGCCCGCAGCCGCCCAACTCACGCGTTCGCAGGAGAACGACAGCCAGAAGAAGAAGCCGCCTGAAATGCAGCAAAGCAATCCAGGCGACGTCAGGCCGTCTTCGGGGGCGCTCAAGGCGATTGTCGAATTGCAGAATGCGGTAAAGGCTAACGACACCGCTAACATTCCAGGCAAGCTCGCCGCGGCGCAGGCCGTCGCGAAGACCAAAGAAGACCGCTACCTGATCGGTGTTTTCCAGCGGCAGGCCGCGTTGAACGCGAAGGACGTTCCCGCCCTGGCCTCGGCGGTCCAGGCGCTTGAGGCGTCGACCTATTTGGATGCCACCAAGCTCGCCGCTTTGTACATGGACCTCGGTATCCAGCAGTTCAACGCGAAGCAGACTCCCCTGGCGATTACGTCGTTCCAGCGGGCGGCGACCCTCACTCCGAACGATTACGGCGCAATCGAGCTGCTGGCCCAGGCGAAGAGCGCGGCGGGGCAGAGTGCCGAAGCCGCCAGCCTGTTCCAACAGACGATCAAGGCGCGCATTGCAGCGGGCCAAAAGCCGACCGAGGACGTCTATCGGCGAGCCGTCCAGGCTGCGTATGATTCGCAGGCTCCGTCCGCGATCGAGCTCGGCCGGGAGTGGGTGTCGGCCTATCCCAGCCCGGACAGCTGGCGGAACGCGATCCTCATCTATCGCAACGTCGCGAAGCCGGACGTCGAGGGAACGCTCGACCTGCTTCGGTTGATGCAGACCATGAACGCCCTATCGAAGTCGGCCGACTATAATCTGTTTGCAACGGCCGCGGCGGACCAACAGAATTATGTCGAAGCGCAGGCGGTGATCGACGCGGGCATAGCGGCCAAACAGGTCGACCCGGGCTCCCCGCTGTTCCGCGACATTGTCGTCGGATTGAAGAGCAAGCCGAAGCTTACCGAGGCAGATCTCGCCGAGGCGATGAAAATGGCCCAGACCGGTGCCGCGATGGTTCGCGTTGGGGACCGTTATTTCGGCATGGGCCAATACGACAAGGCCGCCGACCTATACCGCAAGGCGCTGGCGAAGGGCGGAGTGGACAAGGACGTCGCCAATATTCACCTCGGAATGGCGCTTGCACGGTCGAACGATAAGGCAGGAGCCACCGCGGCCTTCAACGCGGTGACGGGTCCGCGCGCCGAAATCGCGAGATATTGGCTGCTCTACCTGCAGGGCGCCTGATTGTTGCGAGGGCGCCGGTCGATCCGGCGTCCTCCAGCTGCCTCCTCACGAAGCCCCGGTGGGCTTGCCAAACTGTCCCGTTTCGGGATGGTTAAGCACTGGGCGCTTAGCGCAAAGTAAACGGCCGCATAGAGCCGGTGATCGGTGCGTCTTGGAGGATGCGGAAAGCCGGTGCGGTTCGACGATCGATTGTTGACGGTTCTAAACCAGCCTGCGAGCGACCGCCATGATACGGCGGTCCGCTGGAGGCAGCTGGTCGACCTTGTCGCGCGCGCCGGGCCAAATAGTTCAAGTCCGGTGGTAGCGCAGGCGTTGGAGTCGATTCGCGCCGAATCCAAGAATGTCGATGAGCCGCTCCGGGCCGCCGCGGCGCGCGCAGTTGCCGCACTTCCGCTTCCCCTTGGGCTGCTCGAGTGCTTCGCGGCGGACAAGCTTACCGTCTCCGCGCCAGTGCTCGCCGCGGCGAGCCTCGACGCGGGGCAGTGGCGCACCTTGATCGCAAGCGCCGACGACGAGACCCGGCGTTTCGTGGAGACGCTGCACCCGGATCTCGCGGCTGCTGCAGAACCGGACGCAACCGAGGCATTGGTCGAACGTGCCCCACGCGAGAGGCCCGAACGGCCCGTTTCGCGCAAGCCTGCCGAGCGCAGGCCGCGAGCACCGGCTGGACCCTCGCTGAGCGAGGTCGTCGCCCGGATCGAACGCCGCCGCCGGACCCGCGAGCAGAAAGCCGGCACCCCCGGACCAACCGTACCTTCGGGAGCGCCTGCCTTGTTCCGCTGGGAATGCGGGCCCTCGGGCGAAATCGCCTGGGTCGAAGGCGCTCCGCGCGGGGCCCTGATCGGGCGCTCAATCGCTCGAAACGAGAATGGAGCGCGGGTGGCCGATGAAGTCATCCGAGCCTTCGCGATCCGCGCGCCTTTCCGCGACTCGGCTCTAAGCGTTCCTGGCGACGGACTTGTTTCCGGTGAATGGAAGATCAGTGCGGTACCGGCGTTCGATCCGGCCGACGGGCGTTTCCGGGGCTATCGCGGCATTGCGCTGCGCGACCTTCCGCCGCCCGCCGAGCGCAGCTCCGCTCCCGAGATGCTGACCGACCCGGATTCGCTGCGTGAGCTGGTGCACGAGATAAAAACGCCGTTGAATGCAATCATCGGGTTCGCCGAGATCATCGATGGCCAATATCTCGGGCCGGCGGACCGGCGTTATCGCGAGCGTGCGTCCGAAATCGTGTCGCAGGCGCACCTGCTCCTGGGCGCGATCGACGACCTCGATTTTGCGGCGAAGATCCATTCGTCGGACGGTGCATCACGCCCACTGGTCAATCTCGGCCAGCTGGTCGAGCGCATGACTCCATCGCTGCGCGAGCTGGCCGAAGCCCGCGGCGTGGATCTCGAACCGTCGCGGACCATGAGGGACCTTAACGTCCCGATCGAGGCCGAGCTTGCCGACCGGATGATTTTCCGGATGTGCAGTGCAGTGATCGAATGTGCCGCGGAAGGAGAGCGGCTGAAGCTCTCGGTCGATCAGGCGCTCGAAAATTGCCGGGTGTCGATTAGCCGGCCCGCCGCCTTGCGCGGAATGTCGGATGAAGAGCTGTTCGAGTCGGGAGAGGCCGAGGTCACGCAGAGTTTCTGGTTGCACCTGACTCGCGGACTGGCGCGGATTGCCGGCGCAACTCTCGTCGCGTCGCCGGATTCGATCGCTTTGACATTCCCACGCGCCTGACTTGGCGGCGGACCAAGCCTTAGTTATCTGACGAGGGGCCGGTGAGGGCCTGTAGCTCAACGGTAGAGCCGGCCGCTCATAACGGCTAGGTTGGAGGTTCGAATCCTTCCGGGCCCACCAGCCTTCGCCCCATTGGGGCTACGGCTGTAAACCAGCAAAGGATGGCGGGCTTGCCCGCCGAAGCCTTGGCGAAGGCGGGGAGTAGCGCAGTCTGGTAGCGCATCTGCTTTGGGAGCAGAGGGTCGCAGGTTCGAATCCTGTCTCCCCGACCAGCCTCCGCTAAAGCTACGGCTGGTCAACCAGTCGAAACTTTAGATGCGGAGGCTGCGCGCCGTAGCCTTGGCGAAGGCGGGCGGCTCGACTTACCGCGACTTGTTCTCCGTCTTCACGTCGGTGTTCACGTTGACGTCGACGTCCGTATTTTTGACTTTGTCGCTGAGGTTACCGGCCTCGTTCCCAACGTCACTGGCAATGTTGCGGACGTCATTTCCGACGTTGCTCGCCGTATTGGCGGCGACGTCTTCGTTGATCGACATGTTGACGGTGTTGTTGGCCTCGTCTTTCGAGACGTTGCAGGCGCCGACAAGCAAAAGTGGAATTGCGAGCAAGATGCGCATCTAATCCTCCCTGTTTTGTAGGCTCAACGCCTCTTGCCCCGTTTCGGGTCCGGCTCAATTCCACCGGAGAGCACCGCTAGCATCGCGGTCCAGGCAGCGACGTTCTGCCGAAGCTGTTCCGGGTCGATCTTGTCGAGCGTGTCGTCGGGCGTGTGGTGAATGTCAAAATAGCGGGTGCCGTCCTGGCCCAGCGAGATCCACGGAGCGCCGGCGGTGATGGTCGGCCCGACATCGGTGCCGTCGGCCTCGCCCTTGTCGTTCTTGACAATGCCGAGTGGCGCGAGCGCGGCCGTAAGCGCCGCATAAACGTCCGGCTGATCCTTCATCAGGCTGCTGCTGAAGCGCCAGATTCGATCGGAACCGAAGTCGCTCTCCCCGGCTATGGCGTAGCGGTCGGATGCATGCGCTTTCGCCAGCGCATTGCCGCCAAAGCCCCCCGGTTCTTCGGCACCGAACCACACGACGCGAATGGTTCGCAGGGGCCTGCCCGCGTCCATGATGTGCTTGGCGGCAGCGGCCGTGATCGCCACGCCCGTGCCATCGTCGATCGCGCCGGTCCCCTGGTCCCAGCTGTCGAGATGCCCGCCGACAAGCAGGATCGGCGCCTTCGGATCGCGCCCCGGAACTTCGGCAACGACATTGCCGGAATGGCCGCCTTCCGTCTTCTGGCTGACCAGGGTCAGGTGCATGACGACCGGCTGACCCCGTTTCAGGATGCGGACAAGCTGCTCCGCGTCCGGCACCGTCAGGGCTCCCGCCGGGATCGGGGTCGCTCCGTCGGTGAAATATTGAACGCCGGTGTGAGGGTTGCGGTGATGATCGGTTCCGATTGAGCGGATCACGATCGCCAGCGCGCCCTTCTTCGAGGCGATCGTCGGACCCTGTCGCCGCGGCGCGCCGAACTGCCCGTACCCGGACCCGTCCTGCGCCGGCATCATATGGTGATCGATAAAGACGATCTTGCCCCGAACGGCCTCGTCGGGAACGGCCCTCAGTGCGTCGACGCTGTCGAAATAGGCGATTTGGCCAGTCACGCCTTCGGGCCCGGTCGAGCCGCTGTAGCCGAGGGCGGCGACGACGAGTTTCTGCGGGAAGGGCGAGATGATTTCCGCGCCTTCGGCCCCGCGCGTCCAGACCGGCATGTCGAACGGTTCGATGTGGACGTTCGAAAAGCCCATCGCGGTCAAGCGGCGAACCGCCCAGTCGCGCGCCCGCGCCTCGGCCTCGGTCGCGGCGAGCCTTTGGCCGACCTCGGTCGTGAGGCCTTCGACGATGTCCCAGGCGTAATGATCGTTTGTCAGGGCCTCGTCGCGAAGCGCGGCGACCTTGGGATCCTCGACCACCGGAGGCGGGAGCGTGGTGATCGACGTTTGCGCCAAGGCAGGCGCGGCGGCCGCGGCGAGAAGGGCGGGGATGAGATAAGATTTCATGGGATCCGGCCTAGCAGGGAAGGGGAGGAAGTCACGGACCTCTGTCGATTAAATTTGACGGCCAATCGATTAAAGCAGCCGCATCTGGTCGCCCTCGGGCGGGCGGAAAAGGTCGGTGCGCAGTTGGAATTTGGCGCGATTGAGCCCGTACTTCCTGCAGGCGATCTCGAAGCGAGTCTTCAGGAGCTCGGCCCACGGGCCCTGGCCCCGCATCCTGCTGAAGAAATTCGGGTCGTTGTCGCGCCCTCCGCGAAGCGCGTGGATCGTCGCCATCACTTTGGCGGCGCGGTCGGGATAATGTTCGTCGAGCCAGGCCCGGAACAATGGCGCGACCTCGTTGGGCAGTCGCACGGGCAGGTAAAAGCCGCCCGGCGCTCCGGCTTCCACCGCGGCCTCGACGATATGTTCGAGCTCGTGGTCGGTGATCTGCGGCACGACCGGTGCGATTCCGACGTAGCAGGGGATGCCCGCATCGTTCAGCGCCTTCATCGCCGCTAGCCGCTTCCTGGGCTGCGGAGCGCGGGGCTCGAGCGTTCGAGCGATCTTCGGGTCCAGGGACGTGACCGAAATGGCGACCGAAGCAATCCTGAGGTCCGCCGCCTGGCTCAACAGGTCGATGTCGCGAACCACCCGGTCGGACTTGGTCGTGATGGTGAACGGGTGCCGAGTTTCGACCAGCAATTCGATCACCGAGCGGGTGATCCGCCACCTTTCCTCGATTGGTTGGTAGGGATCGGTGTTGGTGCCCATCGCAATCGGACGGCATTCATAGCCGGGCCGCGACAGCGCCGCGTGGAGCAGCTGCGCAGCGTCGGGCTTCACGAACAGGCGTGACTCGAAATCCACCCCCGGCGACAGGTCGTGATAGGCATGGGTCGGCCGGGCAAAGCAATAAATGCAGCCGTGCTCGCAGCCGCGATAGGCATTGATCGAGCGGTCGAAGCCGATGTCGGGAGAGCTGTTGCGGGTCAGGATCGCCTTCGGCCGCTCGATCGTGACTGTGGTTCGGCGCCGCGGGATGCCGTCCAGCGCTTCAACCTGGTCGAGCCATTCGCCCTCGACCACCCGCTCCTTGAGATTGAAGCGCGTGGGGGTTGGATTGCGGGTCGCCCCGCGTCCGTGGCTCGACTCGACCGGCATGCGCACGAGCATAAGCGGTTCTGAGAACAAAACAAGAACTTCGACCAACCGGTGCCGGCGGCGGACGGACAGAATCCCTCCATGGAAATGTAATTTTCCATTCAGCGGGGAGCCAAGTTCAGAGGGCCAGACGCGCTGGCAACAGGGGCCAACAAGCCAAAAGGGAATAAAAAATATGCGTAAGATACTGATGGCGGCGACGGCCTCGGTGGCATTTGCCGGCCCCGCATTCGCGGGAGCGGACGGCCCATATGTGGGTATCGAAGGCGGCGCGACTTTCCCACGGAGCACCGACCTCGACGTTGTTCTCAACAACACGACGACTTACGACAACGGCTATAAGGTCGATTTCAAGACCGGCTACGACGTCGATGCGATCCTCGGTTACAAGCTCGGCCCTGTCAGGCTGGAAGGCGAGGCCGGGTACAAGCGAGCCAAGGTGAAGAGCCTGGGGGTCAGCACGCCGCTGATCACCGACGTCGGTACTGCCGCCGGGACAACCGCGACGGCGGCCGACTTCAGCGTCGGCAATCACATCGGCATCAAGACGCTGATGGCCAACGCCTTGCTTGACGGCGATTTCGGCGGCGGCTTCGGCGGATACGCGGGCGGCGGTGCCGGCCGTGCCTGGGCGAACTTTTCGGGCGACAGCGACAGCGCCTGGGCCTTCCAGGGGATTGCCGGCCTTCGTTATGCGCTGACTCCCAACGTAGATGCCGGGGTTAAGTATCGTTACTTCCACACCGCGAAGCTCGGCTTCGACGACGCTTTCACGGTGAACAGCGTGCCCTTCACCACGAGCGCGAGAGGGAATTACGATTCCCACAGCGTCCTCGCGAGCCTGGTGTACAATTTCAATTCGCGCGAAGCGGCTCCGCCACCCATTCCGGCGGCGGCTCCCGCGCCACCGCCTCCGCCGCCGCCCGAAGCTCCCGCGACTCAGACCTGCCCGGACGGATCGGTGATCCTGGCGACGAGCTCTTGTCCGGCTCCGCCGCCTCCGCCGCCTCCGCCGCCGGTCCAGCGCGGCGAGCGCGGACGGTGATTCACGTATGACTGCTGGCTCCCGGGGTTACTCCCGGGAGCTTTTTTAATGCGCGAGGCGCGTCATGCTCGTCGGGAAGGCGGGCCAGCGATGCTCGGCCATGGCCTTGAGCGTGATCGTCTGCTCCCGGTTGAGGCCCTGGTAGACCCACATGTTCCGAAGCACGGCCGGAACATAATAGCGCGTTTCCCAATAAGGGATGGATTCGATCCACAGCAAAGGATCGCCGCGGTCGTTGATCGTTGCCCACCTGGCAACCGGAAGCGGGCCGGCATTGTATGAGGCGATCACCCGCGGCAGCTGGCCGGCGGTTCCGGGCTCGCGGCGCATCATCTCGCTGAAG